>Ga0326597_10000923_pt1 | contig 49620 bp, 62 predicted proteins | sample RVTome_12_FD_203789 | JGI IMG/M metagenome (GOLD analysis project Ga0326597, IMG submission 203789) | Soil microbial communities from uranium-contaminated site in the Upper Colorado River Basin, Wyoming, United States - RVT100D185 | ecosystem: Environmental > Terrestrial > Soil > Contaminated >... | reverse complement strand
GGCTCGAGAACGCCCACGTCACCCATTTCTCGACGTGTCCGAAGGCGTCCAGTTTCAGCAGGACGAGGAAGCAGGACGGTTCGGGGCCACCTCGACCCGCAGATGCCGCCGGCAGCAAGTAGCTCGATCAGGCACGCTGTCAGACAGCGGCGGCAACGGTGGTACAGATGGGCCGGTGGGTGTCTCGCTTCCCGTCAGGATGCCAGGCGCCCGCCGGCCCGATTCGGGGAGGAAGCATGAAGCGCGGAGTCGTCCAACCCGGCAGGACCCCGGCCCTGGGAGCCGGTGATCTCGGTTCAAATCCGAGCTCTGCGACCATTTCTGTCGGCACTAGTGTAACCGCCAACACGCCGGGCACCACTGCCCGCAAGACCCAGCCCACACGGGATGAGATGCCGGTTGGAATCCGGCGTGCCGACTCTGTGACCACCCCAAGCCACGAGTGCAGCTCCATGGAGGACATCCTCCGTGACCTGCCGAAGGAGCGACTGCTTCGCCTGCTCGAGCTCGTCCAGCGAGTGCTGAAGGAACATGATGGGCGCCCTGCGGCCTGATGACCCGCAAACTGTCGGATTCATCAAGGCCGTCTGGGTGCGCTCCGGCCAGGTCTGGCCGGAAGACGAGGACCGGCAGCGGGCGATCGTCGATGTCGCCCTGGAGCTGCTGCTCGAAGAACGCCGCGCCGCCGAGGAAGCCTTCAAGCACTCCCCCGTCGTCGAGGCGCTGCTCGATCTCTGGTGCCAACAGCACCCCTTGAGTCAACGCCGCACCATAGCTCTTCTGCTGGAGGTCGTCATGGCAAGACCGGCCGATCGTGAGCCTGAACACGGCTACCCGCCCTCGCGGCTCGCTGGCCCCACCCCCACCTGGAGCTGGTCAGTGGGGGATCAGGAACCGCACCGGCGCCTCGGCCACCTGCCCACGATGGACGAACAGGAAGCCTGGATGGACTTTGATGAGCAGGTTCTGAGCCTCGACGATGATCCTGAGAGCTGACGCCCGCGCCATCCCCCTGCGCGATTCCAGCATCGACGCGATCATCACCGACCCGCCCTACGGCCTCGGCTTCATGGGGAAGAGTTGGGACCGGGAGTTTATCGAACTGCGTGCTGCTCAGCGAGACGGAAGCGGTCCGACACCGGAACGAATCGCCTCGGGCCGATCAACCAGCTCCGGGCTCGGAGTATCAGCCGCCGCCGGCGGCATGTACGATCGTAGCCTTACCGGCAACCGCGGATTCCAGGCATGGTCTGAAGAGTGGGCCCGCGAGGTCCTCCGGGTCGCCAAACCCGGCGCCCACCTCGCCGCCTTCGGCGGCACCCGTACCTTCCATCGGCTCGCCTGCGCGATCGAGGACGCCGGCTGGGAGATCCGGGACTGCCTGGTGTGGATTTACGGTTCAGGGTTTCCGAAATCCCTCAACGGCCCCTGGGGCGGCACCGCCCTCAAACCCGGCTGGGAACCCATCCTGCTCGCCCGTAAACCCCTCATCGGCACCGTCGCGGAAAACGTCCAGGCTCACGGCACCGGCGGCCTCAACATCGACGCCTGCCGCCTCCCCATCAGCTCCACGGCCGACGCCACCCAGCTCCGCTTCATGAACCGCGGCGTCCGCCCCAACGGTGATGGCTGGGGCATGAACGCCGAAGAGGCTGAGGATGTCCAGGTCGTCAACCCCGCCGGCCGCTGGCCCCCCAACGTCGCCCTCGACGAGGAAGCCGCCGCCCTCCTCGACCAAGAAGCCGGTGACGTCCCAGGCCAGCTCGCCCGGGCCCGCACCGACCGCCAGGAACAGCAGAATCAGGTGTGGGGCCCACTCAGATACGTCACGGGGGCCCCCGAGCCCAGGGGCGACTCCGGCGGGCCCTCCCGCTTCTTCTACTGCCCCAAGGCCAGCCGCGCCGAACGTGAAGCCGGCTGCGAGAACCTGCCCACCAAAACAGGCGCCGCTGCCGTCGACCGCCAGGAAAACTCAGACGGCCTCAACTCCCCCCGGGCCGGCTCAGGCAGAACCGCCTCCCAGGTCAGAAATGACCACCCAACCGTCAAACCCCTCGCCCTCATGCGCTGGCTCTGCCGCCTCATCACCCCAGTAGGCGGAACCATCCTCGACCCCTTCGCCGGAAGCGGCTCTACAGCCTGCGCAGCCGCCCAGGAGGGCCTCAGATCCGTCTCCTTAGACCTCGACCCACACTACACCGCCATCGCTCAGGCTAGAATCGCCTTCCATGCACCTAAACAACTCAATTTGCTAGACTTCTAGTCGAAAAATCGCGCCAGGGGCCCTTAGATACTGAAAGTGCGCCAAAATGGCCTACTTTTGAGGAAAAGTGACGCTAAAAACGTAAGATTTCTGAAAAAAGTCGAGAAAACCAGCTCCATCAGTGGCTTACAGAGAAGTTACGACTGGAAAAATCCCATTTTTGGGACGGATAAGTCTAATAAATCCCATTTCCGGACAGTTACTGCCACTTCGGCCTATTGACACGCACCACCCAAAACCCCTAGAACCCCCAACAGGGGGTTGTCAATCGAACTCAAGCCCCGCAGGGGGCGGAAAGCGAGGAAAACCGCTCCTCTCTGCCAGATCTCAAAAAAAATCCGCCGGGACCCCACCAGAAACCAGCCCCCACACCCACACACAGCCCCAGGACGCGACTTCTCGAGCCCAACAGCCTCCGTACGAGACGACCATCGCATGAAAAACATGAGACAGGTCGCGGGGGAGGGCACCCCATCCGAACAGAGGCCGTCCCCGTTCGACGCCCGCCCCGGGGTGGAGGATGGTGGAGCAGGGTGGCGAGGGAGGGAGGAAGGCGCCGGCAGAGGCAGGCAGAGCGGCGCTGCCACCCGACCGGCCGACTCATCCACGGCTCGCCGGCTCGGCCCGTCCACCGCCAGCCGGCACACGCCACCGCAGCCACCCGCGGCGCTCCTCTCCTCGCCGGCTGACGGCGTCCGATGCCTCCTGCACGACCTCGACTCAGGCTGCCGGCAAACCCGCGTCGACACGCGATCTCGTCCGCTCCTGTGACGTCTCGGAGGAAATCGCGGCCGACTCAGGCGCGGCAGACTACACGCGCCACGTTGCCCCAGGTTGGGCGAACGGGCCTCCGGTAAGGGTCAGGACGCTGGTTTGCGGATATGCCATCATGTGGAACGCTGCCGGCACAGCGTCCTCCCCCCGTGCTCGGCAACCGTTACATTTTGTAACGGTGCGCAGATATTGCGTTGCGGGAGTATGGGGCTGGCGAGGGGTGAGAGGCGGGGTTGGGGCGGGTGGGGGTCGTGATGGTGTCAGGACGGGTCAGGCGGGGCGAACGGGGTCGGGTGAGGGGCAGGTATCGCTCTGGCAGGTCGGGCATTCCGCCGGCTGGTCGGGCTCAGTAACACGCCACGGCCCCGGCGTCCACTTTTGGAATCGTTACTCGGCACCCGCCTTCTGCAACGCGGCGCGGGCGCCGACTAGCCAATCGGGCTCACCCGCCGTGATCCGCCGCGTATCTGAGTGCCACCATTCGATAGCCTGGATCAACGTCTCCATCATGTCCGGGGCGGCGGCGATCAAGTGGGCGTTGGCGTTCATCTCACCGTAATGTTCTTTGTCACGCGCCACCATTGATACGATCATCACCGGCACCTTACCGCCGGCTGACTGGCGCCATTGCGTCTCGGTAGCTGATACCACGGACGTTGCATAGCCGTTTGTTCTTGACCCCACAGCCCACGGCCCCGGCGTCCACTTCGGCTTGTCGGTCATGGTCATTTCCCCTTGCGCGCCACGGGGCGCACCTTGTCCGCCAACACCAGTGCGGCGCGAACCTGTTCCGCGCCCTTGTGAACGGCATCGCCGCGGCGGCCGGTGAAACGTCGAGCAAGTTGTATCGCGTTCTCCCATCGGGCTGCATTGAGTTCGTCCGAGTAGTTCTCCAGATTCGGCTCTGCCCGGCGCAGCGCCTCCCGCATCGCCTCGAACGCCTTCCGCTCCTCGGGGCTCATGGTGTCGGCTTCTCGTCGAGGCCGAGGGCGCGGGCGGTTTCGGGGAAGATGAAGGCCACGCGGTTTTGGATGACTTGGGCGAGTTTGGCGGGCGGGGTGATGAGGCGTTCGACGGCCTCCTGTTTCAAGACCCATTGGCGGCCGGTACGGGCGGGGTTATCGCCGGTTTCTCCTGGCTGAACCTCGATGAGCATGATCCCCTGTTTCATCAGGTCGGCGCACTTGGGGCAGGGCTCCTTGGTCCAGACGGCGCGGCGGGGGGCTTGGGCGTCCTCCTTGAGGTGGCCGGGGAGGATGACAGTGCCGTCGTCCTGGGCGCAGTAGAAGCAGACGCCGACGGAGGGATTGAGGCCGTGTTTCGGGCTGAGGATGATGTTTTTCACTGTTTCTCTCCTTCGGTGATCATGGCATCGGGCAGGGCATCGGTAGCGACGGCTTCATAGCACTTGTCGCACAACAGCGCGGCCGGGTCGGGTTGTTCTCCGGGGTCGGGGATGGGGATGCCGCAGGTGGCGCAGCGGATTCGAGCGTTCACAGGAGTGCACACGTCGCCGCGCCTTCGACGGTCAGGCCGTTGTGTGAGTCAGTCAGGCGGTACACGATGGTGAGTTGAAGGCCGGCGCCGTTGGGGTCTTGGTGATTGACGAGGACGATCTCCGGGTCCATGAATTCAATCACCGCGCCGGGTTGATTCTGGCGTGCCGACTTACGGGCGAGGCGGCGCAGGTGGCGGACTTCGCGGCCGATCTGTTTGAGCGTCACGTTAGGCATGGGCGGTATCTCCATGCCGGAAGGTACGGCGGGGCGCGCCCGAGTCAAGGGTTATTTTCGTGCTCCGTGGATACGATCACCATCGGCCCAACGATGTAATCGCTTGGTGCACGGCCGTAGATCTCCGTCGCCTTGGTATTGTAGGCCAGAGCGGCGAATTTTCCATCTTCGTTGACGTAGGCCGTGACGTGCCCGTTGCCACGCGGCAGGATGACTATCTCGATGAAGCCGCCGACCATCGTCTGTAATTCTTCGAGAGTGAACTTCTTGCCGTCCCGGGGATAGTGGATATGCTCCGCGCCAGCCGGATCTATGACACGCGCCTTCTGTCGTTTCATCCCCAGGCCCCTTCGACGGTGTCCGCGTGACGGATGGCCGGATCAAGGATCTTGGCGCGCCAGGACGCGGAGAAGCCGCCCCAGTCCTCGGTCTTGGTCCGCTCCAGCCATTCGAGCGGCACCGAGTAGTAGAGCGGTCCCATGTCCTCGCTCATGGTCTTGTGTCCCCAGGGGTAGGCTGGAGAGCCGTCGTTGACGATCAGGTCGCACACGATCAGGTGATGGCCGGTTTCGCCGTCCTTGGTCGCGGCGACGAGTGTCCAGAGGACGGTTGCGCCGTCTTCGTTGGCGAGATGCGAGGCGACAACGTCATGCGCGAGACGTTTGATCATGGCTTCGAGGTTGGGCACTTCTTTCCGTGGATAGTAGGTCCATCCCATGACTCAATTCCCCCTTTCAAGCGCGGCTCGGGCTTCGTGAATGGTCCGGCAGATGTCGCAGTCATCCGGCCCGTTCCCTCTGAGCAAAGCTCCCGGCGGATTCCTTTCAAGCATTGAAGTCGTCTCCTTTCGGCGCGAAAGGTACGACGTTCATGACGAGAGTCAAGGTCAATTTAGGTCAGATCATGCCCAGGTGCAGGAGCCATGGCGGGTGTCCGTGTTCGCAACACGCATCCAGCTCGACGTTGGTGCAGCCGTCCGTTGCGGTCGGTTCGGAGAAGAATTCCTCCAAATCGGTGTCCTTGTAGGAGTCAATCCCCTCCTGGGTGGGTTGGTGCGGGGAACCTGGGGCAGCGGCGCAGGTCAAGCATGGTCGGTTGCTGGCGTTCAGGTAGCGTTCAATCTTCACTGGTGTCATCGAAGGAATCTCCACCGGACGAGATGCGGGATCAGGAGCGTCCAGGCAGCCGCGACCATGAACAGCGTCAAGGCGACGGATACCAGAATGAGAAACGCGACGAGAATCTCCCTGATGATGTCTCTGAGGAAGTTTTCACGCATGAGATATACGTCGTCCTTTCGGATAGTCAAGCAGAAAAAAGGCCGGCGCTGGACTTCTCACGGAACAGCGCCGGCTCGACCTCAGCAGCAGTATTTCAAGCTGAGGCGCTACTCTTCCATCCAAGGGTGGGGCCCAGGGCTTGGCGGACTGCCGCCTCCTCCACTCGCACAGCTCCAGCAGTTACCGCAGGGACCGCCGCACGCGTAACCTCCCGGCAGGCTTCCGCCGTTGTCCTGCAGGCTGGTGCAGCTACATTCGACGCCATCGGTTTTCGGCTCTCCAGGGAACCGGACGCCTTGCTGCAAGCCCTTGAGGAGAAGCGCCGTGCTGACTGTGAGTTGATGACGGTTCTTCGCGTCCTGCTCGATGGCGGCGCGGACCATGTTCTGGTTCGCCAGCAGGGCAAGGGCGTTTCGGATGCTGCCGCGAAGCTCCTCGATGTTCTGGCGGTTGGGCCGGTGGAAGGGAACACGAACGAGGCCGTAGGACAGGCCGGCCGGATCGGTGTAGGTGACACAGTAGCCGATGCCTTCGGGGATTGGGAAGACCCTGCCTGGGGGGATCGGCGAGTCCATCGCATCGGGCCGCATTCGAGGTTTCGGAGCCGCGTTGAGCGATACCGTGTAGGTGGCAGCGAGCGCCAGGAACAGAGCGCTGCAGCCGACTTTCAAAATGCGGTAAAGCGAAGACTTCTGCATGGAGATCCCTCCCTGTAGCCGTCGGCGGTTAGTCGACGTCTGGATCGTACGCCAGATTGATCGGTTGCGGCTGATTCCGCGGCGCGATCTTGTCCAGCAGTTTGTCACTGACCGGCTCGACGGGGGGTTCCTGCCGGCGTTCCATTTCCGCGAGGTCGGCCAGGAAGTTCTCGGCCATCATCTTGACCTCGGCGACCGTCCCGCGGAATGCGATGCGCATTCCCTTTGCGACGTCCGAGCTGTCGATTCCGACGATGAACAGGCCGGCATCGCGGGGATCAATCGTCCCGCGGTGATGCCTGGCGTTCGTCAGGGAGCCGCGCCACATCGCTTTGTGCTGCGCCTCGCGAAGATGCAGCGGCCCAGTGATGAGTTGCAGACAGCCCTTGCACTCCCTGATGCGGCTGATCGGCTCCTTGACATGGGCCGCCAGGACGATCTCGGGCTTTTTCTGTGGCGCGGCTGAGCTGGTCGGCATGTTGATTCCTCCTTTTGAGGTTGCGAAACTTGAGCCGCAAAGCTACGACGTTGTTTCGTTCCTGTCAAGGTATTTTCGTGGAAGATTTCGATGCTCCCACAACTACGGGCATAAGAGCGTCGGCCGTCCAAGCGCGAGGACGGGACATCACTCCCTCGGGCGGCCACCATGCTTCACCTTCGAGCCACGAGACCGCGCCCACAATCCGCATCCGCCACCCCTGCCGATTATCCCTCCGATACACCAGGACGTGCCAGTTGCCGGTTCGGCATCCTGCGGCGAGCGCGTTCATGGTCGCCATCTCTCGCCGCCCAGGCCATGCATTCACCTTGACGTTGAGGTAGTAAAGCGCGCCCAGCTCGGGGATGGTCACGATGAGATCCGCCTTGCCTTTGCTGCCGGCGGCGCGGATGACTTCACAGCCGGCGGCGAGGTACTTGTCGCGGACGTAATGCTCCGCTCGTCGGCCGGCGACCGCAGTATTCATGATTCCCGCTCCTGTTCTCGTTTCGGTGGCAGGGTAGAGTCGAGTAGATTGTCAATCACCGGCCGGACCCGCGCTGCTTGTTCCCGCCAGAGCTTTTCGTAGCGCCGATAACTGATCAGAGCCTTGGAGTTGGGCTGACGATCGTTCTGCTCGACTTTCGTCGGATAGAGATGACGAAACCAGTATCGAGCACAGGCATTGATGGCTTGGTAACAGGTACAGAACCAGCCGACATCCCCCACAAAGACTCCGCGGCGCCACAGGGGACGGGTGATAGTGAGGCGGTCGAGGCAGAGGTGGCAGGCGTACCGCGGCTCGTCCGGTGGGCCCGGGTCGATACCGGCGGCGATCTGTTCTCGTCGACGTTCATCAGGATTGTCGATCAGGCGGAAGGTGAGGACGCCGAATTCCCGCTGCTGTGCTGTGAGCTCGTCCCAGGTCGGTCCTGTTGGGTGAAGCTCTGACCAGAGAGCTTTCGCTTCGGCAACCGGCTTGCGTCCCTGCTCGTCGGCTCGCGCTTCCTGAAGAAACTCAGCCGCGACAGAACGGATGTCGGTCGGATCAGTCATGAGTGGACGGCTCCTTGCCTTCGTCGACTGCTGCCCAAAGCCTCTTCTTCGCTGCCTCGATCTCGGGGTCTGTGCCGGCCGGCTTCACCACCACTACTCCGGTATCGCCGCACTGGACTTGGTTCATGTAATTCAAAAATTTGGATGGCCGGAAGATGGTCTCGGGGGTGAGGTACTTCCGCATCTGCTCGTCATACAGCCAGTCGTTTACCTTTAACTCTATAACAGCAAGGCAGATCTCGACGCCGTGTTCCTCGTGTCTGGCGTGGATGTTCGGCATGTAGCTCGCCGACCCTGGATATTTACTCCCGACTTTCGCGTTAAAACGGCTCAGGATGCGTTCGCAGACGTGGCAAGGCATCTTGCCACCGGAACGGCGTTTCGATGCAGCCTGAGCCAGCCTGGCTTCAACCGCGGCCAAAGTTTTCGGAGTGTCGATCGGCAAATCTGGCTGGTTTCCATTTTCTGGGGTCAGAGTAGAGCTACTTTGACGATCGAGGTCCTTGGGCGATCCGGACTCTCGAGGAGGTGTGGGCGGGGAGAAGAGCTTTTCGCTTGGAAGAGATATATCCCGGGCTTGAGCCCGGGAGGGATCCGAACGTAGTGAGGATCCCTTTACTTTGGGGTTGGGGTTGGGGGCGGGTGTTACATCGGCGTTACATCGAGAATGTAACGGCGTTACATCAGGCGTTACATTATAGTCGCTCTTGCTTCTTCTAAATCGTTGAACCCGCTCACTTATCGCCTTCCTTCTGGCAAGTATCTGTTGCCTGCTGAGCTGGAAATCCAGGTAATCATGGACCTTGTATCCCCTGGAAATCTCGCGCCAAAGTCCTGCGTCGAGCAACAGATCGATGACGAACTCTGGCGTTACATCGCGACCGGACATGCCACTCGAGACGGCGATGTTCCAGACCGGGATATTTTTCGTGCCTGTCTCAGCGACTCCGCCGAAGCTGAAGGATAGAAGAGAGCGCGCCACTTCCCAGGGGATGAATCCGTCCGTGAGATTACGGTTGCAGTACGCAAGTCCGGCGGCCCAAAGTGCAATTCCGAGCGGTCCGATGCGGGCGATTTTAGGATGCTGATCGAAGTGGTCGTCGAGGCTGACCCAGGCCATTGAGTTCCTGCTGTCATGGACAGGAGGCACAGGGCAGCGGCGCTCCACCGCGAGCTTTCCAGGTGCCGGGAGGGACGCAGGGCTGCATGACCAGCGCGGCATCCCCCCCGGCCTGTGAAAGGAGGAACCGCCGCTGTGGTACGGTTCGGCGCGGACTTTACGCGCCCCGGACCACAACGTCAAGACCCTCCGGGCGCATCTTTCGCATCTCTTTGATTTGGCTGTGACTTGGCTCTTTCTCCGTCGCTGCTGAAGCCGTGGGCGCAGACGTATCGGCCGGTCTTGGAGCGAGTCGGGATCCCCCAGGAGCAGTCGTGCCAGAAGAATTCCCGGCGGGTGTCGCCATGAGGCATCGTCCGCATCACCCAGGCGAGAAAAGTCCCGCGTGTCGAACCGGGCTTTGAAGGCGCTGGCGGCGAGGTCCCGGTCTGCTGCAGTGGGTCCTTTGTCTTCTCGCCGGGGAGGGCCGAGTCGACAGAGAACTTCGCCAGGACGATCTCTTTGACGACTTCCTTCGACGCCGGCTGTGCCAAGGGAGCGTCCGGCCGCTTTGGGCCCAGTTGGAGGACGTCACGCTCGAACCAGGTGCGGACCGATTCCGTCATGCGGCCGAGGACGTAGTTGCGGTGCGTCGTCTCGAAGCACTTCTCGCACAGACCGCCGTGTGCGGATTTCCGCAGCGGGTGGCAGAAGGATCTGGAGTGCATTTCTCTCGCCTTTTTCGGCCGCCGCTCCCTTGCCTTCCGGTTTTGAACGTCCGCCATCAGGTTGGGCACATTCACCATCTTCCCTAGATGTCTTCCGTCGGGAAATGGACTCGTTTCATAGCGTTTTTATGATTCTCGCTGCCAGGACTCATGAAGCCGATCTTCTTCGACTTTGGATCGATCGTGAGAATCCAGGCAACCTCCTTCATCTGATACTCCGTCATCACGTTCTTGTCGCTGAACCCGGTGCATTCCTCGATGATTCCCGGGGGCACATGATTGAAGCGCTCGCACTCAAAGCGCGTCCTGCCCCTCTCGGAGCGGATGAAAGCGCCGGAACGACACCTGGCGCACAGTCCCTTGTTGAACTCCTTGACCGTGATCCTCATGCCGACTGTTCTCCCCGATTCGATGGAACGCGTTGCATGTCGTTCTTCGTGTACGCCAAGGATGGCCTCGAGAAGATTCTGCGTCGATGTATCTATGGTTGCCATCAGCATCCCGGAGCGAGGCAGTCGCGACTGCCGTTGCCGTTGTCATCAAACGCCTCGACTTCATAGACGTAGATCTCGTTGACCGCTGGCGGTTCGCTGGGGAGCGTCGTGAGCTGTTGAGTCACTTGCTTGTCCACCCAGACCTGCTCATCCCAGCCGGGGCCAGCCGTGTAGCACGGGACCTCGAATCCGGAACCGTCAATGCAGGTCATCGTCGCATCAACCTGAATGTGTCGCCACCGTGCGATGTAGCCGGCCAGGTCCGTCAAAGGCGCTCCGCCGCACTCTATGGTCGGCGGCGTCCAGCTCATGAGAAGCGCGGCCAGGAGAACAGGAACCATGATCGCTCCTCCAAGTTAAAGGTGGTAGCCGGGGTGGGAGTTGCACCCACGACCTCGAGCTTATGAGGCTCGCGAGCTACTGCTGCTCTACCCGGCACATGTTGTTGCCCCCTTCGTCCCAGGAGGGGGGCGGCTCCCTAAGAGCGGACGGTCGCAGGGTCGTTCAACAACCGGACGCCGGGACTGCTGCGGCCCTTCGGCGGAGCGCTCAGGCGCCACATACCAGAGAGCTGCCGGCCGCCATCTCTTACGACTGTCTCCTCCCGCAGAACCGACAGGCCGGAGGAACGGACGGGTTCCCCGCAAGGTGTCGGCCAAGATCGCCGGCCTTCTTCCATGCAACGCCCATGAGCGGAATCAAGATCCGCAAGGCAAAAACCACAACGACCCCGATGACTGCGAGTAGGAAAACAACGAAAATGAACATGAACATCAGGGCTTCTTCCCGGCCGGGATCGGAAGCTGGAGGAACATCCCCGTCCCGCCCGTGCCGACCTGCACGCTCGGCAGGCTGCCATCCCATCGCTTCGCTACTTGAAGCCGCTCCCACTCCAATAGCATGTTCGTGATGCTCTGTGCCACGCGTCGATTGGCTTCTGCCTGCCCGTCTGCCCGGAGGATCGACTGCATCTTTTCCCCCTCGGCCGCGGCGACCATCGCCCGCCGTTTGCCCTCAGCCTCGGCGACCGCAATCTCAGCGTTCGCCTTCGCCGTCCGGAGCTGGTTCTCGGCCGTCATGGCCGACTGCGTGGCCTGCACCTTGATGTTGAGCTGGTCGCGGACGTTCTCAGGAATCCGCGGCGCGCCGATGAAGCCGAGCTGAACGATGATGACCCCGAACGGCTCGAGCTGCTTCTGGAAACGCTCGCGGACGTCCGCCAGGAAAAGATCCTTCTTCGGGCCATAGATGTCCTCCACCCCGTATTTGCCGGCCGCCTCGTTGCACATGTCTCGGAGAACGTTGTGCATGTAGCCGTGCGTGAAGCGAGCCAAGTCGTCAGTGCGGAATTCGACGAAGAAGTGCGGCACCGACTCAGCCTTGATCTTGTAACTCAAGGAGACGTCGGCGGCGATCTGCATTCCCTCGGAACTGTTGAACGTGAGCTGCTCATCTCCGGGCGACCCTTCGTCGTCTTCCTCCTTCGTAAACTGTGCCGTTTGGACGAAGGTGGGCCACTCATAGACGGCTTGCGTGAACGGATTGTAAAAGACCCAGCCGGTAACGACCGGGACGTCTTGAACGCCCCTCTCGGTGCCTGCCAGGTTGACCTTCACGCCGACGTGCCCAGGCTCGATCCTGGTCACGCCACAGCCGCACAGAAGCAGGAAGCTAAGGGTCGGAAGGAGTACGGCGAGGCGGCTTCTCATTTTTCTTGGCCCTCCAGAGGCCGGTGATGTCGCTGATCGCTCTGACGATCGGCGGCATGAAAAACCTGACGGTGATGTACGCGAACAGGAAGACCGTCCCCAGGCAGATGAAGGCGCCTCCCAGGACAGCCATCCAGCTCGATAGGTTCATGATTGAGAGGCCAGCCCCGAAGGCGGCTTGCAGCGGGATGACCATGAAGATCAGCGCCGCAAGCGCCAGGATCGCCTTCCAGGGGAAATAGGCGCGTCTTTTCACTGAGCCTTGTCTCTGTCGATCTTGCTTTTCTCGTCCTGGACTTTGGCACGAAGCCACTCCGCCCCCTCGTCGAATTTCGGGCCCGCGACCCAATAGAACTTCCCCCCGATGACCTGCCGGCCACAGACGGCGGCTGAGTCGATGCCGCTGCCGTCAAGTCGGTTCAGCATGCCGGCAATCAGGCCACCGATTCCGTGAGTGCCGATGCCGAGCCTCCGTGCGATCGAGGTCGATGTCGTGGGCCCGCCAGCGTTTTCCTTGAGCATGCCAAGGAAGGCGAGGATGCGCTCTCCGCTCGCAACCTTCTGGCGCAGGTTCCCGATGAGTTGGGAGTGGTAAGGACCGCTATTCGATACGTGCGTTTTCCCGGCTCCCCTGGTGGTTGGGCCAGGGGATTCTCCGGTTGTGTTCCCGATGAGCAAGAGCTTCCTGGCTTCTTCGGGCGTGTCCACTTCGACTTCGATGCCACCGATTTTCATGCGAACGGCCATGGTTCCTCCTTTTGTTACCAACCTCGGATGAACGCCTCGATGATTCGGGGCGCCCCAGCGTCGAACCCTACAACGTCCATGCAGCTCCGGTCTTTCGGATCTGCGATCGAAAACTCCGTCGCCGTCATCCCCACCACGATCAGCTTCGCGGCAATGTCCATCTTCTGGCGGTAGCGCCGGAGGGCTTCCATCGGGTGGATCTCGCCGGCCCAGGTCTCGCTGTCCGTGTAGACGATGAAGGCGTCGTACTCCTGCCGCTCCTGGAGAGCCGTCAGCATGGGCAGCGAGCAATCGGTCCCGCCGAATGGCATGCCGGACGTGCCCTGAACGACTTTCTTGAGGCTGTCGCGCTTCAGATCGAACGGCAGGTCGATGAAGCCGTCAGTATGGAACATCATCGTGCGAACGTGAGCTTCCGTTCTCGCCGTCACCATCGCCATCGCGGTCGATCCCTCTCGGCAGCTCAGGAAAGTGCCAGCCAGCGACGAATTCATCGAGCCAGAGATGTCGAGCCCGATGAGAATGCGCTTCCCCGATCCATCCAGGCAGCCGAAGGACTTCTCGAAGCCGTCCTCGAGCGACTCCACGATAATCTTGTTCGGCTTCCAGGCGTTGCTGCCCATGACGCTCTGGCCCGCGCTGTAGGTCGCGTAGGCCAGGAGCAGCGTCATCGGATGGATCTTCTCCTTGCGCAGCCGCTCGAAGTCCGACACGGCATCCGCAACCCAGGCGGCCTTGCTCTTGGTGCCGAGCAGGCCGGAATTCGTGATCTGCGGCAGATTGCGGATGATTGCCGTAAGGCCGCTGTGGTCGAGGAGCGCATCCCAGACTTCGGCGGTCTTCAGCAACTGCGTCGGCACGCATTCCCGTGGCAGGCCGTACTTCCGGATGAGAGTCGCGGCCTCTTCGGCATCTTCCGCTTTCTTCAGATGCTCGAAGCCGCTCACGATGCCAAGAGCCTCGGATTTCCGGGTGGCGAGCCTCTCGAGATGGATCAGCTTCAGGTCGCCATGCTCTTTCGTGGCCCAGCGGTACAGAGCCTTGTGCTCATCGGTCTGCGGGGTCGGCCGCGCCAGGCGCAGGACGTCCCGATGCGACCACCCGTCCCGGGACTGGTACTTGATGAGCTGGTAGGCCAGATCCTTCGCCTGCCGGCCGTTGTACCAGCGCTGGACCGCCGTCTGGAAGGCACGGCCACGTCCCCGCATCCCCTTGATGAATTCCATGAAATGGAAGAGCTGCGTGCCGTTCTTGCAGATGAACGGCAGAGCGCGGAGACAGGCTGCCCGCGTGTCCTTCGTCTTCGAACTCGCACCGATTGCGAGCGCGAAGATCGCCGGATCGTGCCGATGGGCCAGCCCGCCGAGTCGAACGTCGCTGATGCGCTTCAGAGCTCTCGGGCCGTCAAGCTCGAAACAGCGCTCCACGCAAGAGGCGTTCTCCTTGGTGAGCTTGCGCTCGCCGACATAGAACGTCCCACCCTCGGAGCCAAGGATGAGGAAACGATCGAAGCGGCCCCAGTCGTCGATCTCGAACGCGAAGCCGCCGGCATTGTTCGGTGACGTGCCAGGGATCGGCTGCGTCTGTGGCGTGGCTTTGACGATGGCCGGTCGATGAGGGCGGGGACTTGCTTTGGTGCGGTGGCCGGCGTACGGCTTGTTCTTCATATCTGCTCCTTATCCCTAGACAATGGTATCGCCGGAGCGATCAGTCCCGTGATCAGCGGGATCCAAGAGAACACTCCAACTTCAGTCCAAGGCCAAAGCTGTTCCTGGACAAGATTTTCGGAGAAGCGGGTTCTTTAGCAGAGAACACTTCCCCAGCAGTCCGGGAGATCAGATGTTGACGGACAAAGGTTTGCGGGTCCGTCGGCCTTTCGGCCTCTCCTAAGAGAGAACAGACCCACTTCAGTCCGTCGGTCCCTATATACGTCGTACCTTGCGCTGTGTCAAGAGTAAAATCAATGGAGGCTAACCTTTCCTTTCGACCCGACTCCCGGAGGCGTTGTTTGCGACATGAAAGAAAGCGTGCGCTGCCGCGGTCGGCCAGGACATCGTCTCAGGGTCGTTCTTGGGGGTTCCGAACAAAAGAAACTGGAAGTCCTCTGCGGCGGAAATGATCGTCTCGAGCGCCGGCCGAGAGCGGAAGTCCAGGCTGTCGACCTGATCAATGGCGACAAATTTCAAACCAGCTCGATCCGACAGCGCCATCTGGAACGCGACGCCAGCGCGGAGCCTTTCCGTCTCGGACAGCATGATCGTCCGCCGCCCGTTGACGTACACCATGAACGGATCCAGCCCGATCTTGACGCCGAACCCGAAAACCACCATGAACCGATTCGCCAGCTCGAGGAACGTAGCGAGCTTCTCCTCGATGAGCTTCACCCTGATTCCCTTCGGTCCGAAGACTTCGACGAGCCGCTCCATGGCCTCGATGTGTTTGGCCTGACTGTGGTGGTCGGCGACTGCCTTTTCGTGGCCTTCCAGGATCGCTATGAGCCGTCCGATCTGCTCGGCGACTACCTCTCCCTTCTTGATCCGCTCCAAAAGCTCCGGCGGCGGCCCAGGGCTTTGCTGGATGACGACTGAGGAGAGCTGGGACTTCAGGTTGAGAATGTGCTCGCTCCAGCGCCGGACATCGGCCTTTATGGCGGATGCCTTGTCCGCGTCGAGCTCCAGGGTGGCAAGCCGATTCTTGGCAGCCTGGAGCTGCTCGAATTTCGTGGTGCCGCTGAGATCCGTCTGGCGCCGTGTCAGATCCGCGGTTCCTCGGTGAGCATTTATCGCCGCCAGGCGGCGCTTCGCCGACATCTCCCCCAGGCAGACGGGACACCTCTCTTTCGCGGCCTCCAGCATGACGATGAACGCTTCGGAGCGCTCCGCATCCTCACTCGACTTGGTCTTCGAGGCTTGACCGACCTCGTTGCTGAGGGTGGCGATCTCGCCGATCACCTTCATGAGCCCTGGCCGCGGATCCCCGATCTTGTCGATGGCGGATGTCAAACTTGCGACCGTCACCGTCGCCTTCTCGACTTCGGCCTCCATCTTTGCCCGACGATCGGACGCATTCGTCACCAGAGCCTCCTGGCGTCCCTTCTCCTCGTACAAGGACCTCAGCTTGGCCTTTACCTGAGTCAACATCCCCTGGGCTTCTCCCAGCCCCATCTTCTGGACGTCAGGCGCCAAGCTGGCAAGGTCTGGCTTGGAGGGCGAGGCCGGTGCCATCGACTTCAGCCCGGCCCGTGCCGCCCGGAGAATCTTCTCCGCAGCCAGCAAGTCGGAGTAGTTCTCGATGGGCATCGGGACTGTCATCTTGGCGACCTGCCAATCTTCCGGCCGGCAAGCGCCCTCGATGACCGATTCCTTGATCTCCAGCTCCAGGACCCGCTCCAGGATCGCCTTCTGCTCGGTGGCCCCGAGGCCGAAGAAGTGTGTGACGTCCACCAGGGCCCGGCTGACGATCGGCGAGAGTTTCAGCATCCTGTTGACCTGCTGCTGCGCGTTGCTCTTCGGCCCACCCCCGGGACCCATCCGCACGATGTTGCCGGCGCTGGTCTCCAGGCTGATGACGAACTGCTTGGCCGAGATCTCGTCGCCTTGGTTGATGAGCAGCTCGGCGTTTCTACCGCCTTCATCCGTCCCGCGGCAGACGCCGGAAAGGGCGTAGCTGATGGCATCGACGATGCTGCTCTTGCCGGCGCCGTTCAGCCCGAGGAAGTAGTTGACTCGCTCCAGTCCCTCGATCTTGGTGTGGACGTGAGACCGGAAATTCTTCAGCTCAATCCTGTTGATGCGCAACCGTTTCCTCCTCTCTGGACCGAACATCCGGCGCCTGTTTTTCCGCCAGCGCGTGCAGGGCCTCGATGTCGAAGTGCGGTCCGAAGATCGCGTACCCGCGATACAGGAACCGCTCCCTAGCTTCATGCTCCTCGGCTGTGAGAACAGCCTTCAGGGCGGTCTGAACGATCTCACCCTTCGTCATGAATTTCGAGATCCGCCACTTTCGGCCGGTTTGCCTCTGATCGTGCTCGTCGGTGAAGCAGATCTGCAAGTACATTTCCATGGGGTCGTTATGGAAGTAGAACGTCCAGCCCTTGTATTCGAGGCTCCTGAGCGTCGCCGCTATCTCTGCCCGAGTCATTCTCCGTCCTTTTCCTTGACTGCCATCAGGCGGTACTCGGAATGCTCCTTGATGCCGACCTCCGGGAAGTCCTCGAGGGCCTTCTCGGCGTCGGCGTTGCCCTTCCTGGCGGCCGTTCTCATCTTGCCCAGGACCTTGTCCAGATCCTCCGTGCTGACCTTGGTGAACGAGGCCGGGTCGATCTGGTGATGGATGGCCCACTGGGTCATCTTCGCCAGGTTGAAGTCGCGCATCTTCTTGACCAGGACACCGTACTGGCTCGACCCTGTGACGATCGGGCCGTTCAGGAGGACCCATGGCTGGAGGGCCGCCTTGATGTCCTTCACGCGGCGCTCGAGCAGGATCATGTCCTGAAGCGACTTCACCGCTTCGTCCGCCGTCTGAGGCGAGCGAAAGTCCTTGGCGAACTTCTTGGCCGGACAGATGTCGAAGACGGGGCAGAACGCGCACTGAGGGCCAGGGGTCGCGAAGAACTCGCTCGTCTTCTTCGCCCGCTCAATCTGATTCGACACCGCGAGGATCCGCGCCTTCTCCTTCTCTGCGGCAACCGGGTCGATGTCGATCTCCTTGAGGACTCCGAGCCGGACGAAGTCCAGCGCCGCGACGTAGCGGTCGGCACGCACGATCGTCGCCACCCCCATGACGTACCTCCGGAGCTGCGGGTTGTCCGGGGTGTCCATGGCGTGCCCGGTCTTGTAATCCGTCACCAGGCAGACCCTCTTCCCGTCGACTTCGCGGATGTCGAGCCGGTCGATCTTCAGCCGGAAGAACACATCAGGCGCCAGCCAGTCCACGACCTTCCAGTCGATGTTGAAGGCGAGCGACACCTCGGCGCCGGCAATCTCGGAGGGGTTGAAGACTCGGCTCCCGAGGAACTTCTCGACGAGCCCCTCGACTTCGTCCCAGGCGGCTTCGGGGAGGTACTTGAATTCCTTGTCCGTCTGCCGCTTCGCCCAGGCGCTCGCGAGAGCCGTCCGCCCGTAATCCAGATCGCTGCTCTGCTTCGTCTTCATCAGGTGTTTCACGTACCCGTCAGCCCACTCATGGAAGAAGCCGCCGATGTACATGGGGATGCTCTTCATCGTCTCGACCTTGTCCAGGTAGGTCGCCTTGAACAGGAAGCGGCAATCTTCCCAGGAGGACATCCGAGTATGGCTGAGGGGCATCGGGAAGGGCTGTGCAGGCATAGATCACCAATCCATGAGAGAGGGCTGTTTGTCCTTCGGCGCAGCGGCCGGAGATGCCGGCTTCGGCTCTTCGGCTGCCGGAGGAGTGACCGGGATGGCCTCGTCGATGTCCTTCTTGTTGAGCAGACCCAGCAGATGCGCCTGGATCTTGTCCACGTCCCCGCCGAGCTTCACGGCCAGCAGCTCGTACTCGGCCTTCCCCAGGCCGGCTTCGGACGCCATCAGCACGAGCTCGTCTGGCGGCTCCTGAGCTGCCGGCAAGGAGGGCATGACCCGGTCGGGGAAGAGCTCATCAGGGTGGTCTGTGGCTGGGTCCAGGGCCTTGACGGCGCCGTGACGAAGCCATGGAGGGGTCATCGCCCCCAACTTCTCGACCATGGCCTGCTCGTCGATGACTTCGAGGGCCAGGACGTGCTTGATGATCGTCTTCCCCTTGAGCTCCTCGGGCGTCATGCTCTGCGGGATCCGGCTCAAGTAGAAGAACGCGCCCGCCAGACGACCGTTCGGGAAGCCTAACTGATCGGCCGACATCTTCAAGACCCACCTCAGTGTGTCCAGGATGTTACCGAAGCCGTACAGACTCGACGTTTCGATCTGGTAGGTGCCCTTGAACGTGACTTCCGGCAGGACGAAATTGAGGCGGCCGGTCTCCCGGCATTGGCGCTGCTCGTAGTAGGGGCAGTTGGTGTACGGGCATGGCATCGAGAACATCTCTCCCAGCTCGGGACGCTCATCGGCTGCCATTTTCATGACCAGCGGATGACCGTGGGCATCGCGTTCGCCGATGTACATGCGGTTGGCGGTCTCGCCATCCCCGCTGCAAAACAGAACGTTACGGGTGGCGCCGGCTGGGTCGCCCTCCCGTGGCTTCCTGGATCGCCAGTTCTCGAGGCGGCTGGGGAAAACAGTCTCGATGTCGTTGGCCGGGAAGCTGACGATGAGCCGCTTCGGCTTCGCCCCGTAGACCTTCACGATCTCCGGAAAGTCCGTGACCACGAAATGATCAGTGTCCTTCGGGAATCCGCCGCCTTCCGTCCGGACCCCAAGGCGGATCTTCCCGAGGCGCGGGAAGAAGGACCTTCTGTCCGTCAAGCCTTTGATCATGGTTTCTCCCTCTTCAGCGCGCCGGCGCGCTTGCCGTCGAACCAGAGACGGTAGACGCGCTCTCCTACGGGACCACGATGCAGCGGCCCCGGCGCCTCCCTCAGCGCCGCCTCGGCGATGGAGAGGCGCTCCTCTGCGCGGTCGAACGCCATCGTATCCTCGTGCGAACGGGCAAGGGCGTTACGTCCGACCTGAGCATCACGTTCTTGCATCTCCCTCACCTCCTGCGCGAGCGCGTGGATTCCTCTGATGCAAGGATCTTTCCAGTCGCCGCCAATGGTACAGGTACACCCCTTGAAGTCGGTCTCAAGTTCGTAGCGACATGAGGCGCGAATACTTGAATGGTTGCATGGACACGCCTCGTCGATCCTGTCGGCGAGCGGCTTCTCGCTCATTTCTCCTCTCCCTCCCCGCCGCGCTCGATGGCGGCGGCGACGTCACTGTTCAGCACCCAAGGCCCGTCAGGGTCGCGGATCATCTCCTGTTCGGACTCGTCAACGCGGATGTTCGCCGTGAATCCGCCCTTAACGCTACGCGCAATCCCCGCGTCCCTCTCCCTCTGCCTCTCCGCGCCCAGGGCGAAGGCGGCGCGGGTTAGATCGCGCACGTCTCTTTGAATATCGAGACAGACTCCGTAGAAATCGGCCAGACTGTCGCACTCCTCCTCCGTCAGCGTCAGCGGATCAGGAGGCATACGGAATCCCCTTCACGGATTGCGCTCCAATATGCGGCGGCGACACTCGTCACACACCCGCGTTCCCTGGTGAACCGGACAGGGGGTCTCGGCGAGCCTCTCCTCCGCCTGCTCCAGGTCGCGCAGGGCGGTCTCATAATCAGTCTGCATTTTGCCGACCATTTCGTTCGTTTCAGCCCCGGCGGCGTAGAGATCCTCTGCCTGGCGCTGGGCGTCGTCGCGCTCTCTCACCACGCGCTCCACGAGGGCGGCGAGGGCATGTATCACCCGTGCGCTCTCGTCCCAGTCGGCCACGAACGCTTGACTGCCGTCGGGCATGACCCTGTGGACGGACTCCACCAGACGCCGACACTCCACTACGTCCGGGTCGAGCGGCTCATCCGACACGATGCACCTCCACCGGCACGCCCGCCTTCTCGGCACGCCGTACCATGTCCCAAGTTCCCCTGCTCTCCAGTCCAGGGAACGCGATCACGAGGTGAATGCCGGAGTCAAGCATCTCTTGATTGCGAATTGATCCGGCGCGCCGGCCGTATTTGTCCCAGTGGGCAGGATACGTCTCAACCGTCAGTCCGATGGCCTGTGCCAAGTCTCGTGCCTGCCGGTCCACGCCTCGCGCCCCGCCCTCTATCACGACACAGAGGGACAACTCATGCAACCGTTGACGCAGCAGAATCACGCCGTCGTCGTGTAGACCATCACGGGTTCCACAGATGAGAACGCGGCGAAGCGGGTCGATCGGCTCTTTATCCATGTCAGTCTCCGGCCGATTCAATCCTCGACACCCTGAGCGCGGCCAGCGCCCGTTCGATCAACTCAATGGCGCTGCTTGTCCTGCCTCGAATGACGACATAGGCTCCAGGGCCAACGACGCTCGGCTCGCCGATGGAGACGCGGAGACAGTCCGGATCCTCAGGCAGCTTGCGGATCAGGAATACGCCAACTTCTTCCTCGTGCAGGACGGTCTCTCCAAGCCGACCAGCCGTGAACGTGTTGGTCTGGGCCGCCGTCATCGCAGCAGCTTTCTGTTTCATGCGCTGCAACAGGTCCTCGGACGCTTCCCGCACTCCAGAAAGATCACGGTCATCGTGTGTGTCCGCCATGAGCGTCTCCTTTCGATGTGTCAAGCGGCTCTTTATCGGGCATCTTTCCTCCCCAGCGCGTCGGCTTGGGAACGGAGAGAATCACTCAGACGACAACATCGATCACACACCGAGCCGTGACGATGATCGCCGCAGGTGTTATCACGTTCCTGTGCCCTCGCCCGCAACAGCGCCACCTGAATGGCGTGACGTACAGCATCCATCTCTGGCCGATAATCGTTCGGGTGCAGCGTGGCATAATAACCGCCAGCCCTGGCGAAACTGTGGACTTGCTCGAATAAATCCTCCAGCGCCCTCTCGACCTTCTCCGGCAGCCTCTCGTCAGTCGACATTTCGCTTTTTCTCCTCGATGGGCAAGCCGTGAAACTTGTCGGGGCAGGCTCGCAAATGTTCTCCGTGACTCGGACGTGGCCCGGGAGCAACAACATCCAGCCGTATCCCCGGATCATCGCTCCCGCACGTCGGACACCGGCTCGGCTTCTCGTCGGGGTGGAGCAGCTTTTTAGCGGGCATCGTGGCACCCCTCTCGGCAGCAGGTCGTGTTTCCATGACGGCAGCACGAGGCATCGGCGCCCACTGAAGCAACACGGCTTCTCGCCGCAAGCCAGCCTGGATGCTTTTCCTCCATCCAGCCCTCGACGATTTGGATAACGCGCCCGTACCCGATTTCCTCGCAAAGAGCGCGCAGGCTTGGGGTGAAGCGCGATTCAAACTTTCGCACGGCCGCCAGCACCTTCTCTATCTCCTGACCGGGGTTGAGCGGGGTCTCAGGCAATCGTGCCTTATCAGCGCGCCGGCACGTCGGACAGCGGATCGCCTCCTCGTCAGGCTTCGGGTCGGTCATGGGAGGGCCATGTGGCAACGACCACAGTAGCGGAGCAGGTTATTCATGCTTCGCTTTGGCCGCCGCCCGCGCCGCTGCCCTGTTCTTGACGTATGTCAGGTATTCCGCGTCCAGCCGATTTAGCTTGGCGAGCTCCGTCTTGATCTCCGCCTTCCTGGCCGGCTGGGTCGTCTTCCAGGTTTTCTCCCGGAGCAGGTCTTCTCGCTTCCGACGTCGCCGCCAGTGGCGGCCGTAGGCGTTCAGGTGCGGCATGTTTCTCAGGCGGAAGCGTTCGTGGCGGTTGAGTCCCTTCTCGGAGCGGTTGTACTGATCGTCTCGTTCGCTCATGGGGTCCATAGGGGCGGGCCTCTGGCGTTATATACGTCGTACCTTTCAGAAAGTCAAGAACAAAAGAAAAGCCCCCGCCAAGAGTGCGTGGGGGCTTCGTTGCCCGTCTTGCGAACGGGGTTAGAATCTGGCTCCGAACCCGACAGAGACCTGCTGGCTGCCGAGATCGAGGAGCTCGCCCTCGTTGTAATGGTAGGGCCGGCGGTACTCGACCCGCAGCAGACCTTCCTTGCCGTTGCCGTCGCCGATCGTCTTCTGGTAGCCACCGAGCAAGACCCCGAGGACACCCTCGGCATCCTCCTGCGGCATCAACGCCTCGAGCCCGAGGTACAGTCCCTCGTGACTCTTGGTGAAGTGCGCCGTGCCCCGCCCGCCGAAGCTCCATACCGACAGGCTGTTGCCTCCAGGGTCCGACGCTGTTGCGACGGGCACCATCTCCTCCGTCACCGGAAGAACCGCGGCCGGCTCCGATTCAGCGGCGCGGATGTAGTTGTACTCCAGCACGGGCCCGATCTGCAGAAAGCTGACCGGGAATGTCAGGTTGAAGTTGGCGGTGATTGTTCGTGCCGTGGTTTCGGTCGAATCGATCCACGCCAGCGAGCCGACCACGTCGGTCCCTGGCTCCGCCGCCACGAGCGGGATGCTCGCCATGACCAGCATTACGAGGACTGCCACCGCGGTTTTCATGGACATACGTTCCTCCATAAGAGGGCAGGAGTGTAGCATGAGAGTGACGTCGTAGGTTCAGGGCTGCGTTACTTTTTCCTCAAGGCTGCCGCCAGATCCACGGCGCCCTGGACCCCGACGTAGGTGGGAACGACGATCTTGATGTAGGCGGGCAGCATGGGCGGGTAGAAAATCCCCACAGCCAGACCTCCCAGGATGGTCATCCAGAGTTTTCGCGACTTCAGTTTTTCGATCATGTCGAATCCTTACTGTCCGGCAGGGACCGGACCTTGGAATCGGGCTTTGAACGCCCCGATGATCTTGTCGATCCGCAACGACAGCAGGAAGCCCATGACGGCTCCCACCTGCGGGGTGAATGGAACGCCAGTCTTAGCCCAGGATCCCGTCAGAGCTTCGGGGAGGTACTGCACGACGACGTCGAGGCCGTTCATCGTCCAGAGCAGGACGAACATGCCGCCGATGCCGAGCAGCGTGGCGTAATGGCCGATCTGTCCAGTCAGATAACCGCGGGGGCTGGATCCCGGCTTGACGCCCCACCACACCCCAAACTGGGCGAGCTCGCAACAGAAGACGCCGATGATGAAGGCGAGGATCGGAGGCATCCCTACTTGTTCCCGTCAGGAAAGAAGAAGATTCGGGTGATGAACTGGGTCAGGAGAGCAACGAAGAGGGAGACCAGCGTTCCGGCGATCGCTCCCCACTTGATGGCGGCCGTGTCCAGGACGGCCACCTTGAGACCGATCTCCTGGACTTCTCCCCGGACTTCCCGCAGATCTTCGCGCATCTCGCTGATGCGTTCCGACAGGCGTTGTTCGAGCCGATCCAGTGGATCTTCCGTCATGCGATCACCGGCTTATTGATGATGGTTCCAAGCGCCAGCAGCGCCGCCATGTCGCTTGGACTTGCCGCTCCCCGGTACTCGAAATGCGTCCAGTCGGGTCCTCTGCCTGCCACGTCCCAGCGCCCACCCCACACCAGGCCCAGTTCCTCCGCGATGAGACCGATCGCCAGATACAGGAGCTCCTCGGAGCTCAGATACTTCATCCCGTGCCTGCCCATGTCAACCTTCGCGGTCGCGCATCGGAGGGGGTGAAGATTCGAGGTGCCGAAGCCGATCATGAGGGGACCGGCCGGGTCGATGCTGAGGTGATAGGCGAAGGAGGCGGGGGTGCCGTCCGGCAGGGTGATGTTGTGCCAGGAGCTCCCGGCCGCTTTCTCGGAAAGTCCGGCGGCCTTGTGGGTGTTCTGGCTCGCAGCATCCCGCCAGGTCTCGATGCAGGTGGTCGTCAGGCCCAGCCGTCTGGAGATCATCGCTTGATGTTCCGCCAGAAGTTCACGAACGACAGAATGCAGATGCTCAGGATTTCTGGTCATGGCCTCGCTCTTCTCCACGGAGGGCTCCAGAACTGCTCGGGGGGTTTCATGTTGATGCGCATCTCGATCCTGTCCAATACCTCGCGAAGCGCGTTGGCGCGGAGATCACTCAGTTCCTTCATCTCGCGGTGCTTCTGCTCCGAGGTCAAATCGGCCGCTTCCCTGACCCGGTAGTATTCCTCCGTGACAGGCTGGATCTGGCGGCTCACCTTTTCAAGGTCTCCGGCGAGCTCCAGCAGAACCCGGTGTTCCTCGATGTACTGTTTCGCCTCTTCCGTCTGCCCGCGTTGCCCGAGGATCCGCAGCGTCTCCCTCGCCTCCCGAGCCTTCTTGAGGTACGTGTAGAAGCGCTCCGCTGGCTCGCTGACCAACTTCCCGGTCCGACCGAAGAAGGTGCCAATGATCGGCAAGTCGGCCGGCTGGGTTTCTGGCAGGGCCTTTGGAATGCCTCCAGTGAGGGCCCCGACCTGGTCGGCGGCCCGAAGGACGTTTCGTCCGACGGTTCCCCCGTACCCACTGACGAGATGCTCGATGGCCGCCGGACTCATGTCGATCTGCTTCCCCATTCCCTTGGCCGTCTCGGTCGTCCACGCCCAGCTCTGCGTGAACGGCTCGCCCTTTTCAGGCCGGATGGGACGCTCGAAGCTCGTGTCCCAGTTTCCCCAGAGCTCGACCATCGGCAGGAGCGTGGTCGGCGCCATATTCCACGGGTTAAGGGGCGATTCGTCGTACATGTTCTTCGCCAGCCGCTCCATCAGCTCCGGATTCTTTTCATCGATCGCCTGCAACGTCCTCTCGATGAGCGTGCCGACGTAGCCCGCTTCGTAGGGCTTCGGGAACCGGAGCGGGGCATCGACGACCCATTCAGCTTCCTTCGGCAGCGCCGCCTTCAACGACTCGGGCAGGAAGATGATGAAGTGGCTGTCGCGGTCCTCCTGGGGCCAGTTCTTCCAGCGCTTGTCGGTCCGCTGATAGAAATAGTAGAGCAGGCTGGGCACGGCGACGAGGGTGAAAAGCCGGATTGGAAACCGCATCGGATGGTTGCGGAATTCCCTGAAGAATCGCTCCCAGCCGCCCATGTTCGGTCCGTAGAAGGCCGCCATGCTCGTGAGGAACCGCGGCAGCAGGCCGAGCCGCATAAAGTCCTGGGTGGCTTCCCGGCCGGCGTAGGCGGCCTTCGTGAGCTCGGCCCTGGTGACAGCGCCCGGAAGTCCTTGGACCCTAGCTTCGGCGAGCCTGGGCCAGAGCTCCATCGACTCCCCGATCGCAACGTAGGCTCGGATGGTGTTCGCCGCGTAAGCCCGCCAGCGCTTTCTCCAGTCCGGGTTGCGTGCCAGGAACATCTCGCGGTTGACGTACTTGGCGATCTCGTCCGGTCTCATGCCGATGAAGCCGGCCATGTGCCCGCCGCCGGCGTAATACTTCTGCGTCAGCTCGGCCCTCGTCAGGGCGTCCAGACCAGTGACGGCCATGCTCTGGATGAATCGGGGCAGGCTGTCGGTGTAGAGCATCGCCGTGGGGATGTCGCGGAACATCGACCGCAACCAGAGGCGGGTCGAGAACACCACAGCGCCCTTCCGGAGAAGTCGTTGCCCAACCGTCATGCCGCGGGATACGAGGCGGAGGAGCGCGTTCTCGTTCTTCGCCCAGTTCATCAGGAGGTTGCCCTCCTTGACGTCGAGCCGCATGATCGCGTCGAAAACTTCGGGATGGAACCGCCAGTATTCCCGGACCCCATCCTTCCAGATCCACATGTACGGTTTCTTCGGCTGGAAGATGGCCGGCTGGAAGATCTGGAGGATCTCCGTCAGGAGTTTATCGGGCCAGCCCAGGGTGCCGATGTCGATGAGCGGGGTCCCCGGGTACTTCTTCTTGATGACGCCGTTGATTTTGGCGACGGCCTGTTGGACCGTGAATTCGATCGGCCACTGTTCCTTCGGGACCGGCTCGGCGATTTCCCCGATACCTTCCGCTCCAGTCCTGGCGGCCATCCTCGCCATCTCGGTGAAGCGCCGGGCCAAGTCGTTCTTCTCCGCCCGGTCCATGATGAGCAGAGTCATCTTCGCGAGAGACTCGAGGCCGTAGATGGTCGAGCGCTGCGATCCGTGGATCGCTTTCACCGGGCTCCAGAGGTTCCCCCACTGACCGGACGGGACTCCCATGAAGCCGACGAAGTCCGTGTCATCACCCTCGAAGAACCGCATCAAGGGCGCGTAGTCCCGGTTGAGCTTGTTGATCTCGAGCTTGGTCTCGGGCTTCATCATGCCGGATTCGACCAGGATGTCCAGACTGGAATCGGCGTACTTCTGAGCCCGCGCCACGAGCTTCCGCCGTTCCGGCGTTCCGTAGTCCCGGAGAACAGGCTCGATGTCTTCCTTGCGGATCCCGACCGTCTCCCAGGCGTCCCAACCGCGCATCTTCTCGAGGTCCTTGGCACGACGCGCCTTCCAGTAGCCCTCGAAGTTCTTGAAGTCGGCGCCGATGTCGTCGATGATGTCGAACAGCGGCTCGCCCTTGACCCGGCCTGGTGTGTTCCAGGAGTACGTTCCGTACTTGAGGAAGTAGAGCGCCTTGCCCCAGCGGCCATGAATCGTCGAGGCGAAGACCTGCGGGTTGATCTGAGACAGGTCGAGCGGTCTCTCGGCCGTCGCGGCCAGGTTTTGCATCTGGTCGGCGAAGCGGCGGTAGGGCGCGAAGTCGTCCCACAGGGCCATCTCGAAGTCGAGTGAGGTCATGCCACGGTGCCAGCGACCGCTCGCTGTCACACCGGATTCCTGCGTGGCCTGGATGCGGGTCATCGGGGTCGCCTCGCGCCATCTCTCCCAGTCCTCCCGCAGTCCGAAGAGCGCGTCCCGGATTTGTTGGATGATGCGACCGCGCATCCAGGTATCCCGCGCCGCCTGCCAGTCCTGAGCCTTCATCGTGGCCCGATCGATGAGGCTAGGGCGCCTCGGCATGGGCGCGTTCATCAACGCATCCCAGTACACGTAGAAGGAAGGCGCCTCTGCCTGGGCCTTCTGCGGCTCCGTCACGTAGCGGCGGATGAATTCAGCCAGACCCTCGGAGATGGTGTAGGGCGGTGTGGCGATCCTCCGGAGCTCCGCCCCGAACTGCTGCATCACCGGACTCCGGTTGCTCATGTCCAGCCCGAACAGCATCTTGTCGATGCGGTGTCCGATCTCGTGGGAGAAGACTTCAGTGTCGGCCGCCACTCGCGCTCGGATGACGTCCCACTGGCGGAGGTAGTAGGCCAGGACGTTCTTTGAGGCCCGCATCCTGCCACGGTGGAACATGACCCGCAGTTTCTTGGCCGCGTCCAGGATCATGCGGCGTGGGCTCTTGGTTGTGGTCCCCGTGCCTCCGGCGCTGACTGGGCCATGGAAGGGGGGCTGCTGGCGGTAGGGTTCGGCTGCGGCGACGGCTCCCTCGCCGGTCGGCAGCTTCTCCTGCTTCCGCTTGGTGCCTGGTGCCTCCAGGAGCGGGCCCTGCGGCTTTGCCCCTGGCTCCAGGGGCTTCAGCTTCTGCTCGGCGGCCTTCCGTTGACGTTCCAGGACCTCGGCCTCGATCTGCCGGCGGATGATGTCGCTCTCGCTCGGCGTGGTCCCTGGCAATTCCGCCTGCGGCGGTGGCTCCGGCACCGCGTACCCTTCACGCTCAAGGGTGATGGAGCTGATGGTCGAGCCGCGGGGATGTCCGGGGATGTCTTGCTCGAGATCCCACAGATGGAAACCGGCCATCTTCGCCGTGCCTTCCTGGAATCCCTTGTAGCGCAGCCTCGGGCTCTTCTTCGGGAGCGCCGGCGGCACTGGACCGCCAGGAAATAGATCGCCCTGCCCGGGAATCCGCCGGGCCCCCTCCAGGCCAGTCTGCGGATCGTTCACCTCCGGGAAGTCGAAGTCGATGATCTCGTCGGCCGTCGGGTTCTCCTCCATCCCCTCGACCGCCGCACCCTTGACCTTGTTCTTGTGGCCAACGACGTTCGCCTTTTTCCGCTGCGAGGGCGTGTCGTTGTAGAGCCAGAACATGATCGCGTTGCTCTGACTACCCAGCCGGAACGTCCGTCCCGAGACCTGGTCCATGGTCATCGCCGTGTCCGGAAGAGACAGGTTGATCTGTACCCGCGGCTTGAGCGTCTTTCCGTCCTTCCCGCCGGTGTCGTGCGCGCTGATGCCGGTTCCGCCGGCGGCCATCGTCAGGATCGCCCCGGGCGCTTCGTTCGTCCGGACCGCCTCCAGGTTGAACTTCCTGGCCCAGGCTCCCGATGGTTGTGCCCCAGTGATGTGGACGAAATCCGGGAAGGCTTGGGCGAGTCGAGTCACCGGGCTCGACACCTTGATGCCTTCGTCCGCGATGCGCTGGACGATCTCCTTCGTCGTCTCCCGCTTGTACTTCCGTTCGCCGGCAGCGACCTCCTCCAGCCATTCCGCCGGGTCGATGTCGCCGCGGAAGAACGTCGTGATGACGGGCATCATCCCGCGCTTCTTCGCCTCGCGGGCGAGCTCGATGGCCTTGTCCACCTTTTGAGATTCGTCCAGGGCGCGCAGGAACAGATAGCGGAGGCCGTTGATCATCCGCCGCTCCGGCCCCTCCTGGAAATCTTCCAGCAGGTCGTCGAAGAAGGCGTTGGTGCTGGTCCAGGCGATCTCCTGGCTGGCATCCATGGGCACCATTCGCATCTTCACGGTGAGCTTGAGGGGATTCCCCTTGCGGTCCTTGATCGTGTGGAAGTCGATCTCGGAGCGCGTCATGCGGCCGGTGCGGATCATGTTCTCGTAGAACAGCTTCAGTTTCTTCGGGCTGAGGCCGATCCAGTTCCCCTGGACTTCGTCCCACTGGACGCCCATCGTGTTGACGAGATAGTCCACCCAGTTCTGTTTGGGATACCAGAGATTCAGGCTGCTGAGGTAGCCGGTGTGCAGGATCGACTCGTAGGGCGTGGCGCTCATGAACAGGCTTCTGGTCTTCGGGTCGACCCGCTGGATGAGCTCGCCGGCGAGCGCCGTCTTGGTGTTGACGTACCAGTTCCGCAGCTCCTGGCTTTCGTCGATCACGATGATGTCGGGCCGAAAGTCGCCGATCGTCTTCAGGAGCCCGCCGGAGCTGTAGAGCTGCTGGAGTTTGTTGTAGGTGATGAAGTTCACCTGGCGCTTGCCCGGCTTGAAGTTGTCTCCGTCGCTGGCGTAGTCGCGCATCTTCATGCGCATCGGCTTGAGGACGTCATCGAACGCCTGCCGCCGCAGGTCGTGGTTCTTCACCAGGTAGATGATCCGGGACTCAGGATTCTTCCCCATCTGGACGTCGAGAATGAGGCCGGCGGAGAGCGTCTTTCCGGTTCCCGTGTTGTCGGCGATCAAGTAGGAGTGCTTCTTCTCGAAGGCCGCCAGGGCGCGGTTGGCGTTCTCGATCTGATGCGGCAGGGGGCGCTTGCCGATCTGCTTCTCGTACTTGTCAACGGTCTCGGGCGTGAAGTAGTTCCGGCGGACTTCGGGGTACAGATCGTAGTTTGGGGTGGCGACACCCCCATCGCGGATCTGCCGGTTCGGTTCGCCTACTTCGGTGCGCGGTTTTTCAGGTGGCTGAGGACGTCGCTCAGGTTTCGCGGGCCGCTCTTCCGGCCTGGGCGCGGGAGGTGCAACTTCCGGCGGAGGCTGCGGTGCTTCAGGACCTGGAGGAGGTGGCTCACGAACTGGTCCACGTCCTGGGGGCGGGGCGGGTTGTAGCCCCGGCCCTCCTGGCGCTCCTGGGGGTCCACCGGGACTTGGCTGAGGCGCAACGGGTCCACGGGGCGCTCCTTCTGTGAAAGCCGGGAGAGATTGAATCTTCGCCAGCAGCCCCGGGACGAAGGGCCGGACGGCCGGCCCGAGCTGCTTTTCCAGTGCCTCCTCAAGGCTGCTGGCGGTCTTGCTCCCTCGGACGTAATGATATATCCCAGCGGTCAAAAGATGCGAGCGGGTCGATTGCGGGGCCTTCTCCCAGGCATCGGACGGAGGAAGCGCCATGGCCTGGCCCGGGCCTCGAGTCGTCGGCAAGGTGAAGCGCGAGGTGGTCTGTGGACCTGCTCCGCCGCGGATCTCGTGATGGATGTAGGGCACGATGTCCGATGGGCGCAGCGAAGCCAGTTTAAGTTCCTGCGCGACATGGTCGTAATACTGGACGATGATCTCGTTCTCAGTCCGGTTGATGACGTCGTAGCCGTTCCCGTCATGGGCGATGAAGAAGTCGCCCTTCTGGAGCTGCGACGCCTGCATCCGCTTCGCGCCGCCTTGCAGGTCAGGGTCGGGCTTGTCGAAGATGCCCGCCGGCTGCGTGCGGCCCTTGGGACGTGACGCCAGCCGCTCCAGCATGCCGATGACGTCGCCGATCTTTACGCCAGCCTGTTCTGCCGCCTCGTCGATACCGCGACCATCCTCCGCAACCCACAATCCAGGGTCGCGCTTGCTGAGGCGGGCGACCAGGCTGCCGCTGGTATCGTACTGGCGGATGTGCTCGGACTTGATCGGCCTGGCAAAGGCGCTCCGCATGGCCGTCGGCATGTTTCCCAGGATGGTCGAGCGCCGCCGCGCCAGCGCCTCGGCCCCGCCTCTCCTGTCTGGTCCCTTGACGGGAAGATCTTCAGTCGCCAGATCGTCGATGGCGCGGACGATGTCCGCGACGAGATCAGGGTTGTCCTCGGCCTTGAAGCGACGCTCGAGCTGACCGACCATCTTGGCGCGGTCCTCGTAGGAGAGCTGGAGGAAGGTATCAACGGCACCTTCGCCGTGGACATTCTCCATCCTCTTCATGAGCTGACGGGCAGCAACTTCGACCGATTCATCGTAATTCGCGGCCTCCTCTCGGAGGCGCCGTTCCTGGGCGAATGGCGGCTCGGCTGCGGCGCTCCCAGCCGGGCCAGCCCTCTGGACCGGGCCCGCGGGGAGAGGAATGGCGGGGCGAGGCGCCACCGGGCCCGGAGCAGGAATAGGCTCCGGCGGCGCTTCAAGCAGCTTTTTCAGCTCGTCGATGGCCGTCCCGTACTCCTGTTCCGACGGCCCCCCGGGCTCCGGAGCTGGGATCGCCGGCGGCGCTGCTGGTGCGACAGGGGCGGCAGATGGCGGCGCTGGCGCTGGTGCGAGCCGCGGTGGAGCGGCCGGCGTGACGGCGGAGGGCGGCGCCGGAGCTCCCTCAGCGGTCCACAGTGCAGCGGGTAGAGCGCCCTGGCCGACCACGCCAGAGACCGGCGTCGCCCCTGCACCTGTGTATGCTGGCCGGGCCTCCTGATTTGCCAAAAGCGCGACGTTGAACTGAGCCAGCCGGTCTTCAATCGCCTTGAGGATGAGTGCCTTTGGAGCCCTCGGATCCTGAAGCATCGCCTGTTCTTCAGGCGTCGCCAAGCGGATGAGCTCGGCCTCCCGGTAGGCGGCCATGCGGGCCTTCGCGACCTCGACGAGCCTCGGCCAGTCGGACTCCTGGGTGTCCTTGATCTCCTGTTCCGTGATCCACGGCTGCCAGTCCAGGAGATGGTCCTTCTGGAGGCCCTTCGCCCTGGCCTCGTAGATGATGTTCTGGATCGGACTGGGCATCTTCGAGATGTCCAGGAGCGGCCTTGCCCCGGGCGGCCGGCCAGCGGGCAGCATCGCCCTCCACGGCAGGGGAGGCAGCAATCCGGCCGGCTCCGGCCCCGGAGGTAGCGCCATCGGAGCTGGAGGGCCGGCCGGGAGCGCCCGTCGATTCATCCTCTCCCTGGCTGGATCGGCAACATCGCGTGGCACGAGGTTGACGTCGAACCCCCGTCGCCTCGCCTCCTCGACGATCCACTTCGCGAACGTCAATTCCTCCGGCGTCAACGGCTCGCCAGTGCGGTTCTTCTTGAGGACTGAGCTGGCGATGCTCCCGTAATACTTGCGCCCCCAGTCCGATCCGAACGTGAGCTCGACAGCTCTCAGAAGGGCGTTCGTGGAAATGCTGAAGAAGGCGAACATCGGTGCCGTGACGCCACCCTGGACCAGGGCACGGGAGGCGTACTGGAGAGGCGTCTCATCCTTCTCCGGCGCCGTCGCCAGGACTCCGAAGATGAAGCCGTGGGTCGCCGGCTGGGCCAACCACCGCGCCACGAGGTATTTCTGAGGATCGGTTGACTCGACCGCAAACTTCGCGGCAGCAGCAGCTCGGGCGGCCTTTCTCTCAGAGGCTCCCACGACGGCCTGCTGGAAGGCTTGCTCGAATCCAGCCGCGGCCCGTGCAGCCGCCGTGGTGGTCCGCCCGAGGATCTTCTCCGCGATCACCTCGCCCGGCTTCCCGGTGCCCCGCATGATCGGGTTCATGGCGTAGCCGATGACGTTCCCGAGGACGGAGGCGACATGCGCCATCGCCCCGACCGGCTCGTACTTCTTCTCGAACTCGGCGACCGGCGTTCCCGGCTCCGGCTCGGTCAGCATCCGGAGGGCCTCGGCGCCGGTGGCTTCGAGTACCCCTGGCTTCACCAGACCGAGTGCCTGGAGGGGAGCCGTTGTCATCAGACCGGGACCGTGGATCCCTACTGCGCCGATCCCGGCGACCCCCTCCCTCATCGCCTGCTCGACCCCCCTGGCGATCACCCCTGGGTACATGGAGAGGGGCGTCGGCTGGGCGCCGGCCGGCGGCGGTGGCTCCGGCACCTGCCCGGCTGCTTCCATCCTGGCAATCGCCGCCTCCCGATCCACTGGCCTGAGCGGTTTGACCAGGAAGGTCGAGCCGGCACCTCCGGCGGGAGGAGGCTGGCCGGCCGCCATCGCGTCATCCTCCGGCCTGGCAGCGCTCTCCTTCGCCAGAGCCTGGGGCGTCGATGGCGTCATGTCCATCTGGTACATCGACATCCGGTCCGCAACCGTGTACGGCGTCGGCGTGACCTGCTCGGCGAGTGGTTCTTCTGTAACTCCTTGATACTGAAGCATATCAAGAGGGCTACGCCGAGGCACCCTGGGGATGATTTCTCGGCTTGGCCGCTTCAGCTCTTGGATGAGGGACATGGCGGCCGGGGACAGGGGCCTCCCGGAGGCGGTCGCTGACGCCCCCGGGGCTGGAGCGCCCGAGGGTGTGGGCGTGCCCCCGGCCCCGGCCATGACCTTCCTGACGTGCTCCTGGGTTTCCGGGAAGGGCGGAATCCCGCCGTACCGCATGACATTTTCAGGCCCGGCGTTGTACGCGGCGATCGCCAGATCCGGAGAGCCGAAGCGGTCGATCAGCTCCCGGACATACCTGGCGCCACCCATGGTTGCCTGGTAAGGGTCAAACGGGTCGTCAACCCCCATCGCCTGAGCCGTTTCCGGTATGAACTGGAACAGGCCCTGGGCACCCTTCTGGCTGACGGCTTGAGGGTTGAATCCGCTTTCGGCCCGCGCCAACGACTCTAGGAGCCGCGGATCCAAGCCGTACTGTTCCGCAGCGGCCTCCATGATGTCGGCGTAGGGATTCTCCCGGCTGGTAGATGTTCCACGTTTCGCATCGAAATCCGCCTGATTTTGCGGTTCGACTCCGCTCAGCTCGCGGATGAGGCTCGCGGCCTCGGGAGAGAGGCGGCCGTTCGGCATTTAAGGAGACGCCTCGATCATGCCTTCGTACATCCCAGCGGGCGGAGCGTTCATGGAATCAAGAACGGCATCTTGTTCCTCGTCAGTGAGTTGGGAGAATCTCATGTACTGGTCCTCGCTCATCTTCCCGATGGCCTGTCGCATGTTCCGGAGCTTCCCGTAGTCCATCTCGGCGTCTTCCCGGACGGCCTTCTGGCCTTCCGCTTCCCCGAGGAAGCCGACGGCACCGTACATGTTGGAGAGCTGGCTCTGACGCTGACGCAGGTTCGTCTCGAGCCAAGCCAGGTTGTCGGCTTTCGTGGCGAACTTCGGCCGCGGTCCTCGGCCCATGTTCGAGCGCAACCTGCTGCCGGTCAGGGCGGCCTGACCCATCATGTTTCTTCTGGCGACTTCCTTGAGCCCAGGGATGCTGTAGGGGAAATTGATGTTACCGGCGTTCGCGGCGGCCGTCTCGTGCGCCCAGTTGCGGGTGTAGGTACGTTCCTCCCTGGCCGCCTTCCGTTCGGCAAGGCCGCCGGCGAGCGTCGCGGCCTGTCCCTGCCGCTGCATGTTCATCTGCGCCTGGGCGAGCTTGGCCTGGTAGGGACGGTCAAGGAGAGGGATGATCCGCTCCGGCCGGTCTCCGAGCGCCAGGGCCATCGCCAGACCCCTTCCGAGCGGCTCCGGCGTTGGGAGCTGCGCGTCAGACCGAAGAGACTGCAGGTACTCGTTCACGATGGCGTCGTAGTCCTGCCCGCCCTGCTCTTCGGCCCGTGGCTGCGTGTAGGCTGGCCCCAGTGGCGCTCTGCCCTCGAACGGCAGGGCAGAAGCCGCCGGCCCGAAGATCGCCTCTCCCAGGCCCCTCCGCTGCGGCGTCAGGGCTTCCTCTCTCGGGTCGTATGGCATCAGCCCCTCCCGACGTTCTTCCCGTAGTAGTAGGGAGCGGGAGGTCCCTGGTAGCCGGGTGGGACGGCGCCGCCGCCGATGCCAAGGAGCTCTCCGATGCTCTGCGGATTCCGGCCCATCGCCGCGGCCTCAACACCAGCCGCCCCGAGACCACCCGACAATCCAGAGAAGAGCATGCCCAGGTTCCCGGGCTGGTAGGTGGGCGGGGCCGTCCCTGCCGCGGCCTCCCTGGCCGCCTGTTCCTCGTCCATCTCGAACGCTCTTTTCGCCTCGCCAAGACCAGTCATCCTCGCCGTGCTGATGGCTCCTCTGCCGGCGAGGGCCAAGCCGGAACCGGACAGGCCGCGCCTGGCCAACGCCGCATCGAACCCCTGCTGGGCCCCTTGTTGATTCAGGGCCAGAACGTCACCGACGCCCCGGAGCGCCGGCATGTATCGTCCGCGGAACAAGTTGCGGTAGTAGGCCAGGTTCTGCGCATACCGCTTCGGCGAGACCGCCTTCTTTTGCTGTTTGGCCGCCTTCTTCTTCTCGTACATCCCGTAGGCGGCTTGTGCTCCGGCGATCGCGGCTGTGGCACCCATGTCATTCCTCCTGGTCGGTCGCCAGACGGCTGAAAAGCATCTGGTCGATGAAACGGCCGTTCACGAAACGCGATTGCCGAGTCCGCCCTTCGCTTCTCAGCAGCCCCAGCTTTTTGATGGCCTTCAGACAGGATTCATTGTCCTCGTTGACGATGCAGTAAAGTCGATGCAGCCCCAGCGTGCCGAAGGCGTACCGGAACAGAGACACCGCGGCTTCCCCGCCGTGGCCTTGACCAGGCGCCATCGCGACGATGCCAAATTCGGCGGAACGGGAGAGCTGGTCGAACCGCCCCAGGAAGGCCAGGGCCCGGATGGTCTTCTCATCGCACCAGTAGAAATACTGGCTCGACTCGAAGACGTTCTCCTTGAACTCTGCGAAGCTGATGGCGTCGATGGGCTGGGTGAGGTTCCGGGCATGCCCCAGAAGGCAGCGGTAGATCGGCTCCGCCTGGGCTGGCTCACATCGAACGAGGTAGGGCTTGGGAAGGGCGACCGCAATGGACTCGGGCAACGTCCTCTCCTTCGTGCAGGGCCGTCGCCCGGGTGAGATTACGACACTTCAACGCCGGCTGGCTATATCTGCCCCCACCAACTCGTTCCGAGCCGAGGATCCTTTGTCACCGCTGTCGTCGGCCCTTGGATCGGGACTGGGCTCGCGAGGCTCTGCGGCGCTTGTCCGCCGATCGGTGCCCCAGGCTGGAAGACGCCTCGGCCCGCTTCTCCTCCGAATCCGGTCCCGTACCGTCCTGGCTGGGCGGCTACTGTCGGTGGCTTCAGCCCAACCCACTGGGCGGTCTTGTATCCTGGAGCTCCGGGGCCGAATTGCGTCATCCATTCGTTGTAGGCCGCCTGGCCGGAACCTGCCGGAGGTGGTGTTCCACCCGGCGCAATCGGCATGGCCGGCCCCAATCCAGTAGCCCGACCGAGACCGGCCCGTGGCCTCCCTGCGCGGCCCATTCCCTTTTTGGGCTTCATTCCCTTCCCGCCGCGCCTTCGAGCGATCCCGGCCGTTGGGCCGGCACCGGGTCCTCCTAGCCCGAGACTGGCCCCCAGGGTCGTCGGCGCCATCTTCGTCATCGTAGGGGTCGGAGCGATGTTGAGACTGCTCGCCAGGGTCTTTGGGGCCGTTGTGGTCGTCGTGGGCGTACTCGTCGTGGTTGGTGCGGGGGTGGTCGATGCCGCCCTCGCTTGCAGATCTCGGTACACATCCGCCCATGCCATGATGGTCCTCCTACGTCGTCGTCCTCGTCCGGCACGTCCGGCCGAGCCCGCCGAAGATGTCACCGCTGAATTCGATCCAGCCGTTCAAAGTCGTGTCCGTGGACGTCTGGTCCCCGGCCGGCAGGTCCTGAGTGCCCGTCGCCCTGAATTCGATCCGGCCCTGGGCGCTATTAAACGGCGGACCGCCGCCGGCGTCAATGATCGCATAACCGATTTCGATCACCAGCCGGTCCCCGTTGAAGCCCGTCGTGTTGCCAGCCACGAAGAGCGTTGGCGGAACCATCCGGTTCGTCGCCGCTCCTGTCCAGGCCGTTCCCGTCGTGGCGTCCGGCGGCGTACCCAGCACCGTCGGCAGCCAGGTCAGGAGCGTCCCGCGAAGCGTCGCTGTGTCGTTCGACATCAAACGAATGACCACTCCGCCACAGACGTCTCCCGTTGTTGTCGTCTGCTCCAGGCAGAGGAACTGGCCGGCGAAAGTCTGTGCCGTCGTGAACGAGAAGGCCGGAATCGGCTCGCTCACGAAGAGCTGCAGGTCCTCGTAGTATGGGTTGTTCGTGGCGCCCGGGTCGCTCCGCTGCTGGTTGTAGTTGCCGTCCGTCCCGTTCGGCACCGCGAAGACCAGGGTCGATCGACCTGGGGGCGGCTGCGGATCGATCGTCCATGAGCCGCTGTACGCCGGCTGGGTGTGCACGTCCAGACTCGGCGGGTAGGTGTAGCCGGTCGCCGGGAAGTAGAACCGGGTCGGCATCAGTCCACCGTCCCGGGACGATCCAGTGTCGTCTCATAAAGCTCGACCTGCCGGCGCAGGGCTGCGGCGGCTGGGCAGGCGATCAGGAAATCACGAAAACTTGGGTTCGTCTGCTCCGTGAAAACCCGTCTGGTCCCGAGGACTTTCACGAAAACCCCGGCGCTGTCCAGATAGCCTGTCTCGAATTCACAGACGACTTGACGGTCGAGGACTTTAACCGCGAAACCAACCAGGTTGCGCTTTGTCAGATCGTTCTGAACAACCGGCGTTGTGTAGGTGATCGTCATCAGGCTGTCCCCAGGACGGAAATGATGAACTGGCGCATCGTGATCGTCGTCCCGGCCGCGGCGGCCGACCAAGTCGACTCCATCTGAAGAGTCTGGGCTGCTGTCGTATCAAGGGTGATCGTCCCCGTGTTCTCCATGTCCCACTGTGCCGCAGTCGCTCCGGACGTTGAAAGGTTGGCAAGCCCTTGGACTTCCACCGTGCCCGTAACGCCCGCGGTGATGCAGGAGAGCATGACGTCGACGATCCATCCAGCGTTCGTCAAGGCGCCCGTCGTTAGCTGGGATCCAGTCGTACAAAGAACCGTCGTTCCTGCCTTGAAGGCCAGCGTGAGATTTGGAGGAACGGCATTGGTCCCGTAAACGCCACGAGCCGTCAGCCGCAACGCCCTGCTCGCCGCAAGCGCCCCGGCCGGCAATGAAAGGTTGCTGGCGAAGTTGGTCGCCACGGCAGCGGTGATCGTGTCCCCGGCCGCTGGAGCGCCCATGACGAGATAACCCGTGTTCAGTGGTGCCCAGGCCGTACCCGTCCATCGCTGGCAGGAATCCGTCACCTGGTCGTATGCAAGCGTGCCCTCATCCCCGGCCGCGAGGGCCGGTAGGCTGGCTGTCGCATCGACACGAAGAACCGTTCTGGAGTCGATGATCGCCATCAGCTTGTTGGAGCCGCAGTCCCAACATCGACCAGGTTCATCTTGACCGTGCCGGCCGCAGACGCCCCGCGAGTCACGGACAGGATGCCGTTGGCGTCAATCGCCATGAGGGCGTCCGCGCTCGTCGTGCCGGTCGTGTCGGTGTGCATGCGCCAGAAGCGTGGCGTGGCCTGGGCATCTTTCGTGATCAGACCCTTAGTGGTCGTGCCGGCGATGAAGTCGCTGGCGTTGCACTCGACCTTGTTGGAGATGAAGGCCCCGTATCGGTTCGTCCCGGAGTTGTGTGAGTCGATCTTGATCCCGTAGCGGTTCGCCGCCGTCTGTTGCGCCGTGCGCTGCTTGATGTAGAGGCCGATGTGCTCGGTCGTGCCGACCGTCGGGCACTCGGCGATGATGGTTGCGGACAAGGTGCTGACGACGACGCCGAAGCCGGATCGACGCGGCGCCTCGCAGAGAACAGCCGCAAGTTCGGTCCATCCACCAATCGCGTTGTTGATGAGCGGACCGCTCATGCGGGCGCAATAGGCTTTATTGGCCGTGTTGCTTGTCGCAGTCGGGGCGATCTGGAAATTTGTGGTGTCGTAACCAATGATTGTCGCCGTCGTCAGTACCCCGCCAGCAGGCGGGATCGCATCCCAGCAGCGAATGGTCTCGCTCGTCAGCCCACCGACAATCCAGGCCGGGCCGAGAAGAGTCCTCTGGCCCAGCGAAGCGTCCCCGACGACTACGACCATCTTGGGCTGCGTCCCGGTGGTGTTGAATCTGAAGGCGGTTCCGGTGCCGGCAGAGGAGGTAAAGGTCACGGCGCCCCCGGATGTCGTGAGCGTCTGAGCCCCCGCGCCATCGTCCGTCAGGGTCAAGGTTGAGGAGGAAAGACTCGACATGATAGCCGGCGGGAACGCCAGCCTACCGTCCGCCCGATGGAGGTTGTCGCTCGTTCCGACCGTTGCCGTCGTATCGTAACCGCCCGTGTGCGCCGCCGTGAGGACCTTGTCGAAGCCGGTCTGAGGATAGTGCTGCGGAGCGTGTGCGCCGATCGTGCCGGGCGTCGAACGATTCGTCAACACGTTGACCCTGCTGACGGCCTGCCCCAGGGAGGCCAGGATCTCGATGATGCGCTGGTCGATGTCCGAAGCCCAGCGGTTGAGTTCCAGTTCGCCCTCGATCTTCGACAGCCGTCGCGTGTGATCCCGCGGGATCGGGATGCTCGCCATTACTTCGCCCTTCCGAAGTCCTCGACTTCGATGTCAAGACTGCTGATGCCACGCGGCGTCCCGCCCGCTTCGCCCATCGCCAACCGCAGGTGCGTGCCGGTCTTCCAGATGCCACTCCGGTAAATCGGCGACTTTGACTTTACGATTCCGCTGGTCCCGAATCGCTCGATCGATTCCTGGCCGTCCGTGGTCACGAGCGTCAGCGGAACGCTCCGTCCCGTGTTGCTCTGACTCATGGCGTAGGCGAAAATCACCGATGTCGTCAACGGTTCCGTTCCGTGGATCGTCAGGAAGGCCCGGCCAACCCGCTTGTTCCGCGCCGGCGAGCCGAAGTCAATCTCGCCGGTCTCCCACTCCCAGTTGATGTTCCCAGAGGCGTCGTAGTAGAGCTGGTCGTCCGTGTCCTTGTCGTCCTGGAGATAGACCTTGCTGGAGGTGTCCGCATCGGCGATGAACAGCCGGGTCTCGTTGAGCGCCGAAGGGACCGAGATGGCGCTGTCGCAGCGGACATCGATCGGCCCAGTCCATTTCCCGACGCCCGTGCTCTCCTTGATGTGCGCCGGCGCGTAGTGGTAGATGAAGGCCATGTCGTTCGTCGAGCTCGCCAGGCTCGGCAGGAACAGCCAGATCTGCTGGAGCCGCTGGTAGTTCACCGCCACGGCGTTCTTCAGCACCGCGTAGTTCGCCATGTCATGGGTCCAGTCCAGATCCGGGCCCAGCGGCCGGGTGCTGTAACCGTCCGTCTCGAACGGTCCCCGGCTCGATAGATAGAAGAGCTTGTTGTTCCCCTGGGTGATCCCGAAGTTCACCACCGTCCGCTTGGCGACGCAGCCATGGTCCGCCGTCACGAGCTGGCGGGTCGCGATCCCGGCGCCATAGCCGGGATCCGTGATCCGGGGCAGGGTGTCGTAGCGGTAGATGCTGTTCTCGGTGAAGATGATCATCCGGTTGTTCGCCACCCCGCCGCCCGTCACCGGGTCGCCCCGGGCGTTCTCCACGCGCAGGAAATAGACCGGCGGGAACATCTCCGGGTCGTCCGGCTGGCTGTAATAGACGTCCTGGGGGAAGTCCTTGATCCCCGTAATGACCAGGCTGCTCTCGAAGACGAAGCAGATGTCGCCCTTCGGGACTTCCCCATTGACTGTCATATAGTTCCCCTCCAGCGGCCGGCCCAGCATCGGCAGGACCGGCTGCGTCTGGAGGTAGTCGTCCGGCATGGTCAGGAAGCCCCACACGGTCCCGTTGTCGATCCGATCCGTGGCGGCGCCTTCCGTGTTCGACCCGTCGTAGTAGGTCGTGAAGCCGATGTCCAGATCGGCGATGCGGAAAAAGACCCCGCCGCCATCCTGGCTGCGATAGACCCGGTAGCGGACAGTCTCGCAGTTGAAGGGATAGTTCGGCTGGACCTTGATGGTCATCCCGGTCGTCGTGATCTGCACATCGGTCACGGGCGATGGTCCGCTCTCGATGTCGTTCGCGGCGTCGTACTCCGTGTAGCAGTAGAGGAAGGTCGCCCCCTGCGTGTAGTACGTCGCGGCGTTGTTGAGTAGTGTGACTGTGGGCGCCACCAGGGGCGTCAGCAGGCCCATGTTCCGCATGGTGTTGGAAACGCCGTCCCACACCTGGGCCCGGTTGTTCCCGTCCATGACATAGACCCGGTCCGTGCCGTTGTAATAGACGGCCTCCATCTTGCCGGCTTTGGCGCTCAGGGATCGGAGCGTAACGAAGCTCCCATCCCGGGCTCCGGGGTTGACCGAGGCGGCCTTGTAGGTCTGTCCGGCGGCGGAGAAGATGTACTTGTTCCCGTTCCGGAATTGGACGAAGGCCAGGCCGCTGATGGCACTCCCGGCGTTGACCGTCCCGAACGTCCTGCGGCCACCGATCTTGAAAAGGGTGTTGCTCTCCGGCTCGTAGTGGCAGTTTCGGGCGAGAACCAACTCGCCGGCCCTCAGCGAGGCGGGAGGATCCCCGATGACGACCCCTTGATCAAGTTTGACCGGCGCCGGACGCATCAGGGTCCTCCGTACCACGGTCTTCTGCGCGTTCGACAACGAGAACGGTGGGGGCCGAAGGAGGTTCCTTCATCGACTCGAGCACCTTCCGCAGCTCGACCTGCTCACTCCTGAGATCCTCAAGGCCGCGACGCAGGACGAAGATTTCGATGATCTGCCGACCGATGATAAGGGCCGCGTCGTCGGTGTCGAATAGTCCCGGGTCCTTTTTCTCGCTCACGTCACCCCCTGGCGTTGAAGAGCGGGACGAACCGTTCCGTCGTGCCGTCGAAGATTTTCAGCCATCCCGTGCTGTTGATGTTCGAGCTCGTCTCGGTCTTGATCGTGGCCGTCCCGGTTGAGACTGCCGTTGTCGTCACGTTCGTCAGCGTCATCCTGCCCGCCGTCCCAGCGGCCGAAGGAGTACCGACCCGGACTTCCTGCGCGGTTGTGATGAACCCCTCGGCCGTGATCGTTCCGGCGGCTCCAGGAGTCCCGTCCACGCCCGAGGAGTCGATGTAGAGGCCGCCACCGACAACGAGAGCGGCGTTGCTGATGACCTTCCAGACCGCCCCTGTGTACGTCGCGTAGAAGAGCTCCGTCGCCCCGTTGTTCGTCCGGAAGCTGAAGAGCTTGTCCCCCGACTGCGCCATGTTCCGCAGCGTGTCCCACAGGAAGGCCGTCTGCGCCGACCCGACGCTGTAGACGTTGCTCTGGTAGCTTTCCCCGAGACAGGGCACGTCCGCGATGAGTCGCGTCGTGATCGTGGGCGTCCCGCCGGAGGCCAGCAGGTCGTAGAAGCCGGCCTTGGCGTAGCACTGGGCGTAGCCGTTGGCATCCGTCGTCATCTCATTACTATTAGCCGTGGCGGCCGACCCGTCGGGGTCCTTGAAGGTGAAGTTGCCCCCTCCGGCGGCCGTCGAGGTGACGATCGTGAAGCGGTCGTAGGCGGCGATCGAGATGCCCAGGCCGGCGCTGACCGTGATCGACGTTCGGGAAGTGATCCCAGTCACCGTCGCGTTGGTGCCGGAATCTTCCTCGACGTTGATGATGTCGTTGACGGTGATCGCTCCTGGACCACGCACAAACAGAGTTGTGTCTGTGCCATCATGGGTCGTGCTGGACCAGGCTCCCTGCCGGCGGACCTTGACCGTGGCGGCATTGACGGCAACACCGGTCGAGTCCTGAACGACGATTTCAATGTGCCCCAGGGTCGCCATCGTGACTCCTTAGAACAGGTCGTAAGCTCTTGGCCTCTGATCCGGCGAGAGGTAACTGTACTGCCGGCCCTCCTCGATGTTCATGAACCGCAGGTTCTCGTCGCCCGAGTCCTCGTCTGACTGCTTCATCTCGAAGTAGGAGCTGTCGTGCATGGTCTTCCAGTAGTTCGCCTGGTCCATGTCGCCGTTGAGGACGCCCATCTGCGACAGGGCCCCGTAATAGGGCACGGTCTGGTAGGGCCGGGGCAGATCCATCAAGTCCTCGTTCGCGCTCGGCTTCCCGATCAGCTTGAAGTAGCGGATCCTGATGGTGTAGACCGCGTCAGGAGTCGGGAACAGCTCGACCGTGCCATCCCGGAAGGTGTTCTTGATGACGAAAACGTAAGGATAGCCGGTGATGTTCGCCTGGTTCTGGTAGCGCACGTCGAAGTCGTATTGGCGCATGCCGGTGAGCGTGTAGTCGATGGAATCCGTCTTCCGGCTGTTGTACGTCTTCCAGAAGTCCCCCGGGATGGCGATCGTCGGCTGGGCGGCCACCGTCGAAATCGGGCTGCTCGTTACGATGTTGAATGTCCAGACCTGTTTCCGGTTGAGATCGTCGATGACCCTCCGGACAATCCGTCCAGCCAGCTCCACCTTGGCTGGGTCATCCTCCATGCCGTAGAACGCGCAGATGTCATGCTTCATGGTTCCGAATGTCTCGTCCGCGCTTCCCGGGAACGTTGCGGCAGCGCTCGCCGTCGATGTGGTCAGCAGACTCATGCAATCCCTCCCTCGGCGACCACAGGGCCCGGAACCTCCCCGCCCTCGATGATGGGAATCTCCCTGCCCTCCACCACCCGCTGATACACCTCGAGCCAGCGGTGAATTTCCTTGTCGATGTCCCGGTACTCGCGGGCCCAGTCGTAAGCGGCCTGCCCGATCCGCCGGCGGAGCGCTGCGTCCTTGACGAGCCGATCGAGCTTCTCCATGAATTCAGCGCCGGTCGTGAACGTCATCGCGTTCTCGCCATCAATACAGTTCTCGTAGGCCCTCACGCCTCCCTGAACCACCGCCGGCAGTTTGAAGGCGGCGGCCTCCAGCCACTTGATGTCGCTCTTGAAACCGTTGAAGGCCATGTACGGGAGGGCCGGATTGGCAAGGGGGATGATCACAACATCGAGCCCGGCTGCGCCCAGGCGCGGGGCAAAGCCTTCGATATGCGTCCAGGGGATCTGCTCCACCTTGTTCATGTCGATGCCCCTGAAGGGCCCGCGATAATACTGTCCGAGAACGACGAAGGTCACATCGTTGCTGTTGACGTAGTCCCGCATCTCCTGACCGATCACAGAGACGTCGTGGTAGTGGTTGTCGCCGCCCCACCAGCCGATCCTGACAGGCCCGGGCTTTCTGTCGAACAGGTCGAAAATGCGCGGGTACAGCTCGAAGTCGATGCAGTTGGGGAGAACGAAGACTTTGCCGTTCAGAGTCCTGAAGTAGTCGGCGAGCGGCGGCGTCGTGGTGGTGATCGCGTCCGACAGGCTCATGATTTCGAGTTTCCTGGCCTTCGTCTCGCGGTTTTTCTCCAGGTCGAAGCCGTCCTGTCCGTCCCGCCACAGCCAATGGAGACCGCCGTTCTCGAGCTGCTGGGCAACCTCCTGGGTTCCCAGGCTGCGATAGACCGAGGCGTAGGGGCTCAGATAGATCGGGTGGTCGTCGTACTCGTAGATCATGGCCCAGTCCCGGCCGGACTTGTTCTGAGCGATCCGTTTCAGCGGTTCTGCCGAGTGTGACTGCCAGATCACGACGTCCGCAACCTCCAGGGCCGCCAGCATGGGGTCGGTGCCCATCGCGCCGTAGATCGTCTTGACGTTCGCCAGCTTCTTCTCGGCGAGCTTCCTGGCCGGGAGCTCGATCCTCCACCAGGAGATACCAACGCCCTGGCCGGCCGGGACGAACGCGACGTTGAGGTTCCTGCCAGCAGTCGGCCCGACATCCTTCACGATGACGATGTCAAGGAGCTTCTCGAGGCGGCTATTCGACAGCCATTTTGCCGTGAAGATGCCCAGGTTCCTGGCGATGGAATGCTTCGGAGTCTTCCGGTTGTCGCTCGACATGCCGCGGTCGTGCACAACGACGGATTCGACCGTGGTGAAGCAGCGGAATTTCTGCTCCATGGCCCGGTAGCAGAAGTCGGCATCTTCATAGTTCCAGAAGTAGTCAGGGTCGAGGCCATCGAGTTGCTCCCACAAAGACCGGCGAATCAGCGCGCAGGAGAAGCTGACGGCATCGTAATAGTCGCTCCGGCCAGCGGGCGTGAAAGTGCCGTCGTCAGGGCGCTCGTAGCCAAGGTGGTGCGGAATCCCGAAGTGATTGACAACGACTCCAATGTGATCGATCTTGCCGTCCGTGCGGACGCTCTTGGGCGCGACGATGCCCACATCCGGTTTCTCCTCCATCACCCTGATCATGGGCTCCAGGGAATTCGGCCTCATGAAGCAGTCGTTGTTGAGCAACAGGACGTAATCGCTCGGCGCCGCCTTGGAGACCGCCAGGTTGTTGAGCGAACTGAAGCTCTCGTTATCGTCCGGGTCCTCGACCGCGATCCGCTCCCAGCCGAATTCCCGGACGATGTCGATGGCCTCGGCTGTCCGATGCTCCACGACGTAAACCCGGAGTCCGGCCATCTTCTCCGAAGCGGCCTTGAGCCCCTCCAGGCACTTTTTGAGAAGCGGAGCCTGTCCTCTCGTCAGAATCACCGCAGCGACAGTCGAACCCTCTTGCGACATTCAACCCTCCTCGAAAGCGTCAGACCCTGATTGCGAAGATGTCGTAGACCAGGTCCTGGGCGCTCTGAGCCGCGGCGCCCGCGTTGACGGCCGTGACCGTGATCGTGTCCGTGGTCGCAGCCGCTCCGGCGATGAAGATCTTATCGCTGGTGAGGACCATCCCGCCAGTTGCCGGCGACACGAAGACTTTCATCCCGGCCTTCAGCCCCGCCAGCGTCGCGCTGGCGCTTCCCCCGCTCGCCGCGGCGATATCGGGGAATGGGATGGTAACTTGCCCGCTCAACATCTCGATGACCTTGTGCCGGTCCGTCTGACCACCGATATAAACCGGCACCTTGATGATGTCTCCTGCCATGGGATTCTCCTACTCGGTTATGGTGGCCGGGATGATGACCGGCGCTTCTCGTTGATCGTGCGATTCCGAGACCGGCATGGATGGCCCGATCTCTGTGAATTCAGAGGCCGGGGTGAACACCGGCGCCGGTGTGATGACAGTCCCGTGGGTGAATTTCATCAGCTCGCCTCTGATGTACCAGGCAGGAACAGTGGCCCACTGGGGGCATTCCAGGGCCTCCCGCATGGTGTTGGCTGGGTCCTTCCAGTATTCCGGGTTTCCCGAATCGATCTGGCGTCGGATGTAGTACCAGAACGGCGGCGCGAAGAAGCGGACCCACTTCGCGCCTGTCTGATGCATCTGGTCGATGGTGAATGCCTCGCGGGCCTCCCGGCAACTCTCCGCCACAAGGACGCCGCCACGGTGTTCCTCTCGGAGCGTGGCGTGATCCGTGAAGCGGTCGTCGCCGAGGACTCGTTGCATTTCCTCGGGCGTTGCGTCCTGGCGCAGGTTGTCGATCGCCAGGCGGCCATCGGCCGTGCCGGTCAGGAAACGGTGCGTCTTCTCCCGTTCCTGGAGGTAGCTGATGCTCTTGTTGTCAGTCGCCATGCAGATCCTCCGATGAACCCGGCCCCCCCTCCGGAGGAGGACCGGGCCAATCGCAGAGAGCCCCGGATCAGTTCGCCGGGTAGTTGTTGCCGAAGGTTCCGGCCGCATGCCCCGAGACGAAACTGTTGGCGCTCGGGTGCAGGCAGATCAGCGTCCACTCGCCTTCGACCATCGCTCGCTCGGAGGAACCGACCTTCGAGAGGGGGATGTTCTTGGGCGGGCGGAGGAAGCCGACCATCCACTTGTCCATCTGGAGGACGGCCGTCCGGCGCTGGTTGTTGACGGTCCCGGCCGCGGCGCTGTTGATCCAACGATGCGGCAGGACCTTGACGTTGCCGAAATCGCTCATGTAGAAGTCCACGACGTTGATCAGCGTGTTCTCCGTCATGGGGATGTTTCGGCGGCTGTTCGCCGAGCCGGCGAAGCTCGAGCTGATCTGGTTCTTCTGTGTCGGCGTGCAGAGCACGTAGTCACAGAGCCCGCCGTTGACCCACACCGCCTGGAGACGGGCGTTCAGGTCCGCTTCCAGGAGGTTCGTGGCCGTGTCGCCGGCGGCGACGTTCGCCGTCAGGGAGGAGAAGCCGTTGATCCACTGGAATATGCCGCGAGCCGACCGGGTCGAAGCGGCCGAGGCCGTGTTCCCGTTGATGATGTCGTACTCGACGTCACGCTTCCACTGTTTCAGGGACTTCCCCATCTGGAACCGCAGTTCATCCCGGATGCCGGCGGGGTTGACGGCCCGCTGGGTGTCCGAGATCTCGTAGCCCTCGCGGCTGATCTCCGTGTAATTGGAGAGCCGGCCGCGAGTGGTGATCGTCTGGCTGGCGAACGCCGAACCTTCTCCCACCGTGTTGCTGGTGGCTTGGTCGAGCGTATCGATCAGCCATTCGACCTGAACGTTCGAGACCTTGGTCTTGCGCATCATCGTGAAGAGCGGGGTGTCCGTGGGGCTGATGATCGTGATGATGTCCAGCAGATCCTCACGGTTGGCCGCGCCCCGAAACGAGTCGTTCGCAACACCGATCTCGTAGGTAGTTGCCGTTGGCATTGAAAACCTCTCGGGTTAGCGGATGTCTTCGCCGAACCCACGTTCCTTCAGAATGTCCATGATGGTCCGATGCTCGTCGTAGGACTCGGACCTGCTCTTCCACAACCGATTGAAACTCGGCGTGTTGGACCAGTCAGCCACGCCCGGAGATGATCCCGCCCTGCGGAGGCCAGCTCCAGGATGTGGGAGTGCGCCGGTCTGACCTGGGGCCGCGTGACCTGGCGCGGGTGTCCCGTCGGGACCGAATGCCTCTCGGATTTCCTGGAAAAAGGCCCTTCCCCGTATCGCTTCGGCTCGTTCGTTCGCCCGTTCGAGAAGCAGGTCCAGTGCGCGGTCCTTCGGCAGACCTTCGTAGAGATCCTGGTCCCTCATGTAGATCTCGCTCATGATGGGACGCAGTACGTCGATCTCCTTGGCGCGCATGGCTCGCTTCTGCTCGAAGACCATTTCTTGCTGTCGGATCTGCTGGTCTTCCGAGTACCGATCGATCTCGGCCTTCACGACGTCCCGGACCACTTGGCCGAAATTGGTCTTGGGATCCTTGAAGAATTCCTCCGGATCGTTCGGCACCGATCGGACTCCTGGCGGAGCCTGAAATGCAGGTGCAGGTGGGTACTCCGGCCCGGGTGCAGTAGCGACCGGAGGCGGCGAATACGATGGGTAGGATGGATAGGAGATCCGCTGTTGCTTGATCTCGTCCAGCTCCCGCCGTAGCTCGGCGATCTCCTGGGCGCGGTCCTGCTGGGCCCGGGTTCGTGCCTGATCTGTATGGACGTAGGCTTTGGCGATTTCCCGCGGACTGGAGTATTTCTCCATCACTCTTTGGATACGCGCCTCGAATGTGTCCGCAGGAGTGGGACCTGCCGCCCCTGGTGGAGCCTGGGGCGACATGTGAGGAGCCGCCGGGGGCGTTTCCGGGACGACCGGGGCCTGGCTGGCTGCGGGCTGCGGTTGCTGTAGTCCCATCTGTCCGGCCAGGGTGTCGACCTGGCCCTCCAGTACCGCATTGACGGCCGGCATGTCCTCCGGCCGCTTGGTCGATTCGATCAAGTCGACACCCACATCCCGGAGCGCCTGTTGGAAACTCTCAGGCGGTATTCCGGCAACGCTGGACATCGCCGTGACCTCTCGACCCTGTGGAAACTCCGGTAGTGTCTCGAACGGCATTGACTTCTCCCCTCTCGCGGTATCCGGTCAGACCGGGCGCTCGAGTAAAAAAAAGACGGGACTGCTGCACTAGTGCAGTCCCGCCCGTTCCCAGGAACTTATCCCCTCGTCAGGGGCCGTACAGGTCCTTCAGCGTCTTCCGAGATACCGGCCGTCTCTTGAGAACAACCCGGCAACGGAAAGCTGGAAGAGGCGCTCGTTGACCAGCGCCTCCCGATGCTCCTCCTGGTGTTCCGTCAGGAGGGCCTCGTTCATCTCCTCGGTCGTCTCGCCGTCCTCCGGCTGCGACCAGTCGTCTGCTTGCGACGGCTTCCACATTTCAGTCGCTCTTCATGAAGAAGGGCCGGATCCATTCGTGGATCCTGGCGGCCAGGTTCTTGAGAAAGTTTTTCATTGCGCGGCCTCGTAATGAACCCCGTGATCCCCGCCTTCGAGAACCTCCGGAGCGTCTGCCTCGTCGATCTCCTTCCGCAACTCGGTCAGGGCATCCTGGATCTCCTGGTCCCGGAGCAGAAGCCGCTTGTACGCCTGGCATCTTCCCTCGGCCTGCATCCGGAGCCGATCGTCCGGGATCTCCCCGAAGGTCAGCTTCTGCGAGTCCTCCTGGAACATCTCTGTGATCCAGTGGAGCCGCCGGAGCCAGCCCGGGGAGCTGATAATCGAGATCTCCTCCTGGAGCATCTCCATCTCCTCCTTGACCGGGTCGACCGGAACGTCACTCACCGCTCACCCTGCTCTGCCCCTGCATGCCACCTCCACGCCCGGGCCGGTTCGGGAAGGGCGTCACGCTCGCGGAACGGTTCGCCTGTGGCGGCCCGTAACCCGGTTCACGA
>Ga0326597_10000922_pt1 | contig 49739 bp, 37 predicted proteins | sample RVTome_12_FD_203789 | JGI IMG/M metagenome (GOLD analysis project Ga0326597, IMG submission 203789) | Soil microbial communities from uranium-contaminated site in the Upper Colorado River Basin, Wyoming, United States - RVT100D185 | ecosystem: Environmental > Terrestrial > Soil > Contaminated >... | reverse complement strand
TACTTTGCCTTCTCCGACAATAATCGTGAGAAGATGTTCCATCAGCTCGTTTTCGGTTTCATAATCGCTCGGTGCTTTTACCTCTCTTATCAAGTGAAACAGTTGACCCTTGTAAATGCCGATTCCTTTTTGCGGAATCTGTATGAATTTGATGTTGTGCCCCTTGAGTGACTCTCTAAGTTTGTTGGCCAATTCGCCGTGCCTCTTTGAGACGTCATTATGAATCCTTAGAGCGGGAGTTTCAGTAAGAGCTGCGGTCGTGCTGTCGAGCTTTACGTTGGCGTTGTAAAGTTGTTCAAAGCTTCTCACTCGGACGGGAAGGACAAATGGCTGATGTGGCGCACTCCACATAAAGCAATTGCCGGGAATAGGCTCGCCTATCAAGTGAGCCAAGATGTCGTCCGAATAATGAGAGTTATACTTGCCCAATACTCCTGCATCGCCCTCGGACAGCAAGTGAAAGCTAAACCAATTATCAGCTTGACTCAGTAACTCAGAGGCCAACGAGCCGGGTTGTTGGGTAACGAGTATCGCACCCAAATCGTATTTGCGCCCTTCTTTAACCCATTCCACAAATGGGCTGGACTCCTCGAGATTCCTGCCGAGCACGCTCTGAGCTTCTTCAATAACTGTAACGACAGGGATCGGTGCTTGACCACCAGTGAAGTTCTCTTGATTGTGTGAGAAGATTCTTCTGAGAATCAAACCCGCGATTGTGTTTCCAGCGGTTGAACTCAAGAGGCTGATGTCAATGACAACAATGTGCCCTTCTGTAAGAGCTTGAAGCGTGCCAGAAAGAAGTTGACTGGCTGGATCGTGTAGTAATCTGACAATATTGTTCATATTGCTCCGCGCGGCAGCTATTTCCGCCGTGCTGTTCGGAATCTGAACCTGCGAATAGCCCATCAACCGGCCGATGTCAGCGTCGGATGCTTGAAGATGGTGCGTCTGGATCAAATCAACCAATTGCCGCCAATTCGTATCAGTGAGACTTTTTAACTTGAGCACGTTTTGTTGCTCCTGACGGTCAGAAGAAACAGAAATTCCTACGACATCACGAGGCGGAAGGTCACGGATGTCGAGACGCACTTCTCCCGCTTTCCAACTTCCGTAGTATGGATTGCTTGGCTGCCTATTTGTGAATGCGACAATGTGATCTCTGAGGTGCGGTACGTCGCACAATCCAGGGCGATGTTTGATTCTATCAGGCCAGAAATATTCACCATCAGCATCGAAAATGAGAGTGCCAACATTCTGCCCGCCTTCCGTTGTTGGCTGACCGCTCTTGTAGAGTTCAGAGATGAGGTATTTGATTAGGTTGGACTTTCCATAGCCTGCCCTTGCAAACACAACCGAGCGACGGGAAACAAGATTCTTTATGTCGAATTTCACTGGTAAGAGAGGGTCCATTCGACGGAGCACAGGGTTGCCATCTGATACGCCTGCACCTGAGTAAACGAACTCTCCAAGTACGTAGTCACCAAGGTCAGTTTCGCCCTTGCTTAGCTTGCAGAGTTCGGCGAGAACTTGAGAACTCGGCAGGGCAACTTTGGCACCGAGATGTGGTAGTCTTCTTTGGGATGGCACATAAAGGACTGTATCTTTGCCTCCATCTTTGACAACACGGACTGCACCCAGCAGCTTGACTTGGACTCGATACTTTAAGCGTTGCTGTTTCAAATCTTCAGGTACAGCCTGTTGGCGTCGCTGCATCGTGTTGACGTAGTCTTCTCCTTCTGCGGTAGCCAGAAGACCCGAAGGAACAAAACGAGTGATTCGTCCAAGTGCGGCTTCTTCTAATGAGCCAAGTTCGATGAGGAGGAACTGTCCGAGTTGAGGGCGCTCAAGCATACTGGCATCATATGGCGCGATTATCTCTGCAGCGAATTCCAAACCGCGTTCATTGAAACCCTTGAAAGTTCCCATTACCTGGGAGTTTGCGAAAAGCATTATCCCTCCTTGTATCTTAGAGCAGCAAGTGTTCTCCCAAGATGTTTCATTCGCAGAATGCGTTCTGATTCATCGGGGGTAAGGCTTTGAGTTATGCCGTGCATCAGCAGATCTTGCAGGACTTCGATTTCTAGACCAGTGAGTTTGGCGAAATCGTGGGCTTTCTGAATACTCATAGGATAATCTGGAATTGGAAATCCTTGCTGAGCATCAACTGTCAGTTGCCCAAGGATTTTTTCGGCGTTTGATGCTTGCCAGATTGCCACATCAACCGGCCAGACTGGATCAAATGGACGATCTCCGAATTTCGCGAGATACATCTTTCCGATAGACTGATATAGCTTCCTACCTTCATCGTCCTGCTCGGTGGTCTCATAAGTTTTCAGCCAAGTACGATCGAAGTTGTAGCAGTCAGCCTCAATGTCCTCTGGTACTTCACAATAGCACGGATAAGGTTTGTGGAATGTCGCTTCCAATTCGAGTGCAACAGCCAGTCTTCCGAGAACTGCACTTTGCTTTGCGACCCCAACGAGAGATAGGGCCACATTACGGTCTTGGTGTGTCTTGACACCATCGCGGATATTCTGATCTATTTTAGGAAAGATCTTGCTCTTGAAGGACTTCGTGCGAAGAAGACCATCCCTTATTAGAATCGTATCGCCGCCCCACTGGATTTTGGGATTGGTAACGAGGTCATACAGCACGGCCCATTCGACCACATCTCGATAGCACCTAATGGCTCCAGTGCTCTTTCCTGGGTCACCAAGCGCCTTGAGAAGATAGGACAGGCCAACTACGTCAACACCAAGGTCATTGCATAGTCTCTGCAGAGGTTCAACGAGAGATGGCGTGTTAGGTTTAATGCGCTCATTCAGGTCTTTGGAATCGGCAGTGCTAGCAATCGCGTCCAAGGCACATTGATTGCCACGAGAGTCTACGACCCGCACTAGTTCAACAACTGCAGGGTTGAATGTTAGGCGATTATCGCCGCCGTCCGCTGAAACGAATGAAACTGCGTTGACTGAGTAAGTTCTTAGCGGTCTTACGTCTGAGGCAAGGCGCCTAGCATATTCTCTGAACTTCTTGAGGAGAGGATCGTCGACTTTGTAAGCTGCCAAGACCTTTTCTCGAAGAGAACCCAAGTCAAAGTTTGCAAGAGCCAATTTCGAGTTCCTTTCTTTTTGTTGTCGCTGAAATAATATTGTGGTTACCGTTGGTCGCCAAAAGATACAGCACATTCTCTCTTGTCCAATTGAGATACTCTGATTTCTTCAATGAGCGTGGAACAATCCATCGAACAATTGAATACTTCGCAACCTCCGCCACAGAGAGAAGGCCACGATACTGCAATCGTTTGACCTTGCCAGTCAGGTACCGCCTACCGTTTGAAGCAAGCTCAGAAAGAAACACTTCGCGCGCAATCCCGTGCCTCAGTAGATTAGGGTTGAGATTTAATGAGTCCAATGTGTGACGGATAGCTCTGAGACGCCAGTTTGGCCCTTCTCCGAAACGGTTATTTCCAGAATACCGATGGCCCTTGAGTTCCAAGTATTCTCTTATTGCTTTGAATAACGACTCTGGAACGTGGAAGTGTCCCCAACCTGCGGTATAGCCTATCGAAGTGAAGTATTTTTCGCCATTGGGTGTCAATCGATTGTAGAGGGATGATCTTCCCAGCGCCGAGGAAGTGGTGATGGCGACAAGCCTAGCGTGTTTGCACTTGCCGGAAATGATTCCTTTTGTCCGTCCATATTTTTGACCGAAGTAGTCACGTACTTCTCTTGTTCGTATGAGACAAGCTATCATTTTGCCACACAACAAAAGGTTGTACGGAGGAACAGCCCCAAGTACATAGGCATCCATCAGATTGACAAGACGATTCTTCCGCTGTTGTACTGTCCAGCCAATCAAATCGTCTCGAACCTTTAGGTTGAAAACCGGGTCACCGAGCCCGACCAGTCCGAGCAGTTTTCTGTTTGATCTGTCCCAAACTAAGAATCGCAGGCGTCGACCATATCCTTGTGAGACCGGAACGCTCCAGATGCGAGATGCCAGTCTAAAAAGATCAGACTGCCAAGTCCCCCCTTCTATGAGTTCGAGATCGGGATCAATCTTGTCTGGAACGATGTCAGTGCCATTAGCGAAGTAGTCCTTCAGCTTGGGCCAAGATCGTCTGACGAAATCCTTCTCTCTCTTGAGAAGAGCATTTCGTTGTGCATTATGTAAAGACCGGATCGTCTCCTTTGAGTCGTTCGGCGGTTGGATAAGCCCAGTTGGCGTGCGAGTAAAACCAATCTTCTTTAGATGGTAGCGCAAAGACCGCTTTATGCGTGCCCCCAAGAAGACCAACGGGATTATTTGTGTCTTCTTACTCATCTTCGTGGCGTTGGTAAAATCAACTTATAATATAACTTCTTCAAGATGTCAATCAAGCCAAAATTTTCTGAAATTCGGACAATTCTCAATAATCCATCACTTTCCTCACCGCCTCCACAATATCCTCGGTCTGCGGCAAAATCTCCTCCTCCCCTGAACGGGTCAGTTTCTGACAAAACCGGCAGACGGTGAATCTGCATTTATTTTGCCTTAGCCACCAAGCTCACCACTTCATACAAATATTTTATCCCATACTCCAAATCATCCAAATGCAGCCTCTCATCGTGCCCATGCATCCTGCTCAAATCATTATCATCCAGAGGAAACGGCAAAATTCCGTAAGTCGGAATCCCTTTGGCTCGCAGGTGCGAAGCATCCGTGGCGCCGGTGGACATCAAGGGAACCGTGACCCCTTCCGGCGAAAGTTTTTTCCCCACTTGGACCATGGCTTGGAACAACTCATTATCCGTAGGAGAAGCCGGCGTATGCGGATGAGGGGAAGTGTCGTAAACTATTTTTATTTGAGGGTCATCCCCGATAACTTCTTCAAGCTGCTGCACAAAATCTTTTATATTTTCGTCCGGTAACAATCTGACATTCAGATTCACTTCTGCCTGTGAGGGAATCACATTGCTGCGGATACCTCCGGCAAGCAAAGTGGGTGAAATGGAACTTCGCATAGTGGAATTCAAAATCGGGTCCGAGTTCGCGACTTTATCGGCACAGAAACCCCCGATTACTGGGGTTTCAATATTGCTTAAGAAAAATGACTTGGGAAATTTTTCATTTTTGGCTAAACCTTTGAAAAATTCCTTGGTGGTGGCATTCAATTTCACCGGCGGCTGCCAGTGTGAAAGTTTTTCCATTGCCTTTGACAGAGCGAAGATACAATTATCTTTGAGCGGAACCGAAGCATGCCCGGAAGTACCGGACGCAACTAATTTGACGTTGTAGGGAACTTTTTCGGTGTTTTGCACTCCGATAAAGCGGACCTTCTTGCTGTTATCCGGGTCGGTGATGATTCGGCCGCCTTCGTTGAGGACAAACTCCGCTTTTATTTTATCCAGATGATTTTCCACCAGCCATTCGATTCCATATTTTCCGCCGGCTTCTTCATCCGCCTCCAAAAGTAGGATGACATCTCTGGCTAAGGGAACACCGGATTTTTTTAACTGGAGCAGAACCACTAACTCTGCTACTCCCATCCCTTTATCATCGATAGCCCCCCGGCCGTATAGATACCCGTCTTTGATTTCTCCCCCAAAGGGGTCGGTGGTCCATTTATCTTTTTCAATCCCGACCACGTCCACATGCGCCATCAACATAAGCGGTTGTTTGGAGCCGCTCCCTTTCAGGCGGGCAATCAGGTTTCCTCTGCCGGGAGCCGATTCCAAAATTTCATAGGGGATTTTTTCTTTATCCAAGAGTTCAGCTACGGTTTTTAACAGTGCCAGTTCATTGCCGGGAGGATTGACCGTATTGATTTTTATAAGATTGCTCAAAATGGCGGTGGCTTCTTTAGCCATCTCTTTGAAATCCGGCTGACTCATAGTTTTCTCTTCTCCCCAGCTTAGATTAAATACCACCAGGCAGACTAAGCCACCAAAAATTGTTCTAATACTACTGTATGGCGTAGCCAAATAGCATAGCATTTTTTAATTAATAATAAATTTTAACGGAAAAAACAAGCAAAAATCATATGGAAAAAATCCCCTCTCATTTTAGGGAAGGGCCAAGGGGGTTAGTCATTCTGAGCCCTTCGACTAGCTCAGGATAAACGAAGCGAAGAATCCCCTTATTATTTTAATCTAAATCGTCAGCCCAGCGGCCTCTGCATCTGGGTGTGTGAAATAACAAAAAAGCCCTCTTTTTTCGAGGGCTTTTCTATATATGGTGAGCGTAATCGAACCATTTTCAGATAGTCAATAATACTCAACAATTGTAGTATTCTTGACTATTGTTGAGTATAGGCAATCAGAATGGTCAACAATAGTCAAAAATAATACTATAGTCAACTATAATTTACATAAGACGTATGGTCGACTAATGTTGACCATTGTTGACCATTATTGACTATTAATACATATCTCCGTATCCGCCACCCGGCGGCATTCCCATGGGAGCTTTCTTTTCTTCCGGTTTCTCACATATTAAAGCTTCCGTGGTCAAAAGTAAGCTGGCAATCGAAGCCGCATTTTCCAGAGCGATCCGGGCCACCTTAGCCGGGTCGATTACTCCGGCTAAATACAGGTCTTCGAATTTTTCAGTGTCGGCGTTAAATCCAAAAGAACCGTTTTGCTCCCGGACTTTATTCACCACCACCGAACCTTCATGCCCGGCATTTTCCGCAATCAGCCGAATCGGCTCTTCCAGGGACTTTTTGATGATGGCAACCCCTATTCCTTCATCCCCGTTTAGTTTTAATTTTTCCAAAGACTTGGTAATCCGCAGATAAGCCACACCTCCGCCGGGGATAATCCCTTCCTCCACTGCGGCTCGGGTAGCATGCAGGGCATCTTCTACTCTGGCTTTCTTCTCTTTCATTTCGGTTTCGGTAGCGGCTCCCACGTTTATGACAGCCACCCCTCCAGCCAGCTTGGCTAACCTTTCCTGCAGTTTTTCTTTGTCATAGTCGGAAGTGGTTTCTTCGATCTGTTTTTTTATCTGATTGATTCTGCCTTTGATTTCAGTTGACTTGCCGGCCCCCTCTACGATAGTGGTATTCTCTTTACCCACCAGCACTCTTTTGGCTTTTCCCAAATCAGATGTCACGGTATTCTCCAGCTTGAATCCCAGCTCCTCTGAAATCTCTTTGCCACCGGTTAAAACCGCAATATCGGTTAGCATCTCTTTTCTCCGGTCACCAAAACCGGGGGCTTTGACCGCGCAAACCTTTAAAGTCCCTCGGAGCTTGTTGACCACTAAGGTAGCCAGGGCTTCTCCTTCGATATCTTCGGAAATGATCAAAAGCGCTTTGCCGGTCTGGGCCACCTTCTCCAAAATCGGCAACAGGTCTTTCATCACTGAAATCTTTTTGTCGTGGATCAAAATTAAAGGTTCATCTAAGATGGTTTCCATGGTGTCCGGATTGGTTATGAAGTAGGGAGAGACATATCCTCGGTCAAACTGCATCCCTTCCACAATTTCAAGGGTGGTCTCGGTGGTCTTGGCCTCTTCCACTGTGATTACTCCGTCTTTACCCACTTTTTCCATGGCTTGGGCAATCAGGTTCCCGATTTCCCTGTCGTTATTGGCCGAAATCGTTCCCACCTGGGCAATCTCCTCGGTTTTTCCGGGAGGGACCGGCTTGGCAATCTTCCTAAGTTCTTCTACTACCAGTTTGACCGCCTTTTCAATCCCCCGCTTTAAATCCATGGGGTTGGCGCCGGCCGTGACATTTTTTAACCCTTCTCTGAAAATTGCCTGGGCTAAGACTGTGGCGGTGGTGGTTCCGTCACCAGCCACATCGGATGTTTTGGAAGCCACCTCTTTGACCATCTGGGCTCCCATATTTTCCATGGGGTCTTCTAATTCAATCTCTTTAGCTACCGTGACCCCGTCTTTGGTGATGGTGGGGGTGCCGAATTTTTTGTCAATGACCACGTTTCGTCCCCGCGGACCTAAGGTGACCTTGACCGCATCCGCTAATTTATCCACTCCCCTTTTTAACTTTTCCCGGGCTTGGGCTTCGAATTCAATTAATTTAGGCATACTGCTTTTACCTCCTTTTGGTTACACCATGCTGTAAGCAATGGTAAGCTCATCAGACCATTTTAAAGCGCTGAGCTCTATTGTTTTTAGTTAGATTGTTTATTCCACAATAGCTAAAACATCCGCTTCCCTTAAAATCAAATACTCCGACCCGTTCAATGTAATCTCGGTGCCGGAGTATCTACCGTACAAAACTTTGTCCCCCTTCTTGACTTCTAAAGTTACTCTCTTGCCGTCTTCTGTGGTTCTGCCTGGACCAACTTCCATTACTTCACCCTGCTGGGGCTTTTCTTTGGCTGTGTCTGGAATTATAATGCCACCTTTTTTGGCCTCCTGCTCTTCCACAGGCCGGATCACCAAACGATCAGCTAAGGGCTTAATCTTCATAAACTTACCTCCTTTAAGTATGTTTCTGTTTTTATTTATTTATGGTTAATTTATTTTAACCGCTGTATAGGTCAAGGCATTGACCATCCCGTTCTTTTATAGGGGGCGGGCTGGCACTCTTTATCGGGGAGTGCTAACGAGTTAATATATACGCAAGAAGTTTGCGTGTCAAGTGAAAATAGTCAATAATACTCAAGAATTATAGTATTTTTGACTATTCTTGAGTAAGGTCAAATTTTTTGATCTTTTTCCCTTAACTGAATTTTCCTGCCCCAAATCCACAATGAGATTAACTTCCCCTTTGCTGATTACAAAAATTATTTAGAAAATTTTTGCAACTGTAACCCCTAGAGATCTTAGGTTCCGCCTTGGCGAATTGACCATAGTCAATAATGGTCAATAGGTCAATATAATGATTTTGACCATCCCTTTGGGACATTAGACCATTATAGTCAACAATACTCAAGGATATTATTATTGTTGACTATCCTTGAGTATCGACTATTGTTGACCATCCCTTTCTTTTTGGGGGACAGGCAATTATATCTGTAACCGAGTTAAAAAAACAGCCGTTATTTCCGATAATAAAGGGTAAGCAAAAAAGCATAGGTTGAATCTCAATCATATAACCTAAAAAAGATTAGGAGAGAAGATGACCACCCCACGAGATGAAAAAAAATCGCCTGCCGATTTGCTCTCGTCTGCCAAAGGAAAAACCCCGGCTCCCGGAGAAGATATCTTAGGGGAATTGGAAAAAATTATCGGAGATGTCCATAAGAACAGACCCCGCCTAAAACAGGATGAAGGGGAAACCAAGCTGAAAAATCAGGACCTGCAGGCCCTGTTGGACATCACCCAGACCGTCAATTCTACCCTGGTTTTAGATGAGATTTTGCAGATGGTGATGAAAAGGTCCATCGAGCTTTTGCAGGCCGAGCGGGGATTTCTGATGCTTCTGGATGAAGAGGGGAAACTGCAGTTTAAGACCGCCCACAACATCGCCAAAGAGTCCCTGACTCAGGAAGATTTTAAAATCAGCATGACCATCGCCAATCAGGTGGCTAAAAGCGGTAAATCTATTTTCACCAGCGATGCCCTGCAGGATGAGAGATTTTCACATCAGAAATCGATTGTGGAGCTAAACTTGCGGTCGATTATGTGTGTCCCTTTAAAATCCAAAGCCAAAGTGGTGGGAATTGTTTATGTGGACAATAGCTCCCAGGCCAACGTCTTCGTCCAGTCCGACTTGCATCTGTTCGAGCTGTTCGCTTCTCAAGCCGCCTTGGCCATCGAAAATGCCCAGCTTTATCAATCGCTTCTGGCTTTGAAAGTGTATAACGAAAATGTGGTCAACCGCACTCCCATCGGAATCATCGTGGTGGACCAGAATTTCAATATCACCATAGCCAATCAGGCCTCCCAGGACCTTTTCAAAAAAGTGGGCTGGAGAGAATCTTTTCCGGATTTCACTGCTCAAAACATCTGTTTATTCGACCTGTTCCCGGAAGATGAAAAAAACCGCTGGAAAAAAATCTGTTACCAGGTTTTGTTCACCGGGCAGACCTTTGAAGAGCCCCATTCTTATCACCAAAAAGAGGCCCAGGAATTGGTTTTGGCTTTAAAAATATCTCCTCTGACCAGCGGGGAGGAGCAGATTATCGGTCTGATTATTCTTCTGGAAAACGTGACCGAAAAAGTGCACCTGGAGAAACATCTGATCGGCTCCCAGAAATTAGTGGCCAAAGGGGAAATGGCTCTTTCCATCGGACATGAGATGAATAATTATCTGACCATAATTTCCAACAACGCCGAGCTTTTACCTTTGAATCTGAAAAAAGGGGATCTGGCCAAAGCTGAGCAAAGCTCCAAAGCCATCCTGGACTGTGTCATTACCATGAAAAGGTTCACCGACTCTTTGATGGACTTTTCTAAGCTGGAAACCGAAAAGGTGAATTACGATGTCAAAAGGCTGATTGAGGATTTGCTTTTTTCCATCAAACCCCAGAAACAGTTTTCCCATGTCAAATTTCTGACCCATTTCGACTCCGAGATACCTTACCTGCACATCGATGTGGGACAGATTCAGCAGGTTTTGCTGAATCTCTTGAAAAACGCCAGCGATGCCATAGGCGAAAAGCCGGAAAAAACCGGGGTGGTGTATCTCACCACCAACTACCTGCCGGACCAAAAACAAATCCAGATCAAGGTGACCGATACCGGAGCCGGTATGCCCAAGGAAGTTTTGAATAAACTTTTTCAGCCTCATTTCACCACCAAACAGAGCGGTCATGGGTTTGGTCTGGTCACCTGCGAAAAGATTATTAAAAATCACGGCGGCAGCATTGCGGTAGAAAGCCAGCCCCAAAAAGGGAGCACTTTTATAATCAGTCTGCCGACCAAGGAAAATTTACCCGGCCTACCGGCTTAGTCAGTTTCTTCCGATTTGGCTGAGCGGTGAAGAGAGAAATGTTTTGGTTACGCCTACGGCATCCCGTACTTTAGTAGGGACGGGATCCCGTAAAGGGGCACCAGGCTGTAAGCATATGCGAAAGCGTCCGTTCAAGATGAATTTTAGAACCGATGAAATCTATGAGTACTTTTTTTTTGAACCGAAACGATTCCAAAATTTCCCTTTGTAGTTGCCAAAAACCCCCCATCCGGGCAGTCAGGAGATTTTCTTAAATGGATTTAAATATTTTTTATAACCGCTATAAGACTTTAAAAAAAATCGGGGAAGGCGGGTTAGGAACGGTCTTCCTGGCAGAGGACACCTGGAACGGCAGAAAAGTCGCGCTGAAACTTCTCAATTCTTCTCCAACATCAATTTCCTTAAAAAATCTCTGCCAAAGAGAATTTAAACTTCTGCAAAATCTGAAACATCCCGGCCTGCCGCAGGTTTATGACTTTTTCATAACCGAGGACAAAAAGTTCGGCTATACCATGGAATTCGTGCCGGGAGAGCCTTTTTTAGCGGAGAAGAAGGTTCTGGATTTGAAAACTTTTTATCATTTAGCCATTCGGATCTGTCAGATTTTGGATTTCATTCATTCCCACAAAATCGTTCACTGTGATTTGAAGCCCCAGAATTTCCTGGTCTTGCCGGCCGTCAAATCTAAAACCGAGTCGCACTCCGGAATTAAGCTGATGGACTTCGGCCTGGCCAGCTCGCAACAAAGGGAAGATAAAAATGTCAAAGGGACTATGGGATATATAGCACCGGAAATTCTGAAAGGGGAAGGCTTCGACCACAGAGCCGATTTATATTCACTGGGAGTAATTTTCTACCAGGCCTTGACCGGAAAACTCCCTTTTGATTATGCCGACCCGGCCTTGCTTAGGGCGGCTCAGCTGGAGCAAAAGCCGGTTTCCCCGCTTAAACATAATTCTAAAATCCCGGCCGAGCTGTCCGAGTTAATCTTAAAATTGCTGGAAGTAAACCCGGACAGCCGGATTCCAAAAATTTCCTTTATCCAGCAAACTTTGGAGAAACTCTCCAAATCCAAGCCCCAAGAAACTTTTTTCCCCGATTATCTTGACAGCGGTAAACCGGTCGGTCTGGCCAGGCCGCTGCGCTTTTTCAGGCAAAATTTGAAAGACTCCCAGGTTAACCTGTGCGTAATCAGCGGCGAAAAAGGGGTCGGCAAAAGCACGCTTTTGGGGGAAATGAAGTTTTTGGCCCAGGCCGCCGGATATTTAACTGTGGAAATAAAAGCCGGTCAGAAAAAGTCATCGGCTGAAAATCTTTTGGAGCCGGTGAAAAGTATTTACAATTTCCTGCAGGAAAAATATCCCCAAAAATTATCGCAACTGGACTCGGAGATAAAATCAGGTCTGAGGGAGACTTTCGGTTCCGGCAAGGGGAAAGCCGCCCGAATCAACAGCTCGCATGATTTAAGCTTCTGGATCAGTTTTCTTTCCAAAGTTTCGGACCTGGTTCCCCTGACTCTCTTACTTGACGACCTAGACTCGCTGGAACCCGAAGAGCTCAGATTTCTAAAGACCAATCCCTATCAGGCCGTATCCGGCAGGTTTTTTGTGGTGGCAACCTGTACGCCCCAGTACCTGGAGGAAAAAAGCCCGGTCAGCATTTTTCTGAAAAGACATATCGAGCTGGAAAAAGCCCGCCTGGTTAATTTGAACCGCCTGAATTTCAAGCAGACCAGAAAATTTGTGGCGACTAAATTGCCGTCCGAGAAAACTTCCCCGGAATTTTCCATTTATCTTTACCAATTTTCCAACGGAAGCCCTCTATATCTGCGGGAAATTCTAAAATTTCTGGATCACCAGCATATTCTTCGCCGAACCGAGGGAAGCTGGCAGGTGGCACTAGATAAACTTTCCAGAGTTCCCATTCCTCCCAATCTAAGAAGCTGGCTTTCTTTGAGCTTGAGTCAATATAATCCGGAGATTTTAAATATCTTGAGAAAGGCCTCCGTGTTAGAGGATAATTTCGAGCTGGAGTCTTTCCGCTTTATTTCTAATCTGGACTTAGAGCAGATTTTTGAAACTTTATATATTTTTCTTAAAGACCAGATCCTATTGGCCAGAAAAGACTCCTGGGGGGTCAAAATCAAATACCGGTTTGCCAATCTGGCCTTAAAACAGATTCTCTACCAACAGGTCCCCCAAAAGCAGAACTGGCACGCAAAAATAGGCAGTTTTTATGAAAAGAAAAGCTATGCTCAAACTTCGGAGGGGATCTTGGCTTTGGCCTATCATTTTTCAAGGTCTCAAGATTATCAGAAAAGTTTTCAATACGGTCAGCTGGCGGCTTTGAATTTAGCCCAGAAATTTGCCTTTGCCCCGGCCTTGCTGCATCTGGAGAACTGCCTGGGACTGGCCCAGAAATTTCCGGCCAAAGAAAAAACCGCCAAAACCGCGCAAATTCTGGCTCAAAGAGCCGCGGTCCGGAAAAGTATGGGGGAACTCAATTTGTCACTGGAGGATTTGAATCAGATTTTGAAATTGGATTTAGATTCCAGTTTGATTCGGCTCAAAGCCGAAACCTACAAAGGGTTGACCGATTTATATCGCTTAAAGAACTCTCCGCAGGAAGCTATTGCCTATCTGAATCAGTCCTTAAAAATTTATCAGGAATTAGGGGACGAAGTGGAAATCGCCCGAAATTACAATAACCTGGGAAATATATACTGGATGGCCCTGGATTATCCCAGGTCCGAAGAGGCTTTTTTGAAAGCCGTCAAAATTCAGGAAAAACAGGAGAATCCCGGGGATCTGGCCACCACCTTGAATAACATGGGCTCCTTGTATCTCAGCCAGAATCAGCACCAGCAGGCCTTGAGTTTTTATCACCGCTCGCTGGAGCTCAAACGGAATTTGGATAATCTGGAGGAAAAAGCCCGGACCCTGAACAATATCGGAGTGGTCAACATGGCTCTGGGTAAATATCGGGACGCCATCGTCTCTTTGAATGAATCCTGGGAGTTAAATAAAAAAACCGAAAACAAAAAAGAGGAATTGTTCAATCTGGAAAATTTGACCGAGAGCTATTATAAGACCGGAAACTTTTTTCTGGCGCTTAATTACGGGGAAATGGGGATTGTGCTGGCCCAGGAAATTGATTTCAGGGCCCGCCTGGGGAGAATCCAAAGATTGGTGGGAAAAACTTATCTGGATTTAGCTTCCTATACTAAAGCCCAGGAATTCTTGAAGCAGGCCTGGAAAACCGCTACCTCCATCGAGGATAAGGAGCTGGAGAGCTGGATGCTTCTGGATTTGTCGCAATTCTATCTGGCGTTGAACCAGCCGGCTTTGGCCAAAGATTATCTGGTGCAGGCTTACGCCAGGTTAAAAGAGCTGGCCGACCCCAAATCTCAAATTCAGGCTTATCTGATTGAAACCAATCTGGCTTTACAGGAGAAAAACTATAAGAAAGCTCTGGCTTATATCCAGCAGACCGGCCAGCTGGCCCAGAAAAATAACTTCAATGAGGAGAAGATGGCGTTGAATTTAAGCTGGGGATTTATTCTGCTGGAAAGCCGGAACTTTTCTGAACTGGAGAAGCTCCTTAAGGAAATTGAAGCCCTTTTTGAGACCGGTGATTTCGGCTATTTTCAGCCGGAATTTTACTTGCTCAAAGGTAAACTTTATCTGGAGCAAAAAAATCTGGAGGAGGCTCTGGGGTTTTTGAATGCGGCTGTGGAGGAATCTTTGCAGCTGCAGAGAAAAGAGCTCATCTGGCAGTCCCATTTTTATTCAGCCCAGACTCATCTGGCTAAAAACGATTATGAGAATAGTTATCTGGAGCTGGAAAAAGCGGTGGCGGTTTTAAGGGATATAGCAACTGAAATTTCCAATTTGGATTTTAAAAAGAGATATCTGAATGAACCTGCCAAGCTGGAGCTCTTTACGGTGATGAAAAAGCTGGCGGCGGTTTTGATCGGAAAACCCGACCTGATTAAATCGGATAAACCCGCGGTTTAGCCGAGCAAAAAATTTGAGATTGTAAACTCTAAGACAGTGGAAATCCCCTCTCCTTTAAGGGGAGGGCAAGGGAGGGGTCAGTTATTTCTCTATTAAGGGGATTCTTCGTCCCGATAAATCGGGACTCAGAATGACAAGACCTGTAGACCCAGGTTGCCCCAATGTGGGATTAGATACAAACCAAAATCTCTTGATTTTCTTAACTGTGTTCCCCCGGATTATTTCTATTTTTCAGACAAAAAGACAGATACTCCAATTCTATGGCCATATTTTCGTTTCGCAAGAAAACATCCTCCGGCACTTTCAGGCTGACCGGGGCGAAATTCAAAATCGCCTTTACCCCAGCCTTGACCACCTCATCCGCCACGGCTTGAGCCACATTCCCGGGCAGAGTCAGAATGGCTAAATCGATTTTTTGTTGTTTCAACTGGGAAGCTAAATTTTTAACATCCATAATAGGAACCCCGACTAAAGAAGTACCAATTTTGTTGGCATCATTGTCAAAGAGAAGTTTTATAAAAAATCCCTGTTTTTGAAACTCTTTATAAGAAGCCAGAGCTGAACCCAAATTTCCTACTCCGATTAAAGCCACATTCCAGCTTCGGTTTAAACCCAAAATCGAGCCGATTTTTTCTTTTAATTCTTTGACCGGATAACCCAGACCCCGGGTGCCGAAGGAGCCGAAAAAGGATAAGTCTTTTCGGACCTGGGCCGGGGTCAATCTTTCTTTCTTGGCTAAATCCTGGGAAGAGACGGTTGCGTAACCGTCCTTTTCGGAATTGGCTAAAGCCCGGTAATAAAGCGACAGTCTCCGTATGGTAGAATCTGAAATTTTTCTAAAGTTGGACATATGTGATATTTTTCACAATATATAGCTAAAAGCTCCTCTATCTGTCAAGTGGAATTTGTTAGAGAGAGGAGGCCGGGTGTGGAGACCCGACCTTACACAAGTAGGGTAGCTCAGGGTTCCTGTACCTTAGCTATTAAAATATTTTTTTGTGTTCTGGTAAAGAACGGCAATAGCCTCCCACCAAGGAGAGGGCGGTCAGAGGTCGATAGGTCCGTCAACCTGAACCCTTCAACTTGGCTCAGGGTAAACGAAGTGAAGGATCCCATTTTTTAAACTAAGAGATTCTTCGCTCCGCTCAGAATGACAGATTCTTTATTTTTCTACAGACAGCAGACCCCGGATTTGATCGGCTGAGGGCCTCCTTTGAAAACTCGGTTCACCAGATAAATTATATCTGTTAAGTTAATTCCTCCCACTCCATTGGCGTCTCCGCGGCAAGCTGGAATTGGCTTAGCTGCCCCCTTGAAAACATGGTTCACCAGGGCTACGATATCGGTCAAGTTTATCCCTCCGATCCCGTTAAAATCGCCGGCTTTGGAAGTGCAGAAAAGTCCGGTGCCAAACCAGAATCCGATTCCCATTTTGTAATTGTCGGATTGGGATTCTCCGATTACCGATTGAGCGGTGGAAGCTCTGATTTTGTAGTTGGTGGAAGTTGAAGCGAGTTCTCCGCCGCCGTTGATGGAAGTCCAGTCGATTTCGTAAACGGTGGGAGTGGCTTTCTCTTTTGGTGCGATATTTTGGATGGGGACTGGTTCGGTCTTGACTGTTTTGGATTTATTGTCAGCCCAACCTGAAACTGCAAAGCAGACAATTAAACCAGTTGTAAAGAGAATTACTTTACTAAACTGACCCCTCGACTTGGCTCGGGGTAAACCCCACCCTGGCCCTCCCCTCAAAGGAGAGGGAACTAAAAGTATTATTTTTTTGGCTACTGCCATACTGTAAGTATTCATTTTACTCCTCCTCTCGGTAGCCGAGTTCTTCACTGCCGGAAGTCTGTCGAGTTAAATGGTCTAGTTTTTTCTCCAGTTTTTCTAACTTGTCTTCCAGGGATTGGATGGTTTTCTGCTGGTCTTTTATGGCTTCTACCAATAAGGGTGTCAACTTTCCATAATCAACAGAATAAAAGCCGTCAGTTCCTTGAGATACAACTTCAGGCAAGACTTCTTTTAGCTCTTGTGCTACAAACCCGATTTGTCTGTCATCCTCAAAGTTTAAATCTGGATATTGGTCTTTTTTCCAATTAAAATAAGTCCCCTTCAAATTTAGAACTTTCTCAAGAGCATTAGAGACCGTTTTTAGATTCGTTTTGTAACGCAGGTCCGAGCAGGCACCAATAGTGCCGGTGGCACAGATATTCCCCACTACGTGAAGTTTTTCAGAGGGGCTGGTCGTACCGATTCCGACATTGCCATTTCTTTTTATAACCATTTGATACTTAGGCTCTGAAGAAGGGTAGCCGTTGTTATACATGAGAAACCCCAGTAAGCCCCCAGCATAAACCGGCTCGTTATTTAATTCGATAGCGGCTCTGGAGGTATCGTTAACATGGAACCTGAGATTCGATATCCCATTATAGTCTGGTCGTGGTCCAAGAATCAGAGTGCTGGCAGGAAGGTCAGCAGTGGTACTTAATGGACCAGTAGTGATAATCCCATTGCCTCGGAGTTCAAGTTTACTGGCTGGGCTGGTCGTCCCGATGCCGACATTGCCATTCCCGTTTATTCTCATCAATTCTGTGAAAGAACTACTATTACCGTGTCCAAATACAATAGCCGATGCTGCACCTCCGGTGAAAATTTGTAGTAGAGAACTTTGAAGCCCCATACCGTATTGGTCACTAAGGCCGCCGTTCCAAACAAATATTTTGTTTCCCAAGGTGTTAGCAAATGAAATCGGAGCTCCCGGACTGGTCGTCCCGATGCCTACCGTGTCCGCAATCAGTTTACTCTGAATTTCTACATCCCCTGAAATCACTCCTCCAGTCGCCCCATCCACTGTTGCCACTCGGTAACCATAAGCATTCGACACTATCTGCTGCCTGGGGCTCATCTCTCCATCAGTTCCTACGTTAATACCTAAATAACGCACAGTATCATCAAAAACAGAATCCGGAATCGGATTAGAAAAACCCAAAAGAACATTAAAAACTCCTCCGGCATTGGTGGTTACAGATTGAGTTTCAGACCAATAAGCAGTTCCACCTACTGGAACAGCATAGATTCTGAACTCCACGCTTTTTGTTTTATTAGCAAGGGGATTTCCAGCCGAATCCAAAATTCCCTGAAAGTTAATCTGATTGGGAATATCTGCCCAAACTGTAGAGCAGAAAATTAAAAATATCCCCAGTCCTAAAAGAATTTTAAAGTATTTCATTGAAATCCTCCTGTTTGATTAAAGGTTTTCAGTTAAAAATCTTTTTTAATTCCCCCCTTCTTAACCTAAGCAGAGCCGTAGACGGGGATCATTCCCCGTCGGTTCACTTTGACCCCGATAAATCGGGGGAACGAGTCGGGAAAGGATCCCGACCTACGAACACTCCTTTTTTAAAAACTTCTCCCATCACCTCCCCGGGTTAAGAAGCTATCAAAAATTCTTAGAAGAAAAGTAAAAACTGAAAGCTCGCTTACAAGCTCTCCTTTTGTACTAGTTTGTAACTGATGGCATTTCCCCCACAAGAAGATAATGCCAAAGGAAGGAGAAAAGCAAGTCTTTTGGTGAAAAAACGGGGTGACTTAGTGCCTTTCGTTGAAATGCTTCCAGAAAAGCAAAAGAGGGAAAAAAGTTATGACTCCCACCGTAGCTAAGGAAATTAAGGTGATTTTGAAAACCTCGGCTTCCATTAGAATTCGGGGGGCTGACTTCCACAAGATAAGAGAAAGCATCAACAGACCTAAACCCAGCCAGACGGCTAAATTCCTGCCCCATATTTTACCCCGCCGCAGACCGGCACCGCTGGTGTAAATCTGTATGATTCCCAGGAGGAGAACGAAAACTCCGGAACCGATACTGTTGAGCCGAAAAATGGCCGGAATATACTGGTCTACCTCCATTTTGGACTGTAGTTGTCCGGATATAAAGTCGTCCAGGTCTCCTAAAATCAGGAAATGCAAGAAACCCACCAATAAAAGCCCAAACCCCATCAAGAGATTGAGAAAGCTGATAATTCTGCGACTGGTCATAGAAATGCCCCTCCAAAATATAAGGTCGGAATATCTTATCCCGACCTTAGTCAAATATAGTCAATAATAGATTATATTTGACTATTATTGACTATGAAGAAAATTTTAACTTGCCTTGGATGTACTTTGTACACCCCGAATTTCTTTCGAGTAATTCGTAGGTCGGGATCTATTCCCGACCAAACCAATTAAAAGAGATGAAAGAATCCTCCCCTTTTTTTTCTGAACCTATTCCCGGATAAACCGAAATTTGGCGAGGAAAGGATCCGCGCCTAAGAAATTTTTATTAGATCTTTATTTACCGCACTTACACTTGGCTGGAACTTCTCCGCACTTTTCACACTTAGTGCAACCACAGGTGCTACACATATTCTCCCACCTCCTTCTTATGGCACAACCAATTTAACCGGTTGGCTTTGAATTTTACAAAAAGAAACTTTAGGCCTTCGAAATTGTCAAGTTTTATTTCGTAAATTCTGCCAGAAAGAAGAATTACTTGGTCTGGGCTTTCTGTTCTTCCTGGAACTGTTTTCTTTGTTGCTCCTGATAGACCAGCGATTGTTTTAGGATATTAGCCGCTTCCGGGGAAAGCTTTTCTAAAATTTTGAGGTGGGCTTTGGCTTTCTCCATTTTTCCTCTTTCTAAATAAGCCAGCCCCAAGCTTAGATGCGCTAAAGTATCTTGGGGGTTAGCTGCCACCCCTTTTAGGTAAGCTTCAATGGCCAAATCATAATAAACTCCCCGCAGATTATAATGGGCTAAAGGATTGGTGGTGTCCCTTTCCATCTCCTTTTTATATTGATTGATTGTAATCTCCGGCTGGGTTCCTTTGTTATAAAAAACTTGTTTACCGTCATCTTTGTAGATATAAATGGGGTCGATCTGAATGGCCCGGCTCCATTCAATCATTCCCCAGCGGTGATAGACTAAGCCAATATGAGTGTGCAATTTGCGATGGCTAGGATTCTGTCTTTTGACGATTTTCAGTTCCACCAGGGCTTTGTCCAGCTGGCCGTTGTCGATATACATCGACCCCAGCTCGAAGCGGGCTTCGGTGAAGTTAGGGTCCAAAGTGACCGCTTTTTGAAATTCCGAGATAGCCTGGACCCGATCGTGTTCTCTATACTTCATCCCGATTTCATAATGCTTCTGGGCTTTGGGATTGACTTTAGCAAATGCGCTGCCTATTAAACCTAATAGAAATATCAGAACCAACCCTACCAAAATTCTTACTCTGGCCATAATCTCCTTCCTCTGTTTAATATTCTGTTACCTTTTCCTCTTGTTTATTATACGCTAAATAATCCATTATCTTGTGAACTTTTCGATTTTTTTGAGCCCGAATCTTGGATTACAAAACCTTCTCTAAAAGCCAGATTATGATAAACATGCTGACCAAAAAGTCCACTATTACATATAAAGAATATCTGACATCCCGCCAGTTGACTTCATCTTTAAAATTGAACCTGGTCAGAAGAAATTTGAATTTTTGTCCGGTTTTTAAGAGGCTGACCTTCTGCCAGGCAATGAGCAAAATACGCAACCACAAAAGCGAAATTAAAAACCAGAAGGCAATTTTGAAACCTTGGGGGGTCATAGAGAATTTTAGTCTCCCTCTCCTTTAAGGGGAGGGAGGGGTGGGGTCAGTCATTTCTAAATAAAATCAGTTTTGCCTGAGCATAGAGCCAGACACAACTTTTTGATTCAACATTTCTAGTTATCTGTTACAACGCCGACTTCCTCTTTCTCCTCTTCCTCTGATTTCACCACTCGAGCCACATCAGTGACTTTATCCCCGGAATCCAAATTAATCAATCTGACTCCTTGGGTATTTCTTCCGATTACCTTGATAGTTTTGACCGGCAGACGGATAATCATGCCTCTCTGGGTAATCACCATCAACTCATCTTCATCCAAAACCTCTTTGATGGCCACCACTTTTCCGTTTCTGTCGGTGGTTTTGATATTGATGACCCCCTTGCCGCCCCGGTTGGTGAGCCGGTAATCTGAAATCGGGCTTCTTTTGCCGTAACCGTTTTCGGTCACGGAAAGCAAGGTAGAGTCCCGTTTGATGACCACCATCCCGATGACAAAATCATTTTTTTCCAGGGTAATCCCCTTGACTCCATAGGCCTGTCTCCCCATTTCCCGCACTTTATCCTCCGGGAAACGGACCGCCTGTCCTTCGCAGGTGGCTAAGACGATGTCACAGCTCCCGTCGGTCTGGCTGGCTCCGATTAACTCATCTTTTTCTTCGATTCCGATGGCGATAATCCCTCCCCGGCGGGGATTGGAGAAAGCAGTCAAAGAGCTTTTCTTGATGGTGCCGTTTTTGGTAGCCATGACGATAAAATTTTTATCATCGAATTTTTTGACCGGCACATAAGCCCTGACTTTTTCCCCTTCCTGTAGCTCTAAAAGGTTAATTATTGGCTTGCCTTTGGCGGCTCGACCGGCCTGGGGGATTTCATGCACTTTCAGCCAGTGGCATTTTCCTTTGTTGGTAAAAAATAAGATGTAATCATGGGTGGAGGCGATGAAAAGATGCTCCACAAAATCCTCTTCCCGGGTTTCAATCCCGATGACCCCTTTTCCTCCACGGCCCTGCTTGCGGTAAGAATGCACCCCCAAACGTTTGACATAGCCGGTGTGGGTGATGGTAATGACCATATCCTCTTCGGCTATCAAATCTTCCAAGGTGAACTCCCCTTCTTCGGCTTCCAGAATTTCGGTGCGGCGGGGGTCGGCATACTTTTTCTTTAATTCCAGAAGCTCTTCTTTGATTATTTTCATCCGTTTGGTCTTGGAGTCCAGAATTCCTTTCAGCTCGGAAATAAACTTGATGGTATCCAGATAATCCTGCTCGATTTTTTCTCTTTCCAGATTGGTCAGCCGGCGCAGGGTCATATCTAATATGGCCTGGGCCTGGATTTCAGAAAGCTTGTACTTCTTCATCAAGTTTTCTTTGGCATCCTGGGGGGTCTTGGACCCTTTTATCAGCTTGATAATGGCGTCGATATTCTCGATGCAGATTTTTAGCCCTTCCAGAATATGGGCTTTCTCTTCGGCTTTCTTTAAGTCGAATTTGGTCCGGCGGGTGATTACATTATGGCGGTGGTCGATGAAGTGGCTTAATATTTCTTTCAGAGTCAAAATTTTCGGCTGACCGTCCACCAAAGCCAGCATTATGATTCCGAAGGTCTCCTGCATCTGGGTCTGCTTGAACAACTGGTTCAAGACGATTTCCGGTTGAGAGTCCCGCTTGAGCTCGATTACTATTCTCATCCCCTCCCGGTCCGATTCATCCCGCAAATCCGAGATTCCTTCCAGTTGTTTGTCGCGGACGAGTTGAGCGATGCGCTCCAAAAGAGAGGATTTATTTACCTGATAAGGGATTTCGGTCACTACAATGGCTTGCCTGCCGCTTTTTTCGGTTTCGATGTTGGCCCGGGCTTTTAAAATTATTTTCCCTTTGCCGGTTTTGTAGGCTTCAATTATTCCTCTTTTGCCGTTGATGATTCCGCCGGTGGGAAAATCCGGTCCCAAAATGTGCTCGAGAATCTCTTCATCTTCTATTTCCGGGTCATCGATTAAAGCCAAAAGCGCGTCTACCGCTTCCCCTAAATTATGAGGGGGGATATTGGTGGCCATTCCGACTGCGATTCCGGAGGAGCCGTTGCAGACCAGGTTGGGGAATTTGGAAGGAAGAACCGTGGGTTCTTTTCTGGTCTCATCATAATTGGGGACAAAATCAACCGTATCCTTTTCCAAATCTTCCAGCATCTCCATGGCTAAATGAGTTAAACGGGCTTCGGTGTATCGCATGGCGGCCGGGGCATCTCCGTCTATGGAGCCGAAATTCCCCTGACCGTCGACTAAAGGACAGCGCATGTTGAAATCCTGGGCCATGCGGACTAAGGTGGGATAAACCACCTGCTCTCCGTGGGGATGGTAATTTCCGGAAGTGTCACCGGCGATTTTGGCGCATTTTCTATGGGGGCGGCCAGGAGATAAGTTTAAGTCGTTCATGGCTACCAGAATCCGGCGGTTGGAGGGTTTTAGTCCGTCCCGGACGTCCGGCAAGGCCCGGGCAGTTATCACCGACATGGAATAGTCGATGTAAGAGGACTTCATCTCCTCTTCTATATATGTGGGAACTATTTTTTCGCGTTCAAATGGCATAAATGTTTATGTTATATTGTTTGGGTCTGGAGACCCAAACCTACCCTCAAGAAAGCTACCTAAACAGATAAATTAATAAAACAAACTCCAAAACGCCACTAATAAGCAGCAACGCCCAGAATTTCTTGGAAAATTTTTTCCGGCCGCTGCGATAGGCCTGCTTCAGATACCCCAGACACAGACCCAGGATAAAAGCAATCAGAACCGTCAACCCCTTCAGACCGGATAAAACCTCTTCATTTTTGGTGATAGGGTCAAACACATTAAATTCCAGACCCTCTCCCCGGGCCGAGACCTTGATATAATCCGAATTATTATTTATGGTGATGAAATTCCAGACTATCTCATCCCCTAATTTCAGGGGATTCAAAAGGGAGATGACGTATTCTCTTTTGTTGCTCTGCACTCCTCCTTCGGTGTGAAAAATTTCTTCGAATCCTTCGGCCGGCCTGGTTACAAAAGAATCGGAGATTATCTGGGCCGCGGCGTCGAACTGGAAGGAGATTTTTTGATTGCGCAGGGGGACGTTTCCGTAATTCACCACCCGGACTTTGAAGCTGTAGATTTTTTCGGTCTCTTTGTCTTCATAAAAGACCTTGATTTTGTTTCTGATATCCGGCTTTATCTCAATCAAGGAGGTCTTGGAAAGCAGCTGATAGCCCAATCTGGCTCTCTTCTCAAAGTGGCTGGTAATGAGAAAAGTGGCCGCGATGGAAACAATCGCGATTATGAAGGGAATTATTAATTTTTCAGCCAGCTTCGCCATTTAGCTTTATATAAATTGGTTCCGTTTAATCCGTTCCATCTGTTGTGAATCTCTTGTCTTCGACCTCACCCCACCCCTCTCCTGCAGGAGAGGGTATTTTTATTTCCTCCCCTGTAGGGGAGGATAAAGGAGGGGTCAGATTTTCGTGTCTTTCAATTTTTTTTCCTGTCTTCGAGTTACTTCTTTCCACCCTTCATCGGGGAATAAGTACAATCGAGCAAAGCTGAAAATCCCTGTCCCGTATCCGACAAAATCCTGAATTTCACCTTTTTCCCTTCTTTATACCACATCAATTTTAATTTGAAAGGGGTTCCATCTGGCATGGCCATTTCATTTACCAACACTAAGGTATCTCCTACAAAATTTCCTTCATAATTTGAAATCTCCCCCCAATTAGTATACCACCACAGCTCATACCTTTTCTCCATCATATCATAACCCAAAACCCCATGCCCTTTATAATTCCCCATCGGGCCATTATCCTCATGCTCCATAATCAGAAACATCGAGTCCAAACCCCAGTGGTTGTGAATCTGCCCTTTACCCGGACCTCCTTCACCCATGGGATTTTTATGCGTCATCAAATCCACGTCAAACTTGCCTGCCAAAAGATTCAGCTTGGCTAACTCCGGACTGAATTTCGGTTTCTGCATCGTCTCCGGCTCCGGCTTTTGCTCCTGTGCCGGAGCTAAGTTAAGAGTCGCAAGCAACCACAGAGTCGTCAACATCCAGCAGAGTTTCTTCATAAATTATCCTCCTTTTACCTAGAGTTTTATTTCGTTTCTTCCGCCGATTTTTTCACATCCGTATCTATCTCGCCCCTCTTCAAGCGCTTGGCAATTCGCTCCGATAGCGGCTTATACCCTTCTCCAAAGTCCGCCATCACTCGCAAGACCACTTTTTCACCTTGTTTGTGCCACAAAAATTTCAATTTCATAATTTTTTCCGGGGTCTGCATTTCTCCTTCCAAAACCAGAGTGTCCCTGACAAACTCTCCCCGGTAATCTGAAGCCTCACCCCAGTTATTAAACCACCACATTCGATATTTCTTTTCCAGCTTATCGTAAGTCAGATAGCCGTGCCATCTGTATCTTCCTTGTAGGCTTATTTCATCTACATTCAAAAGCAAAAAGGTGGAATCCAGCCCCCACTGGCTTATGATGGTCCCTTTCCCCGGACCCGGCTTGGATATGGGGGTTTCCTTAATGGTAATATCCGTGGCGAAACTCCCCACCAAAAATGACAATTCCCGCAGCTCCGGGGTAAATTTGGGTTTGGCTGGAATCTCGGGCGGAGTATTTTTCTCCTCTGCCCATAAGAGATGGGCTGATAGAAAAACCGCTCCTGCTAGCAACAAAATGAGTTTTTTCATAGATTTTCGTTTCTTTGACCTCACCCCACCCCTCTCCTGCAGGAGAGGGAGTAAAATTTCCTCCCTGAAGGGACTCACCCTGAAGGGAGGATAAAGGAGGGGTCAGTTTTTTGTTTTCGTGCCTTTTTCGTGTTTTCGTGATTCAAAGACCTATTTTCCCAGCACTCCGTTTAATTTCTCCAATTTTTCTCTCCAGTATTTTTTCATCTTTTCCGCTTCGGTCATATTGGCCAATTTGGCATGCTGCACCACCACCTGTGATTTAGAATTTCCTTTATCATAGAAATTGACCTCCAGCCGGGTTTTTTTGTCATTCCAGGCGGCCCGGATGGATTTATGGGGGGTGGCTTTGCTGATTGTCATCCCTTTTTCCTTCAGCCACGAATTACGAACTTTTTCATCCATCCAGGATTTATATAATGAGGAGAGCGGAACCGGAATGACTTTACTGACGGAAATTTCATACCCTCCCGGTCTTTCATATTTCTGCCTCAAGCCCCGTGTCTGCTCATAGGTAACCGCAATCATCTGGGCCCACCAGCCGTCCAGTTTCTGCTTTTCATACAAATAGGTGGCGATTTCAGTGTGACTCATCTTTTGGGCCTTGGCTTTATCCAGAATAGCAAACCATCCCTGCCAGTTTTTGCCGGTTTTGGCTTTGACTGCTTCATCACTGATTTTGGGATTGCCTGCCCGCTGGTCAGGCGGGGGAGATTTGGATTTATCGGGCATAATTATTTTCTTTATATAGCTCTAAATGTAAAAAAATAATCTGTAAAAAACAATCCTTTTTCTTGGTTTAAACTTGTATCAATATAAAATTCCCTCTCCCAATGGTACCATCTAAACAGAGAGGGAAAATTAATCTCGTCATTCTGAGCGAAGTGAAGAATCCCCTTCAAATCAGGGGATCCTTCACTACGTTCAGGATGACAGCACATCAAACTTACACATCCAGATTTTTCACATACTTGGCATTCTCTTCGATAAACTTTCTTCTGGGTTCAACCTGCTCTCCCATTAAGATAGAGAAGATATGGTCTGCTTCCGCCGCATCTTCCAAAGTAACCTGCAGCAAAGTCCGGGTCTCCGGGTCCATAGTGGTTTTCCACAACTGCTCCGGGTTCATCTCTCCCAGACCTTTGTAGCGCTGGACATTAATCCCATCTCCACCCCCCATCTGCTTTAAGGCCTGCTCTTTTTCCTCATCAGAATAAACATATTTTTCGGTGCTTCCCTTTTTGACTCTGTATAAAGGGGGCTGGGCGATATAAATCATCCCCTGTTCGAAGAGCTCTTTCATATAGCGGTACAAAAAAGTCAGAATCAAAGTCCGGATATGGGAGCCATCCACATCCGCATCGGTCATGATGATAACTTTGTGGTAACGGGCCTCTTCCAGACTGAAATCTTCTTTTATCCCGGTTCCCAGCGCGGTAATCATGGTCCTAATCTCTTCATTGGATAAGACCTTGTCTATTCTGGCTTTTTCTACATTCAAGATTTTCCCTTTGACCGGCAAAATCGCCTGGAATTTTCGGTCCCGCCCCTGTTTAGCGGAGCCGCCGGCAGAATCACCCTCGACGATGAAGATTTCACAGAGCTTGGGGTCATCCAAAGAACAGTCCGCCAGTTTACCGGGCAGTGAAGCGGAGTCCAGAGCCGATTTTCTTCTGGTTAACTCTTTGGCTTTGCGGGCCGCTTCTCTAGAACGTGCCGCTAAAACTATTTTTTCGGCAATTCTTCTGGCAATCCCGGGATTTTCCTCAAAATAGTCGATTAAATTCTCCCCGGTAATCTGCTCCACAATCCCCTTGGCTTCCGAATTCCCCAATTTGGTTTTGGTCTGTCCTTCAAACTGGGGGTCCGGGATTTTGATAGAAATTACTCCGGTCAGTCCTTCTCTAGTATCTTCACCCTGGAGCGAAAGCCCTTCTCCGTTTTTAATTAAGCCGGTTTTCTGGATATAGTTATTGATGGTTCTTGTGAGGGCGGTCTTGAAGCCGACTAAGTGGGTCCCACCTTCGATGGTGTTGATGTTGTTGACATAGGAGAAGATATTTTCGACGTAGGTGTCGTTGTACTGCAGACCGATCTCCACATCCACTTTCTCTTTTTCTTTGTGGAAATAGATGACTTTGGGATGCAGGGGCTCTTTTCCTTCATTGAGATATTTGACAAACTCGGCCAGTCCCCCTTCATATTTGAAATTATGGGACTTTTTGCTTCTTTCGTCGGCAATTGAGATTTCCAGCCCTTTATTTAAGAAAGCCAGCTCTCTTAAGCGGGCCGAAACTACATCAAAATTGAAATCTATCTTAGGGAAGATTTCTGGGTCTGGTTTAAAATCGGTTTTGGTTCCGGTCTTATTGGTCTTTCCAGTCTCTTTAACTTCCCCTTTGGTATTCCCTTTTTCATATTTCTGATAATGAATTTTCCCATCCCGGTATACCTCCACTTCACACCATTCTGAAAGGGCGTTGACTACTGAAACCCCTACTCCGTGCAGACCCCCGGAAACTTTATAGGTCTGGTGGTCAAATTTTCCCCCGGCATGCAGCATGGTCATGACCACTTCCAAAGCGGACTTTTTCTGGGTAGGGTGCATATCCACCGGGATTCCCCGTCCATTATCTTCCACCGTGACCGAATTATCCAGGTGGATGGTGACTGAAATTTTGCTGCAATATCCAGCTAGGGCTTCATCAACCGAGTTATCCACCACCTCATATACCAGATGGTGTAATCCTCGGGTGGATGTATCCCCGATATACATCGAGGGACGTCTTCTGACCGCCTCCAGACCTTTTAAGACCTGGATAGTGGTGGCATCATAATGGTGCCCTTTTAGGGTTGCCGGACCGGCTAATAACTCTTCTTTTTTCTCTTTGGCCATCTCTAAATCCATTTACCCCTCCTTAAGTTTTCAAATTTAATCTAAAATAAGTCTCACCCAAACTTCTTTTTCGGGTTAGCCGAGGACAATACCCCGGCCTTCTAAAATTAGGAGGGGTTAATTTTAGAAAAGTTTGCTACTTTTATTTTTACTCCATTACTTCAACTGCCGGACTCGATTACTCAAATTTTTCAATTTTTATTTCGTGTATTTCGTCTCTTTTGTGTCTTCGTGATTCTAAGCTCTCTCAATTCACAAATATAATATCTTTTATAACCTCTGCCTCTACTGATTGGTTTAATTTTTCCTTAATCTCTTTCTGCATAAAGACCAGCTCATTTTTCCAGACCGAATTCTCAACTCTCACAAACAGCTTTTGCCCCTCAATTCTGACCGGCTTGGAGTTTTCGGCCACCTTGGGACCGACTATTTTAGGCCAGTTAGCCAGGGCTTGAAACTCCTTTATTTTACGCTCCCAGCCCCTCTTTTTCAAGAGGTTTCCCAGGACCGAACTTAAGCTTTCCGGAGCTTTGGTGTATCCCATAATTACCAGATATTATAATAGTATTACGTCAAATTAGCAAGCTTTTTTTAATCTTTTTGCGATATTTAACCTATTGCAGAACAACAGATTGGAAAATATATCACCTTTCTAAAACCTGATTTTCTCTGATATGAAATTTCTTCCCTTTAAGAACCTTCCCTTCCAGCTCCTTCTCTTTGGAAGTGGCGATAAAAACCTGCCCCTTTTTTCCCAAGAGAGCGGATAAATATTCGGTTCTCTTTTCATCCAGATCAGCAAAAACCTCATCTAAAAGTAAAATGGGGGTTTGTTCACGTAAGGTAGCTAGATAATCCATAGCCGAAAGCTTCAGGGCCAGCATGGTGGTCCGGGACTGTCCCTGGGAACCGAATTCTCTTAAATCAAAGCTATTGATTTTCAACTCGATATCATCCCGGTGCGGGCCGATTAAGGTAACCCCCCAGCTTTTTTCCCGGTTTTCCACCTCCTCGAATGCCAGAAGATAGTTCTGCTCTATTTCCTCCGGTCTTCTTATAAAAAAAGTGGGCTTGTATTCTAACTTTAATTTTTCCTTAGTCAACATATGGTCAATAATAGATATATGTTGACTATTGTTGACCATCCCGGCGGAAATTTCCTCATAATACTTTTGAGCTAGGGGGAAAATCTGCTCCAGGAAATTTTTTCTTCTTCTGATTATCTCTGTGCCTAACTGGACTAACTGCACTTTAAATCCGGACTGCCCTTCCCAGTTGGTTTCTTTTTTTTCCCTGTAATCTTTCAAAAACTTATTTCTCTGCTCCAGAACTTTCTGATAATCCAAAAGGGTGTCTAAATAAACCGGGTGGGCAAAGGATAAATTCAGATCCAAAAATCTTCTTCTGCGGGCCGGCGCCCCTAAAATTAAACCGATGTCATCCCAGGAAATGGAAACGGTTTGAAAATAGCCGTATAAATCGGTCAGTTTCTTATGAGGGGAGTCGTTGATTTTTAAATTCTTGGTGCCGTCCAAACCTAAAGCGATTTCTACTTTGGTGGGCTGGGGGCAGAAGCCTTTCCCGATGACTCTTAAATAATTCTCTTCGGTTTTGATCAGATTGGCTTCTTCGGAAGCCCGAAGCGGTCGGGCGGTGCTTAAAAAAAAATCGCTTCTAAAAGATTGGTCTTGCCGGAGCCGTTTTCACCTAAAATTAAATTTATTTTAGGATCAAATTTTACTTCGAGGTGGGAATAGTTTCGGAAGTTGAAAAGCTCTAAGGTTTCTAAATGCATTTCTAATTTATACTCCCTCTCCTGCAGGAGAGGGCAGGGGTGAGGTCAATTTTTTCACATTTATTATTACTAATTCTTTCGTAGGTCGGGATTCCTTCCCTACCTTTCTTCACATTACATCAACGGCGGGGAATGATCCCCGCCTACGTTATCCATCGCTAATCCGCTTAATCTGCTGTGAATTTTTTATGCCCTCGCCTTTCTTCTGCGCCGGTTGAGCAAAATCATAAAAAATCCCAGAAATAAAAATACACAAAAACCCACCAGAATCACATTTCCCAAAAGAATTCCCAGAGGCACCCCGATTCCCACCACCAGCCCCACTATAATTCCGCCCAACACCACTGCCACTGTGGTCAACACCGCTCCGATAGCCCAGCCCAAAAATTTCCCGACAGCCAAAGCTACCAAGAATAACACTAGGAGGAAACCGAAGAATAACTTGAAAGTTTTGCTAATTAGGGACATGAATTTAATTTTTTGTTTTCTTTCGTGTTCTTCCTGTTTTTCTATTTCGTGCTTTCGTGCTTCTGTCTTCTTGTCTGCACCTACGGCCATGTAACGCCCCGCTTTATGCGGGGCGTACGTCCCGATTTTATCGGGACGTTACAACTACTTTTCAATCAGCCAATCTCAAGGGCATAATCAGACAGAAATATTCCTCGTTTTCCTTTTTCTCCCTGGGGAAAATCATTCCGGCCGAGACCGGAGTATTCAAAGAAAAGATCACTTTGTCCCCCTCCATCTGCTTTAAAATATCCAGAACATAATTGGCATTATACCCCAATTCCATTTCATCTCCGTCATAATCACAGGGAATGGTCTCCCGGGCTTCTCCGCCCAAATCGGAGTTGGCGGCTGACAGCTCCATTTTATCTTTTTTCACCGCAAATTTAATCTGATGGGTGAAATTATTGGATAAAATCGAGACTCGTCTGGTCGTAGATGCCAGAAGCTCTTTTTCCACGATTAATTTTTTATCGTTGTCCTTGGGAATAACCGCTTCATAGTTGGGATACGGTCCTTCTATCAAACGGGAGGAGATGACCGAATCCTCTAAATTGAAAATCAGATGATTGTCCCCGAAAATCACCCCCACCTCTTTGTCTTCGTCACCGATTAGCTTGACCAAAAGATTCAAAGCTTTGGGGGGAACGATAACTGAACCGGAAAGCCCGTGAAACTTTTTATTTTTCATTGAAACTTTAGCTAAACGATGTCCGTCAGTGGCCACCATCAGCATGGATTCGTCTTCCGCTTTCCACAAGGCTCCGTTTAAGGCCGGCCGGGTTTCATCCCCGGAAATGGCAAACACGGTTTTTCTCACCATCCGCACTAAATCCTGTGAGGAAACTTTATTTTGCCTTGCGGTATTTACTTCCGGCAGTTTGGGAAACTCGGCCGCCGGTATTCCTCCGATTTTATAACTTCCGTTTTCTAATTTAATCTCCAATCTGTTGTCGGTGGCGGTGAAAGCTATTTCCCCTTCCGGAGCTTCCCGGATGATATCCACAAAAGTTTTTCCCGGAATGGTGATGGACCCTTTCTTGCTGACAGCCACCGGCAGATACGACATCATGGACATATCCAGATCCGTTGCGGCAATTTTTAGCTGAGAGCCGGAACCTTTGGTTTCTTTCCCTTCCGTGGTTTCCAGCAAAATATTGGATAGAATCGGCAGGGTGGAGCGGGTGGGCAGGACATTCAAAATGTTCAGCAGACTTTCTAAAATTTTACTTCTCTGGGCGACAAATTTCATAGCTCCTCCATTTTGGTTACCCCTGCGGGTTCCCGCAGGGACACGGTGTCAACTTATTATTATTCTTTACTCAAAGATAGCCAATAATAATATCTTTGAGTATTATTGACTATTTTCATCTTCTTTAAATAATATAAAACTTAATAATAATACTAAGGCTGTGAATTTGTGGAAAAATATAATAAACTCTTGTCCAATAACAAAGTAAAATGTTGATAATTTGTCAAAATGCTTTTCATAAGTTCTGGATAAACCAAGTTGTTTTTTGTCAACAGTTTTTCCACCCGAACTCCACAGCCCGCAATCTTTTTGAAATCTGCTAAATCCTCTCAATCGGCCTTGAATTTTTTCGTGGCTTTCTCGTTTTTCGTGCCTTCGTGTTTCCTAACCTCATCAATACAACGAATTTATTATTCTATCCATCTTGTTTTTCAAAGCCGACTCCTTTTTCAGACCCTCTTCTACTAATTTGCAGGCATGAATTACAGTGGAATGGTCCCGGCCTCCGAATGTTTCGCCGATGGTTTTAAGCGAATACTGGGTCAGCTTATGGGCTAAATACATCCCCACCTGCCTGGCAAAGGCGAGCTCCTTGGTTTTGCTCTTGGATTTCAGCTCTTGCTCCGAGAGATTAAAAGCCGCCCCCACTTTTTTTATTATCTGCTCAATGGAGGTCTCTTTATTCCCGTTGCCCAGGGAAGCTTTGTGTGTTCCATTTTTCAAAATTTCTTCCGCTAAATTCAGGTCAATAGATTTATTAGAGATGGATGCGTAAGCCAGAAGCCGGATCAAGGCCCCTTCTAATTCCCTGATATTGGCGGTGAAGGTTTGGGCGATAAATTGAGCCACCTCAAAAGGTAAAACCACTTTTTCGGAAGCCAGCTTTTTATTTATGATGGCAATTCTGGTCTCCAAATCCGGGGGCTGGATGTCGGTCACCAGTCCCCACTGAAAACGGGAGAGCAATCTTTCTTCCAAACCGGAAATTTCATGGGGAGCCCGGTCACTGGTTAAGACAATCTGTTTGCCAGCCTGGTATAAGGCGTTAAAAGTATGAAAAAATTGCACCTGGGTGGATTCCTTGCCGGCAAAAAACTGGATGTCATCCACTAATAATAAATCTACATTGCGATAATGCTCGGTGAATTTCGGCATGGTGGAAGTCCCGATGGCATTGATGAAGTCGTTGGTAAATTTTTCACTGGTCACATAGTAAATTTTATAGGTCAAGGGTTTGACCATCCCCGTGGGAGAAGTTTGGGCCAGTTCTCCCACGTAGTGTCCGATGGCCTGAATCAGATGGGTTTTCCCCAATCCCACTCCTCCATAAATATAGAGGGGATTATATTTGGTCTTGCCGGGAGCTTCCGCCACGGCCAAAGCCGCGGCCCGGGCAAACTGGCTGTTTTCCCCCACCACAAAAGTTTCAAATGTGTAGCGGGAGTTGAAGTTAGGGATAGCCCCGTTTGAGCCGTTGGGTTGATTTATTCTTTGAGGTTTCTCCGAAACGGCAGCTTCCTGAACCTGAACCAATTCCGGGGACATCCCCCCCTCACCCAGTTCTTTGAAAAGACAGAAGCTGATCTCCAGGTTTGACCCGGCCGTCTCTCTAACAGCCTGCCTGACCAATTCTAAATAATGTTCCTCCAGCCATTCCGCCACAAACCCATTGGGGACAGCCACTTTTAGAATATGGTCATCAGTCGGAATACCCCGGGTGGGCCTGAACCAGGTATAAAAAGACTCTTTTTTGATTTTAGACTGAATTATCTCCAGGCAGCTTTGCCAGAGAGCTTCATTTTCTTGAGGCATGGGCTATTAACAACTTGTCCACAGATGTGGATAAGCTTTGAATTCGGACAATTTTTGGTTTTAGTTGAGAAATTTTAAAGGTTTCTAACCACAAACCACCCTTAGTCTACTGCATAGACTATACTCAACAATAGTCAAGAATACTATTATCGTTGAGTATTATTGACTATGACAGTAGTCTATAAAATTCTGATTTCGTATCGGTCGGGTTTAATTTTCCAAATTTTATTTTTTACCGTAATTGATTAAAAAATTTCTCCAAAAATTCATTTATGGTCAAAGCCTTGAGCATTTAGTTCTAAAATATTTGTCAAATGGCTTTTGTCAAGAAATAAAAAAATATTACTACAAAAAAACTTTTTGAGCAGCCGTTTGAATTGTTTAGCGAAATTTTATTTAAGAGAAATCCCCAAAATGTTTTACTGAAAACTTTTTCTATCAGCCGGCCTAAAACAACTTCCGCAACAAACGGCCAGACGCCGACTTAAAGAACGGGCAGGTAAAAACCTCTTGGCGGTGCGAATTTTCTTCCAGGTATTTCTGATTTTGGGCGATACCGGGAAAAGTTGCAACATTTTTTGCGGATACAGAAAAAAGTTTTCTTGCCCAAGCTTAACTCTTTTCGCTTGACTATGGCTGCCCAGTTTGTTTAATTTGAAATTTCAACTTATAAAACTCAAGGAGCTATATGAAAAGAACTTATCAGCCGCACAACCGCCGTAGAATCAAAGACCACGGCTTCCGCAAGCGGATGAAAACCAAAGGTGGCAGAAAAGTTTTGAGAAAGAGAAGACAAAAGGGGAGACACCGCTTAACCGTAACGGTTCCAAAATTCTAAAAGATATTATGCCGGTACTCTCCGACACCGTCTTTTTTGAGAACCATCATAAATGAAAGATGAAAGCTTACCCAAAACCTTAATTTTAAAATCAAAAAAGGAATTTGAGGAGATTTTTGAAAAGGGCAGCAGAAAATCTAGTGGCAACCTGACTATATATTGTTATACTTCAGACCGGCCGGAAATTAAATTCGGATTTCTGACGGATAAGAGGATTAAAAAGAGCGTATCTAGAAATAAATTAAAGCGATGGCTAAGAGAAATAGTCCGAAAAAACAAGGAAAGGTTTTCCTCCGGGCAGAAAATTATTTTTTTAGCCAGAAAAGAAGCCCTGGACAAAACCTATTGGGACCTGTATGCCGACTTTGAAAAGTTATTCAGAGAAAATTAATAAGGATTCCTTTAATACCCTCTCCTTTAAGGGGAGGGTAGGGTGGGGTCAGTATTTTAGGCCTAGTAACATTTTTATTCTTATAATTAAACTTTACCAAAATTCAATTGCCTTAATTCTCCCCCGTTCCTGCCGCTTTTACCCTTCCTGTTCCGAATATGGCATACTGGCTTTGAAAAAATTCGGTTTGATTAGAGGTGTCTGGTTAACCCTTAAAAGAATTGGAAAATGTCATCCCTTTCATCCTGGGGGGTATGACCCAGTTTAAATAGAGATTCTTCGCTTCGCTCAGAATGACAGACCAAAGTCATCCTGAACGAAGTGAAGGATCTCGGTTTTAAGAAAATTATGGATAGAAAAACCATCTTTGCTTTCCTATTAATCGCGTTAGTCATAATCTTTTATCCGGTCTATATGCAGAAATTGACCGGAGACAAAAAATCTCCGGTCCAAAAGCCGGCTGAAACGCAAAAAGAAACCCCGATTACTCCAACACAAGCACCTCTGCCGGCACCGGAACTTTTGAAAGAAAAGCCGACTGCGGCTATAGCTGCTTTAGATACTATTGGAGCAGAAAAGATAATCGTCGTAGAAACCCCTCTCTATTCTGCCAAATTCTCCTCTAAAGGGGGAAGCTTAATCTATTTTCATCTCAAAAGATATAAAGATTACAAAGACCGTTTTGTCAAACTGACAGAGGAAGGTGAAGCTGACACGCTAAAATATTTATCGATAATCTTTCCTGATTCCGGATTCAGTCTGAAGAAGTTTAATTTCAGCTCCGCTTCTCCGGATAAAATTATTCTGGAAAAGAAAGACCAGATCGAGAAACTAATTTTCTCCAAAAAGTTGAAAACCGGTTTAGAAATTACCAAAGAGTTCACTTTTTATGCGGACAAGTACAGCTTTGACTTAAACTTAAAAGTTGCAGGCAACAAAAATCAATTCTTGGGCAGAAAACTTTATCTGGATTGGCCTCAGGGTTTTCCGGTTACCGAGAAGGATAAAAACGGAGACCTGGGTTATTTCGCTGCCTACGGTTATCTGGGAGGGGAGCTTCTGGAAGTTAAAGACTTCGACAAGGATTTGAGTTTATCTTTTTCCCGGAGCGGCAAAACCGACTGGACCGCCACCCGCAGCAAATATTTCCTGACCGCTTTGGTGCCCCAGGATACCAATTTAGCCAGCGGCTTTCAGGTCCTGGGCCGGGAAGTTAAAGACCCTCAGGGTGTCACGGTTCAGAAAAATATCGCGGTTTATTTGGAGAGTCAGATTCCCCAATCTGACAGCTTCAGCCAGAAATTTACCATTTTCTTGGGTCCCATCGATTATTTCATCCTCAAAAAATACAAAGTCGGATTGGAAAACGTGGTCAATCTGGGCTGGAAGATTATCCGGCCCTTTTCGATTCTGATTCTGTGGTATTTTGTGAATATGTTCAAGGTCATCCCCAATTACGGGCTGGTGATTATCATTTTTTCCATACTTATGAAGGTAATTTTTTACCCCTTATCTGTCAAAGCCACCAAATCGGCTATGAAGATGCAGGAGTTGCAGCCCAAGATTGCCAAGCTGAAAGAAAGATATAAAGATGACAAGCAAAGATTTAATATGGAGACCATGAAGCTTTACAAAGAGTACAAAATCAATCCTCTGGGTGGCTGTCTGCCGCTTGTGATTCAGATGCCTTTGTTTTATGCCTTATATGTGGTCTTCACCACCAGCATTGAATTGCGGGGAGCCAAATTCATCGGCTATCTTTCGGATTTATCTCAGGCCGACCCTTATTATATTCTGCCTATCGTGATGGCGGTGACCATGTTCTTCCAGATGAAATTCAGCATGAAAGACCCCAAGCAAAAAATGATGGTTTATATTTTTCCCATCTTCTTTTTCTTCCTATTCAAATCTTTTCCGGCCGGGTTAGTCCTGTACTGGACGATGTATAACCTCTTGTCCATCATCGAGCAGAATTACGTCAAATCTAAATTGCAACCAGTCTCGGCGGAAAGTTAAAAAAATTTCACAGCAGATGGAGCTGATTTAGCATATTTTAGCTTAAGCTTTATCTGCTTAATCCGTTAAATCTGCTGTGAATTTAGTTTATTGACCTCACCCCATCCCTCTCCTACAGGAGAGGGTGTTTTTTAATTTCCTCCCCGGTAGGGGAGGATAGAGGAGGGCAATGTCTCGACTGCGCTCGACATAAAGGGAGGGGCTTGCCCCGAGCGAAGTCGAGGGGTCAGTAAGTTCTATTGCCAATCGCAGAATTACTTCATATTTTAGTCTATAACGCTAAATTATGAGCCAAATCTCCAATCTCGACGACACCATCACCGCCATCTCCACCCCCTTAGGAGAAGCCGGCTTGGGGATTGTCCGTCTTTCCGGTAAATCCGCTTTTCAAATCACAGATAAAATTTTTCAGGGCAAAACCAAACCGACACAAGCAGAATCTCACACAGTTCATTACGGCAAAACAGTTGACCCGATTTCCAATGAAATTTTAGACGAAGTTCTGCTGATTGTAATGCAAGCTCCCCACACTTACACGGCCGAAGATGTGGTGGAAATCTCCTGCCACGGAGGTCCCCTGGTTTTGCAGAAGATTTTACATGCCACCGTAGCGGCCGGTGCCAGATTAGCTGAACCGGGAGAATTTACCCTGCGGGCTTTTGTCAATGGCAGAATCGACTTAGCTCAAGCCGAAGCGGTGGCTGACGTAATCCGGGCTAAATCGGATTCTTCTCTAAAATCTGCCTTAGCTCAACTGGAAGGTCGTCTCTCAAACAGAATTGAAATTATTCGCGCCAAACTTTTAGACCTATCAGCCAAAATAGAAGCCCAGATAGATTTTGTGGAGCAGGATATTCCCTTACAGGATAAAAAAGAGATGTTGAAAATAATTGAAGAGACAGAAAAAGGTCTGCTCAAATTGATAGAGACATATGAAGAAGGGAAAATTTTGAAAGATGGTCTGAATGTTGTAATAGTGGGGAAGCCCAACGTGGGGAAATCATCTCTTTTGAATTCACTTTTGCAGAAAGATAGAGCCATTGTAACAGCCATTCCCGGCACCACACGAGATGTGATTTCGGATTATGTTAATTTTGACGGGATTTTGGTCCGTCTGGTGGATACGGCCGGTTTCAGAATTTCCGGGGATGAAATTGAAATCGAAGGCATCAAAAGAGCGGAAAAAGAGATTCAAAAAGGTGATTTGATACTTTTGGTTGTCGACTGCACTCAAAATTTATCAGAAGAGGAAAAGATTCTGGAGAAAAAATTGAAAGAGCAGAATTATTTGGTGGTGTTGAATAAAATTGATTTGGTGAAAGAAAAAACCGCGAAGAATTTTGAGAACCTACTCACCAACAAAACCTCCCATCGGGTATCGGCTTTGCTGGGTGAGGGAATGGACAACTTGAAAAAATCGATTGTCTCCCGGATTTCTAAAATGCACCGGGAGGGAGAGGTAGTTCTGACTAATTTGAGGCACAAAGAATGTCTGGAGACCGCTCTGGAATTCTTGAGAAAATCCAAGCTGGGACTGGATAAAAATCTTTCTCTGGAATTTATAGCGCTGGACACACGAAAAGCTTTAGATAAAGTGGGTGAAGTGATTGGAAAAGTTTATACGGATGATATTTTGAACCAGATTTTCAGTCAGTTCTGTATCGGGAAGTGAAATTGTTCCCTCACCTTTGAGGGGAGGGATAGGGAGGGGTAAGTTTGCTTCTGTCATCCTGAACGAAGTGAAGGATCTAGATGTTACAAAATCGAGATTCTTCGCTACGCTCAGAATGACAATTATCCATCGTAGGCGGGTGGTCATTCCCCGTCTTTTTTATTCATTTAAGAATTGCAATCTGACATTTTTTGCCTTAATTTTCAAAATGACTCAAATTTTATTTTTTCTGGGTGCTTTCTTGGCTGAAATAGCGGGCACTATGGTCGGGTTCGGCTCTTCTACCATATTTTTGCCCTACGCCTTGTTTTTCTACGACTTCAAAACCGCTTTGGTCCTGGTGGCTATCTTTCATATCTTCGGCAATCTGGGGAGAATCGGTTTTTTCAGAGAGGGGATAAATAAAAAATTGATAGTTTGGTTTGGTCTACCCAGTGTGATTTTGACTTTAATCGGGGCTTTCCTGGTGAACTATATTTCTCCGGCTCTCTTGAAATTTATTCTGGGGATTTTTCTCTTGCTTTTTTCGCTCGTCTCTTTTATAAAACCAAACTTGACCTTCCCGGCTTCAACCAAAACTGCCCTCTGGGGGGGAGGTCTGTCCGGTTTTCTGGCTGGGTTGATCGGGACCGGAGGAGTTTTGAGGGGGGCTTTTCTGACTGCTTTCAATCTGCCCAAGACCATTTATATTGCCACCGCGGCTGCGATTGCTTTGGCTGTGGATTTGACCCGCCTACCGGTTTATTTTGCCAGCGGGTTTCTGGATAAAAAGTTTTATCTATTTATTCCGATTTTATTTTTGACGGCTATCTTCGGAACTTATGTGGGGAGGAAAATCGTCAACAAGATTCCCCAGAAGCTTTTCAGGAGGATGGTTTTGCTGGCGATTGCTCTGGTCAGTTTGAAATTTATTCTGGAATCGTTTCTTTAATCCCTAGGCGGGGTTCAATCCCGCCTATTTTTTAAGTAGCGGTGCGACTTGTTTCGAAGAACTTGAGGGGTTTTTCGCACATAACCTAAAATGTCGGATAAATCCTTCGACATCGCTCAGGACGAGTCCTTCGACAAAGCTCAGGATAAATCCGACCGCTACACCTTTTCCATCTTACTATTTTTCGTGCTTTCGTGATTCTGAATTTCCCATCCGTTCAATCCGTTACATCTGCTGTGAATTCTTCCTCACCATCACCACCTACCTCTCAAACATAACTTTGTAACGCCCTATTTTACATAGGGCGTACGCCCCGATAAATCGGGGCGTTACATTTTCTTTATCACTACCACATACCTCTTAATCCGGAATTCAGGTAGAGTCATCTCCTCCACTTTCAGCTCTCCCGGATACTTCTCAAGCACTTTAGGCATCTTTTTTACTTCCTCTTCCATTTTTTTCCCTTTATAAGCCAGCAGAGTCCCACCGGATTTCAGATAAGGATAACAAAGTTTCCAGACCTCATCCAGCGGTGCCACTTTTTTGGCAGTGGTGAAGTCAAAATAATTTCTATAATTCTCTCCCAGGTTTTCCACCCGCATATTTTTCACTTCAATTTTGTCAAATTTTAGATTTTCAACTACTTTCTGCAAAAACAAAGCTTTTTTCCGGATGGATTCGACCAAGATATAATCCAAATCCTCCCGGTAAATTTTAATCGGGACAGCCGGGAAGCCGTTGCCGGAGCCAATGTCTAAAACTTTAACATTCGGTGGAATATCTACAAACTTGAAAATCACCAAGGAATCTATAAAATGTTTGATCAATTCCTTGAATGAAGCATCATTTTTGGAAACTAAATTGAACCTCTGATTCCAGGAGAGCAAGGTCTCGGCATAAACACCGAATTTCTCCAACTGTTCATCGGATAATTTAAAGCCGAATTTTTCGGCTGTCTTTTTCAAGTTTCTTGCTTGAGATTCAAATTTCAAGGTTATTTTACCTCATCATATTTTAGCGGGGAAAGATCCCCGCTCTACGAACCCTATGAATCAGGGACTTTCGTGCCTTTCGCTTGCCCTGAGCAAAGTCGAAGGGGGTTTTCGTGATTCTACTTAGCACTTGACAACCAGGTTGTAATTTAATTATTTGTTTAAAATTTAACAAGTCAGAGGAAACCAACCAAGCTAAAGGAGTGGAAATGAAAAACCTTAAACTGGTTTGCTTAATTTCAAGCGCTCTATTATTTTTTTCCTGCTCTATGAAAAATAAACAGATAGAATTAATCCGTCAGGATGCAGACCGATTAATCAAAGCCCAGTCCGAGATGGGGTATGCCAGCTGGACCGAAGGGGCGGTCTCCAATCAGGACTCGCTCTACAAAGCTTATGAACACTTGTTCACCAAAGAAAATATCCAAGTAGTCAGACAGGCCGAAGAGAAAGAAAAAGACCCGCTAGAGAAAAAAGCTTTGAGCTATCTGCGGCTTTATCTGATGGGGGAATATATCGCCAAACAGACCGCGGCTTTATATGACCAGCTGGAGAATAAACAGGCCGAAGCCAAAGTTAAAGTGGTGGGAAAAGAGATTCCCTTCCGGCAGATAGCGGTTTTAATCTCCAATGAAAAAGACCAGAGCCAACGCCGGCAGCTTTATACGGCGCAGGATGTTTTTCTGGACTCGCTAAATGTCATCTATAAAGCGATGGAAGATTTTTACCACTCCCAGGCCCAGGAGCTTGGTTACAACTCCTACAACGAATTCGCCGAAGACCTGAAATCCATCGATTTGGAATCTTTCAAACCGGTGGTGCAGGATTTTCTGGATAAAACCAAAGGGGTTTATGAAAAACTTTTAGCTGAATTCCTGCAGAAAAATTTAAAACTTACCCCCCAGAATTTTTACCGCTTCGATGTGGCCGCGCTTTTGCGCCAGGGGGAATTCGATAAATATTTTCCCAAGGAAAAACTTCTGGAGATTGTCAAAACCACTTACCGGGATTTGGGATTTGACTTAGATAAACAGCCCAATTTGAAAATCGATTCAGAGGAGCGGGAAAAGAAAAACCCTCGGGCGGTCTGCTTTGCGGTGGATGTCCCCAATGACGTCCGGCTATCCATCAAACCTATCGGAGGAGTACAGGATTACGCCGCCTTGTTTCACGAGATGGGGCACGGACAGCATTTTGCCAACGCCACCGAAAAAATCTGGGAGTTCAAGTATCTGGGGAATAATACCGTGACTGAAAATTACGCTTTCATGTCGGAATATTTTCTGTCCGAACCGGACTGGCTTACCCAACATACCGGAATGCCGGAACCGGACAAAAAAGAGTTTCTAAAATCACAAGTTTTCGGCCGTCTGCTTTTGGTCCGCCGGTACTGCGCCAAATTTTTGTACGAACTGGAACTGCATTCCCAGAATCCCAATTCTGCCAAAATTTACGCCGATTATTTGAGCTCGGCCATGGGTTTCAGAAGAATCCCTTCGGATGAAAAGCGGTATTTATACGACGTGGACGCTAATTACTATGTGGTGGATTATTTAAGGGCCTGGTTTCTGGAAGCCCAGCTCAAATCCAAGCTGAAAGAAAAATTCGGGGAGAGCTGGTTTGAGAAAAAAACATCCGGGGATTATCTGAAATCTCTCTGGGCTCACGGCAATAAATTCACTGGCGAGGAGCTGGTGCAACAGATCGGCTTTCCCTCTATTTCTTCAGACGCTTTAATCAACGAACTGAATCAGCTTCTGAATTCGGTTCAGCTGGCCGGAAAAAATTAAGAAGTTGAAAAAATAAAAACCACCAGGGCGGGGAGAAATCCCCGCCCTTTTTATTTTTATCTCCTGACATAATCTGACAGTAATCCCTCCGACAATATTTGCTAAAGGAAAAAGCAGTCTCTAAACCTAAAATGTTCAACACTTTATCCGATAATAAAATAGGGGAAAAAATGAGGTAGAAATTGACCACGCGATCAATTGATAAATTTATATCAAGGTTAAAAAAATTTTCTCAAATTGCCGGTACCATAGTGACTCTGGTTGGGGCTATGGTGCTGTTGGGTTGGATGTTTGACATAACTACTCTGAAATCTGTTTTTCCGGGCTTAGTGAGCATGAAACCTAACACTTCCTTGGGTTTCATCTTTTCTGGTCTTTCTCTTTTATTTTTGAATTTCAAAAAATCTAACCCCATAACTCAGAGAATTGCTCAAGCCAGTGCCGTCATAGTGGGATTAATAGGATTACTTACCTTTTATCAATATATCTCTGGCCAAGGTCTTGGAATTGACCAACTCTTATTTAAAGAACCCCCGGGAACCGTAGGAACTTATGCTCCCGGACGTATGGCAGCCACAACTGCCCTGAATTTTCTTTTAATCGGTTTAGCACTTTTATTTTTGTTTAACCCTAAAGGTTATAAAACTGCTCAATCACTAACAGTAATAGCAGGGTTAATTGGTTTACTCAATTTGATGGGGTATCTCTATGGTGTGAAAACACTTTATGGAGTTGCTACTCACACTCAGATGGCATTACACACGGCTCTAGCTTTCGTCATTATCGGTTTTGGAATTCTTTGTTCTCGTCCCGAAGCCGGATTCATGCGACTTGTAATCTCTGATACTGTGGGAGCTATTATGTTACGGCGACTTCTTCCCATTGCGATTTTGGCTCCATTTCTTTTCGGGTGGTTGAGGATAATCGGACAAAAGGAAAATCTTTATGGCATGGAGTTTGGAACTGCTTTGGTGGCCATAGCCAATATTACCATATTTGTTACCCTAATCTGGTATAATGCCAAAAAACTTCATGCTGCTGACCTGGAACGCAAAAAAATCGAAGAAGAAAACCGCAACTTTTTCACACTTTCACTGGATATGCTGTGCATCGCTGGATTCGACGGCTACTTTAAAAAATTGAACCCTAGCTGGGAAAAGACCTTGGGATTTACCGTGAAGGAGTTGTGCGCTAAGCCATTTGTGGATTTTGTGCACCGGGATGATCGCGAGAGAACTATTGCTGAAGCCGGTAAACTTGCCACCGGCAGAGAAACAATTTCTTTTGAGAATCGCTACCTCTGCAAGGATGGCTCTTATAAATGGATACTGTGGAATTCTGTTCCCTCAATGGAAGGCCGGTTGATATACGCCAATGCCCGGGATATTACCGAGCGCAAACGAGTTGAAGAAGAAATTAAGAAACTCAATGAAGATTTAAGAAAGCAGGCCTCTCAATTAGAAGCTGCCAACAAAGAATTAGAAGCTTTTAGCTATTCCGTCTCTCACGATTTAAGAGCTCCACTACGCAGTATAGATGGTTTCAGTCTGGCACTTTTGGAAGATTACGGAGATAAGTTGGACCAAGAAGGAAAAGGCAATTTAGGGCGAGTTCGGGCCGGCTGTAAGAGGATGTCACAATTGATCGATGATATGTTGAATCTTTCCCGCTTAACCAGAGCGGAAATGAGACCTGAAAAAGTGAATCTGACTGCCTTGGCCCAAGAGATTATCTCTGAACTAAAAAATGCCGAACCGGGACGAAAAGTAGAGGTATCAATATCGGATAACCTATTTGCCCACTGCGACTTACGACTGATTAGCGCTGTTTTAGAAAATCTTCTAAATAATGCCTGGAAATACACTTCCAAACATACAAAAGCTAAAATCGAAATCGGCTCATTGAACCAAAATGGAAAACCGGTCTTTTATGTCAAAGATGACGGGGCCGGTTTTGACATGAGATATGCGGACAAACTTTTCGGGGCTTTTCAGCGCCTGCACCGGATGGATGAATTTGAAGGGAACGGTGTGGGTTTGGCCACAGTAAAAAGAGTCATTCACCGGCACGGAGGAAAGGTCTGGGCCGAAGCAGAGCCCGAAAAAGGAGCAACTTTTTATTTCACATTGTAAAATATAAATTGAAGGAGGTAATATGAGTCAGAAATCAATTTTATTGGTCGAGGACAATCCCGACGATGTAGCTTTAACCTTAAGAGCCCTCAAGCAAAATAATATCAGGAATGAAGTAGTAGTTGCTCGGGACGGGGCCGAAGCGCTGGATTATCTTTTCGGTAAGGGAATTTACGCTAATCGGGATATAGCTGTTTTTCCCCAGGTAATTTTATTGGATTTAAAGCTTCCTAAGGTAGATGGCTTGGAAGTGTTAAGGCAGATTCGCTCCAATCCCAAAACCAAATTGTTGCCGGTGGTGATTCTGACTTCCTCCAAGGAGGAACAGGATCTATTGAAAGGATATGAGACCGGAGCCAACAGCTACATACGCAAACCGGTAAATTTTGAGCAGTTCGTAGAGGCGGTTCGCCATCTGGGACTATACTGGCTGGTTTTAAATGAAATACCGCAGTTATCCGGAACCGTAAAATGAAAAAAGAAATAAAGATTTTAATTGTGGAAGATTCTCCAGACGACCTCCTTTTAATTTTAAGAGAGTTCAAACAGGCCGGTTATGAAGTCCTGCATGAGAGAGTCTATACTGCAGAGGCTCTGAAACAGGCCTTAACCAAAGATTGGGATGTCATAATCTCTGACTTCCGCATGCCCAGTTTAAACGGGCTGGAAGCCCTGGAAATCGTCAAGAAAACCGGAAAAGATATCCCGTTTCTAATTGTGTCCGGCTCCATCGGGGAAGATGCGGCGGTAGAAATCTTAAAAAAGGGCGCCGCTGATTACATAATGAAAGACCGGATTGCCCGCCTGGTTCCGGAAGTGGAGCGAGAATTGAGAGAGGCAGAAGCAAGACGGGAACAAGTCAGAATGGAGCAAGCCCTGGTTGAAAGTGAAACAAAGTATCGTGAGCTGGTGGATGAGGTTTCGGATGGATTTTTTATTATGGATAAGGAAGGGGTAACAAATTTTGCTAATTTAGCCTTAGCCAAAATGTTAGGGTTCCGACATCCCAGTGAACTTATAGGTAAAAATTTTATGGGATTTGTATCTCCGGATGTCAAAGAAGAGGTTTTAAAACATTTTAAAAATGCCATGCAAGCCAAAAGTGTCTCTGAAACAATCATTTCCAAAATTATTCGCCCGGATGGTAAGGAAAAATATTTGGAAATTAGGCCTAGCTTCATTTACAAAGATGATAATGTAATAGGTTCCAGAGGAGTTATGCGGGATATTACCGAAAGAAAACAGTTAGAACAGCAGCTGCGTCAGTCCCAGAAAATGGAGGCGGTGGGAAGATTAGCCGGTGGGATTGCGCATGACTTTAATAACTTGCTTACCGTAATTCTCGGCTACAGTGAGATTTTAGCCAATCGTATCCCCAAAGGGGACCCTTTGCATAAAGATGTCGACGAAGTAAAAAAATCAGCCATCCGGGCCGCCTCTTTGACCAAACAGCTTTTAGCTTTCAGCCGCAAACAGGTTCTGCAACCCAGGAAAATAAATCTGAATAATGTGGTTACGGAAACAGAGAAGATGCTGGGGCGTGTAATCGGTGAAAATATAGAATTAGTGACGGCAACTTCTCCCATGCTGGGGTCGGTCATGGCTGACCCCGGACAAATCGAGCAGGTCATAATGAATCTGGTCGTCAATGCCCGGGATGCCATGGAAGAGGGGGGAAGACTGACCATTGAAACCGCCAATGTTGTCTTGGATGAAAATTACACCCGGCTCAATCCTGGCGCCAAACCCGGTCACTATGCTATGCTGGCAGTCACAGATACCGGAAGCGGGATGGATGATGAGACCCTATCCCATTTATTTGAGCCGTTTTTCACCACCAAAGCCCCTGGAAAAGGGACCGGCTTAGGACTTTCTACGGTGTATGGTATCATCAAACAAAGCGGAGGATATATCTCTGCTTACAGTGAAGTAAATAAAGGGACCACTTTTAAAGTTTATCTTCCCTTGGTCTCCGGAACTGCCCAAACCGAAGAAGTAAACAAAACCGGAAAGATAATCTACAAACCCAGCGAGACCATACTATTGGCAGAAGACGAAGAGATTGTGCGAACTCTGGCAGCCAGAGTCCTGAAAGACCAGGGATATAAAGTTTTGGAAGCTAATGACCCTCTGCAGGCGATTCAAATTTTTAACGGCTATAAAGGAAAGGTTGATCTAATCGTCACGGACATAATCATGCCCGGGATGACCGGTTTAGGATTGGTCCAAAGAATTCAGAGCACTCATCCGGACATTAAGATTCTTTATATTTCCGGCTACACCGATACCGCTATGCTCCATCAAGGTGTATTTGAGTCCGGTACTGCTTTTCTGCAGAAGCCGTTCACACCCCAAACTCTTCTCAAAAAAGTCCGAGAAGTTCTTTTAGGCGCAAATATCTACCCTGCCCAATAGTGCCAACAAATTGTTTCACGTGAAACAATTCCATAAGTCGTTAAATTACAAGCAATTCAATATATAGGAAATTTAATCCTGCTGTTCTGGCAGTTTAATTTGTCATAAATGACATAATTTTCAATCAAAAAATCTTTACTATTCTCCATTTTATTTCTTTCTGGCCCAGCAACTGATTACATTAAAGTTTCCAGAGCTAATCAAGAAAATTTCCGCTTGACTTGGATTATGATTTTGTTTTATTTGGTTTGAAATCCTATAGACAAATTCATGCCGAAAGCCAGAGTTTTCATTGCAACTGTTATATGCTTGCTAAGCGTTACCACAAGTTGCAAGCCCAAAAAAGAAATCAAGATGAAATTAGGAGAAGCCACTCAAATTTCCATCGGCTGTGAAGATTTGCAAACCTCCTTGGCCTTTTATCAAAAATTAGGGTTTGAGAAAATCGCCGGGGATACAATCCCTTACCCCTGGATGCAGATTTCAGATGGAAGCCTCCTTTTGCACTTGAATCAGGACAGCCAGAAGTACATGGGGTTTTCTTATTTTTCCAAAGAGATGGATAAAAAAGCCCGCCAGTTGGAAAAAATGGGGATTAAGTTTGCCTTAAACAGCAAAATGAAAGAGTCCTCTTTCTGGATTTTTCTTTCGCCGGATAATTTAGCGGTCAATTTAATCCATTATGACCCGCTCGGGATATATCAGCCCACCGGCCAGACCTTGCTTAATTTCCCGCCGGAGGATTTTGCTAACCCGGGAAAATTCCCCAATTTGCAGTGCGGGATTTTCGGAGAATTCGCGGCACCGGTCAAAGAGCTGAATTCAGCCATGGCTTTCTGGCAAAAGTTAGGATTCGAAGCCAAATCGGTGAATCAACAGCCCTACCCCTGGGCCATCTTGTCCGATGGGATGAATATTTTAGGTTTGCACCAGACCCAGGATTTTGATTACCCGGCTATCACTTATTTTGCTCCGGATATGAGTGCAAGAGTTCAAAAGCTCAAACAGGCTGGGATTACTTCTTTTTCGGACTGGAAAGGAGAAGGCGGGGCGGCCGGGAATTACATCCTGACCACGCCGGAGGGGCAGAAGATATTTTTGTTTTCGTTTTAATTTTCCCAGTGGCAGAGGCCACTGGGTTACCCATTTACTGGGTTGAGGGATATCGGAAACACGAAGGGACCCTTCGGCTGCGCTCTGGGCAAGCGAAAGAGACGAAAAGCACGAAGAAGAAATTCAAACTCAAAAGCTAATCTATCGGGAATGAAAGAATTAATCGACCCCTCCCTGGCCCTCCCCTACAAGGGGAGGAATTTTGGAAAAATTTAGTATATTTAATAATAAAACTCGGAGTAGTTAAATGAATTCAAAACATCTTTTTAGATTTATTTTTATGATTTCGGTTTGGGTTTTACTTTTTGAAAATATTTCCCACTCCCAGGATAATATCATCTCTTTTTATCCCAAAGCTTATGCCAAGACCCAAAATCCTCCAGAGGAGAAGAAACTTATAATAATTGCGGAGCAGAAAATTGATGATAAGTTTGTGTCTTTTTTGGGAGTGGAAAAGAGGAAGGTTTTATTGGCGGTTGTTACTAGAAATAAATTAGAGAATCCCAAGAAAGCTTTTTATCTGAAACCAAAAGAGGAAAGGTTCGGTTCAAGTATGATGTGGGACCTTGTCCACAGATATGCTATTGACACTTTTGCTCAAGAGCTGTTCGACACTCTATTAAATTTCTCAGACAGTTTATCAGAAAATTTAGTTGATAGTTTGAAAAAGCAAGATTCGGTGAAGTGGGGATACTTATTTGACCGCAACTGCGATGGACAAATTGACTATGTGGCATTTTTAGTTGGTCCACTCCATGTAAAACAGAAAGATTTTCCTCAAGACTTCCCAAAAGGAGGCATAGTTGACCAACTCCAGAATTATGGTAAATTAACAGCAGAGCAAATTCAGATATTCAAAAAAAGCTGGGTCTTTGTGTTTACTCATATTTCTGATGAGAATTTTGATGGAAGAGCTGACGGTGCAATTTTTGAAGTTATGGACCCGGAGAGGTTTTGGGTGGATCGATGGATGGTCCTTTTTAGTTCAAACTTTAATGGAGTGATTGATACTTGTTGGCAATTCCAAGATAGTATACAAATAAAAGAACGTAACTGTCTTAAGTTAAGTAAGGGATACTGGACAAAAAGAGCTGGGGCGAAAAAAGGGGAATTTGGAAATCAAGACCTAGCCAAATTGTCTGAGATGCTCTCACTTCTTGATAAAGCGGTTAATTTGTGTGGATTGACAAAAGATTCTTTTTATAAGGAATAAAACTAATGGACTTAAATCATCTGCATCTGCACGTCAAAGATTTAGAGAAATCGCAAAATTTCTACCAGAATTATTTCGGTTTCCAGGAGCGGATACGGCAGCATAACATCCTTTTCCTGCGGAATTCTGCAGGATTTGAGTTAGCCCTGATGCCGGATGGCAAACCCAATATCTTTCCCTTCTGGTTTCACTTCGGCTTTCGCTTAAATCAGCCCGAAGAGGTCAGAAAATTATACGACCGGATGCAGAAAGAAAAAGTCGTATTCGAAAAACCGATTTATGAAGACGAGCAGTTTGTCAGTTTCCGCTGTTTAGACCCGGATGAATATAAAATTGAAGTGTACTGGGAAAAAGAGTAAAGCTTAAAAGACAAAAGGAGGTTGTATATGACATGAAAGTATTAAATCAAAAAAGAGATTCTTCGTCCCGATAAAATCGGGACTCAGAATGACAGTTAATTAGAAGAAAAAAATAAAAAGGAGGTTGGAATGAGGTCAAAGAAGGTTTTTTCGGGGGTGGTTGCAGCAGTTTTGTTAAGCGGTCTGGTTTTTTGGACGTGTAAGAAAAAAGAGATGGCTCCCACAGTTGAAGCTGAAAAATATCTCTTCATCTGGGCCGGAGACCAGGCCCGCAAAGCTTCAGATTTTTTGGCGGTAGTAAATTTTGACCAAAACTCTTCTGATTACGGCAAAATTATTACCAGCGAACCAATACCTAATCCTGGTAACACGTGGAATGAACCCCACCATGT
>Ga0326597_10000921_pt1 | contig 49740 bp, 58 predicted proteins | sample RVTome_12_FD_203789 | JGI IMG/M metagenome (GOLD analysis project Ga0326597, IMG submission 203789) | Soil microbial communities from uranium-contaminated site in the Upper Colorado River Basin, Wyoming, United States - RVT100D185 | ecosystem: Environmental > Terrestrial > Soil > Contaminated >... | reverse complement strand
CTTCCGCAAGTACGTCTGGGACGACGAGCGTACGCCGTACCTCGTTTCCGTCGCGCGCCTGACGCGCGGGCAGATCGAGTACGAGCTGCGGTTCTATGCCGTGATCACCGGGGTGCTGTTCGCGCTCGTGTCGGTCGCGGCGCTGTCGAACAGCCTGCCGCACGGCGACGCGCGAGGCGTGTCGCTCTATGCCTTCACGCAGGTGTGCGCCGCGCTGCTGCTCGGCATGACGCGCAGCGCCTGGGCGGCGCTGTATTGCGCGAGCGCGCCGATCGCGGCGCTGGCCTACTTTGTCCTGTTCGGCTTTCACCCGAGCCTCGGCATGGCGGATAAGGCGCTGCTGCTCGCGGCCATGGTGCTGTGGTTTGCGTACTGCGGGCGTCTGCTCGCGATCGCGCGCGCCTACTCGGGGCTCGACGCGTGAGCGAAACGGGCACCACGCCGGCGGCGCCTTCACCCCTGCGCAGGCGTATCGCGGGTGCGTTCAGGTCTCATCTGATCGCCTACCTGTTCGTCAACGCCGTCCTGACCGCGGTCAACGTGTACATGGGTGCGCCGTGGTGGGCGGTCTGGCCGCTGGTCGTGTGGGGCCTGCTCCTCATGCTGCATTTTCTCTTCCAACGCGCCGAGTCGGTCGACGATGCGTGGGTCGAGGAACGCACTCTCGACCTGCGCTCGAAGAGCTACGACATGGGGCACATCGACGATATCCGCGAGCACCCCGCGCCGTCGATCAGGGACGAAGGCGGCGGCAATCCCCCGTCGGGCGGGCGCTAGCCACGGCGCAGTAGCGTGCCCGCGTGCGCATCTACACGAACCAGCTCGCGATCCGCTGCCTGGGTACGCTCATCGGCCTCGGCTTCCTTGCCGTCGGCGCCTACGCGATGTTCGGCGCGGACGAGTCGGTCGCCGATTTCGCGCTGCAGCGCGCCTGGTGGTTCGGCCTCACCGCGCTCGTCGGCGGCGCCTGGGCGATCGGCGTGTCGTGGCTCGACGCCGACCTCTCGGGCGTGTGGTGTCGTCCGCCACGCCGCTCCCGCTAACCTGCCACGGCAGGTCGCCCAGCGCTGGATCGTCGGCAGCCGGCATTGGCTCTATCATCCGTGCTCCACCATGGACACCCCGGACGAGCAGTACATGCGGCACGCCCTCGAGCTCGCGCGGCGGGCGGAGGGCGAAGTGCCGGTCGGCGCGCTCGTCGTCCTGGACGGCAAGGTCATCGGCGAAGGCTGGAACCGTCCGCTGTCCACGCACGACGCCAGCTCGCACGCCGAGATCGAAGCGATCCGCGCCGCCGGACATGCGGCGGGCAACTACCGCCTGAGCGGCGCGACGCTGTATGTCACGGTGGAGCCCTGCGTGATGTGCGTAGGCGCGATCTTCCACGCCCGCATCGCGCGCGTGGTGTACGGCGCACGCGAGCCGAAAACCGGCGCCGGCGAGCTGTTCCTGACACGTTTCAACCACCACGCGAAAGTGCAGGGCGGGGTGCTGGAAAAGGAATGCGGCGAGGCGCTCCGCCGCTTCTTCGTCGCGCGGCGATGAAGATCGAGATCGACGTCGCGCGGCAGGAACTGCGGCTGCCCGACGGCAGGCGCTATGCCGTGTCGACGGCGAAGAACGGTCTCGGGGAGAAGAACGGCAGCTTCTGCACGCCGCGCGGGCGGCACATCGTGCGCGCGAAAATCGGCGCCAGACAGCCGCTCGGCGCGGTGTTCGTCCGGCGCCGTCCGACGGGCGAGGTGTGGAGCCCCGAGCTGCACGCGAAGTATCCCGGGCGCGACTGGATGCTGACCCGCATCCTGTGGCTCTCGGGCTGCGAAGCGGGGAAGAACCGCCTGGGCGACGTCGACACCATGCGGCGCATGATCTACATCCACGGCGCGCCCGACAGCGCCGAGATGGGCAAGCCCGGCTCGCACGGCTGCATCCGCATGCGCAACCGGGACGTCGCCGAGCTGTTCGAGCTCGTGCCGCCCTACGCGCAGGTCGAGATCAGGGACTGAAGGCGCTCGCGGCTGGGCGAGCGCACCACTGCCTTTTCGCAGATGATGGCGGTGATCAGCTCCGCCGGCGTCACGTCGAAGGCGGGGTTCCTGACCCGGATGCCCTCGGGCGCCCAGCGCGTGCCGCGATAGCCGGTCATCTCCTCGGACGCGCGCTCCTCGATCGGGATCTTCGAGCCGTCAGGGGTTTGCGAATCGAAAGTCGAGAGCGGCGCGGCGACGTAGAAGGGCAGGCCATGGCGCTGCGCCAGCACGGCGAGCGTATAGGTGCCGATCTTGTTCGCCGTGTCGCCGTTGGCAGCGATGCGATCGGCGCCTACGATCACCAGGTCCACTTCGCCGCGGCTCATGAGATGCCCGGCCATGTTGTCGGCGATCAAGGTGCAGGGAATGCCTTCCTGCGCGCATTCCCACGTCGTGAGCCTTGCGCCCTGCAGGTAAGGCCGCGTCTCGCAGGCGATGACCGAAACACCCTTGTCGCGCGCGGACCGTATGACGCCCAGGGCCGTGCCGTGCCCGGCCGTCGCCAGCGCTCCGGTGTTGCAGTAGGTGAGGATGCGCGCCTTGTCCGGCACCAGCTTCGCCCCGTTCTCGCCGATGGCACGGTTCACCGCCACATCCTCGGCGAAGATCGCCTCGGCCTCGGCCCGCTTGTCGCGGGCGCGCCGCATGCGCTCGAGCGCCCAGAACAGGTTGACCGCCGTCGGCCGGCTCTTCGCCAGGACGTCGTAAGACGATTCCTTCGGCTCCAGCGCGATGCCGAACGCCGCCGCGCAGCCGATCGCCGGCGCCCCGCGCACGGCCATGTCGCGGATCGCATCGGCGACTTCCCTGGCGTTGCGGCAGGTCAGGTACTCGACCCGGTCGGGGAGCAGGCGCTGGTCGAGCACCTCCAGCGAGTCCCGCTTCCAGCGCAGCGCCTCGACCTTCACACCAACTTCTCGGTGCCGCCGTCCACCGGCACCTGTGCCGCGGTGGTCTTCTCGAACAGCGGCCCGCACATCTCGACGGCGAGCTCGGCCACGTCCCTGGACGAGACCTCGGTCTTGAGAAGATTGTTCTTCCGGTATTGCTCCACCGTCATGTTGTACGCCTTGGCGCGCGAGGCCAGCACCTCCTCGGTCCAGAGCGCGGTATCGTAGACCGCGTTCGGGTGGATGGTGTTCACGCGGATGCCGTCCTGCGCCCATTCCAGGGCGGCAACGCGCGCCAGCTGGTTCAAGGCCGCCTTCGATGCCGAATAGGCCGCCGCGCCGGGGCCGGGCGCGGGCACGTTTTTCGAGCCGATGACCACCACGCGCCCGTGGCGCGGCGCGAGCCGCAGCAGCGGCTGGAACGCCTGCATCACCAGCAGATTGGCCTCGACGTTCACCGCCATGGCGCTGCGCCAGGCCTCCCGCGTCAGGCTCTGGATGGGCGCCGAGGCGGGGAAGATGCCGGCATTGAGGACCAGCATGTCGGTGCCGCCGAAGCGGCGCGTCGTCGCATCGGCGGCAGCGTCCACGGCGGCGGCGTCGGTCAGGTCGCAGACGACGCCCAGATAATCCGGGCGCTTGAACAGCGACTCGATGACCGGATTGCGATCGAGCCCCACGACGGCGGCGCCGCGCCCGAGGAACGCGTCGACGCAAGCCTTGCCGATCCCGGACGCCGCTCCGGTGACCACGGCCACCTGGCCGGTCAACGGCGGCGGGCTGCCCCCCTTGCGCAGCTTGGCCTGCTCCAGGTCCCAGTACTCGATGTCGAAGGTGTGCCGATCCTCCAGCGCCCGCCAGCCGCCCAGGGCTTCGGCGCGCAGGATCACGTCGATGGTGTGCTCGTACAGCTCCTCGACGATGCGGGTGTCCTTCGCGGTGCGCCCGAACGCCGCGAAGCCGAGCTGCGGGTCGAGCGCCATGCGCGGTGCCGGATCGAGCATGGTCTTGGGCGCCTTCGCCGTGGCCGCGTTGCGCTCGAAGTAGGCGCGGTAGGCGCTGGCGAACGCGCCGACGTCGCGGCCGAGCATCGGCACCGGCTTGGTGCGGATGACGTGGTCGGGAGTCGCGGGCCCGCCCTGCGATATGCGCGCCACGTCCGGGTGGCGCGCGAAGCCGAGAAAACGCGGCGCATCGTTGCACCGGCAGAGCAGGGGAAAGCCGGCCGCACGCGACACGTCGCGGCGCATTTGCGCCGCATCCTCGCGCTTGAACCGCGGCGCGCGCGCCTCCGGCATGCCGATGCTCCATGCCTTCTTCGCCGCGAGGTATTTCTCCGCCATGCTCACCAGCTCGATCATCAGCTCGTAGGACTCGCGCGCTTCCTCGGCGAACGAGAACACGCCGTGCGAGAGCAGCACCATGCCCGCGGTGCCCTTCTTCGCCTGCTTCGGGAACTCGCGCGCGCAATACGCCGCGAGGTCGAAGCCGGCCATGATGTAGGGAATGATCACCGCCTTGTCGCCGTAGATGTCGCGCGCGCGCGCCGCGCCGTCGGGCGAGTTGGACACCGAGAGCACGGCATCGGCGTGGGTGTGGTCGACGTACTTGTGCGGCAGGATGGCGTGCAGGATGGTTTCCACCGACGGCGCCGGCGCGCCGGCGCGCAGCGTGTGCGTGGCGAGCTCGTTCACCATCTGCGGATCGGACAGGGCGGGCAGGGAAGGCAGCCGCCGGACGTAGGCGAGCTGCACCGGCGCGAAGCCGGCGGCCTCGATGGTCTCCATGTCCCAGCCGCTGCCTTTGACGTACAGGACCTCTTCTTCGTCGCCGAACAGGTTCCTTTCCCGCAGCTTGACCGAGGTGTTGCCGCCGCCATGCAGCACGAGCGACTTGTCGCGCCCGAGCAGGCGCGAGCTGTAGACGCGCAGCCCGAGCGGCCCCGAGTACTGCGCGGCTTCGGCGTCGTTCCACAGGCTTTTCATGCCGCGAATTATACTTTTGCGCCATGCGGCGCATCGAACTGCTCGACTGGGAAGCGGCGCGCGCCGAAGCGAGCCGCATCCGCACGACGGTGTTCGTCGAGGAGCAGGGCGTACCCGCGAATATCGAGATGGACGAGATGGACGCCGCGTGCACGCACGCGATCGCTTATGTGGAGGGCAGGGCGGTGGGCACCGGTCGGTTGCTCCCCGACGGCCACATCGGGCGCATGGCGGTGCTGAAGGAGAGCCGGGCGAGCGGCGTCGGCGGCGCGATCCTCGCCCGCCTGGTGGAAGAGGCGCGCCGGCGTGGGATGAAGGAGGTCGTGCTATCGGCGCAGACGCACGCGCTCGGCTTCTACCGCAAGCACGGGTTTCGCGAGGTGGGCGCGATCTTCGAAGAGGCCGGGATCCCGCATCAGGAAATGCGGCGCGTCCTGAACTCGTAGCGCAGCGTCGTTTCCTCGCTCCCGTTGCGGTCGAAAGCGCGCTCGGCGAACAACGTTTCGGTGCCCTGCAGGAGCACGCTCGAGCAGCGCGTGCCGTAGCGCTCGTCGAGGATGCGCGCCGGCTCGAGTACCTGGAAAAGAGGCTCCAGCGACGCGGGGCTCGCGCGAAAGCGGGCCTTGTGCTCCTCGACTTCGGGCGAGTCGAGCAGCAGGTTGCCGAGGCCGTACCACCCGGGCTCCAGCCGGCGCGCCGCGCCGTCGCGATTCGACAGCCACCAGAGCTCCGCGCCGTCGGCCGCCAGCAGGTTGAAGCCGCTGTAGGCCGCCTTGCGCTCGGCGAGCCGCGGCACGTCCACGCCGTCGAGGAAGTGCGTGACCAGGGCGCCGCGCGATTCGGCGGCGCCGGGCTCCGTGCCGCCGCGGTAATTCGTGACTGCGGCGAAGCGCCCGCCGCGCGAAACCCCCATCCAGGTCCCTCGCGCCTGCAGATCGCGGCCGGCGAGCACCTCGGGCTTGTCGTCCCAGAACGCCGCGCGCGCCGCAGGCCGGCCGTGGAATTCGTCGCGATTGGCGGCCACGATCAGTGGATACGCCTCGTGCACGCGCCAGGCAACGAGGATCAGGCACATACGAAGCGCTCGACGTGGCGCTGCAATCCGAGCCCGGTGGCCTCGCGCTCGAGCAGCGCTTCGAAGGCCCGGTCGTCGCTCACGTTCTCGTAGACCTCCATGTGCGTCGCCGGCTCGTCACGGCGCCGCAGCCAGCGGCCGCGCACGCCCGTCGCTTTCTCGATCGCGTCGAACAGACGCTCGACCTCGCGCCGCAGCGCGGGCAAGCGGTCCGCGTCGACCCGGTAATAGACGTAGAAGCTCGTCACGCGCAGGGCAGGGGCAGCAGCTCGAGCGCCGGGCCGTCCGCCGAACGCAGCCGCAGCGGCTGCGCGCTCTCCAGCACGCTGATCTGCGCTACCGCCAGCAGCTCGCTGCCGCCGCCGGGCGCCGCGGCGGCATTGACCACCGCGCCGCTCGCCTGGCCGGGGAGCCCGTCCGCGAACAGCGCGTCGCCCGCGGCGGCTGCCGCCGCGACGCGCGCGCGCACCATGCGCCGCTTGAGCACACCGCGGTACTGCGTGCGCGCCACGATCTCCTGGCCGGGGTAGCAGCCTTTCTTGAAGTCCACCGCGCCCAGGCGCTCGAGGTTGACCATCTGCGGGACGAACTGGTCCTGCGTCGCCAGCAGCACCTGCGGCCGGCCGCCGCGGATCTCCTCCAGCGCCCAGGCTTCCTCGTCGGCCGCGCTCGCCATCGCGGCGAGGCGCGCGCGCTGTGCCGCGGGCACGAGAACGAGGAAATGCTCGGCCGCGACCTGGACGACGATGCCGTCTTTGGCGTGCGCCGTGTGCATCGGCGCCTGCGGCACGGCGAATCCCAGCCCCGCAAGGCGCCCGGCGGCGCCGCTGCCCCAGAGACCGAACTGCGCCCAGCCCTCGCCCGCATCGGCGAGCTTCACCCTGGCGCGCAGGATGAACATCGACAGGCGCTTGGCCACCGCCGGCGCGATCTCGCGCGGCAGCTGCAGCAGAAACTCATTGCCGTGCGAAATGACGAGGAAGGTGGCGAGCAGGCGGCCTTTCGCCGAGCACCACCCGGCAAACCGTGCCTCGTCTTGCGCAAGCCCGGTGATGTCGCTCGTCAGTTGCGCGTGCAGAAAAGCGCGCGCCTCGTCGCCCGAACACGACAGCAATCCGAGCCGCTGCAGCTCCGCGGCGGAGGAGGAAACCTTGGTGTCCATCGTAGAATGCCCGGAGCAATTTTATGCCGTTTTCAGCCTCTCGCTCGCTGCGCGTCCTGCTCCGGCTCTCGATCCTCGCCGCGCTCGCGGTGTCGGTTTACGGCGCATGGTACGTGCATGCGCCCGTGCCGGCCTCGAGCCTGCCGCTCGAATTCGAGGTGCCGGCCGGAAGCGGCCTGCGCGCGACGGCGCGATTGCTGGAAAAGGCAGGCCTGGAAGTGCAGCCGCTGCACTTCGAGATCTATGCGCGCGTGACCGGCCGCACGGGCGCGATCAAGGCCGGCAATTACGAGGTCACGGCGCCGGCGAGCCCCGCGGAGCTGCTCGACAAGCTGACGCGCGGCGCGGTCATGCAGGCGGAATTGCGCATCATCGAGGGCTGGACCGTCGTCCAGCTGCGTGCGGCGCTCAACGCGAGCCCTTACCTGCGCCATGACACCGAGGGCTTGAACGATGTCGAGCTCCTGGCACGCATCGGCGCCGTGGAGCACCACCCCGAGGGGCTGTTCTTCCCCGACACTTACCTGTTTGCGCGCGGCTCGAGCGATCTCGCGGTGCTGCGCCGCGCCTATCGGGCCATGCAGCGCCATCTGGCCGAGGAGTGGGCGCTGCGCGCTGCGGAAGTTCCCTACAAGACGCCGTACGAGGCGCTCATCATGGCGTCCATAGTCGAAAAGGAGACCGGCCGCGCGGAAGAGCGCGAGCAGATCGCGGGCGTGCTGCTGAACCGGCTGCGCATCGGCATGGCCCTGCAGGTCGATCCGACCGTGATTTACGGGCTGGGCAAGGAGTTCGACGGCAACCTGAAGCGCGTGCACCTCAATACCGACGGGCCGTACAACACCTACACGCGCCCCGGGCTGCCGCCCACGCCGATCGCGCTCCCGGGACTCGCCTCGCTGCGCGCGGCGCTGCGCCCCGCGCAGACCAAGGCGCTTTACTACGTGTCGCGTGGCGATGGCACCAGCCAGTTCTCGCGCAGCCTCGAGGAGCACAACCGCGCGGTGTCAAAATACCAGCTGCAACCGGGAAGGAAATGACGCGGGGCCGCTTCGTGACGCTGGAGGGCGTGGACGGCGCCGGCAAGTCCACGCACGTTGCGTGGATCGCCGAGCGCCTGCGCGCGCCGGGCCGCAAGGTGCTGGTGACTCGCGAGCCGGGCGGCACGCCGCTCGCCGAGCGCCTGCGCGAGCTGGTGCTTGGCGAGCCGATGGACCCGATCGCCGAAACCATGCTCCTGTTCGCGGCGCGCGCCGACCATGTGCAGCGCGTGATCGGCCCGGCGCTCGCCGCATGCGATTGGGTCCTGTGCGATCGCTTTACCGACGCCACGTTCGCCTACCAGGGAGGCGGGAAGGGGGTGGCGTCGGAGTTGATCGCCCACCTCGCCCAGGTGTCGCACGACGGGCTGCTGCCCGATCGCACGCTAGTGTTCGATTGCCCCTACGAGGTGAGCCGGGAGCGACTGGACCGGGCCGTGCGTACCCCCGACCGGTTCGAGCGCGAGGACCGCGATTTCTTCGAGCGCGTACGCCAGGCCTACCTTGGGCTTGCCCGCTCGGACCCGGAGCGCATCCGCGTCATCGATGCCAGCGGCTCTCAGGCGGGGATCAAGAAAATGGTTGAGGAAGAAATCTCAGATCTATGAATAATAATATTTATCCTTGGCAAACATCGCTTTGGAAAATGCTGCAGTCCAAGCGCGAGCGCATGCCGCACGCGTTGCTGATCCAGGGCCCCCAGGGTATCGGTAAGCTGCAGCTGGCCGAGGGCTTCGTGCAAAGCCTTCTATGCGAGTCCGGCGATACCCACGGCGAGCCCTGTGGCGTATGCCCCGGCTGCCGATGGTTTCTCGCCGGCAGCCATCCGGACTTCAGGCGCGTGGAACCTGAGGCGCTGGCACGCCAGTCAGCGGCTGCGGATGAGTCGGACCAACCGGTGCCGGCCCGCAACGCCAAGCCCAGCCTGGAGATCAAGGTCGACCAGGTCCGAGCCCTGGACGATTTCCTCAACCTGCAATCGCACCGCGGCGGCCGCCGGGTGGCGCTGATCCATCCGGCGGAAGCCATGAACCCGAATGCGGCGAATGCGCTGCTGAAGGGCCTCGAGGAGCCGCCCGGGCAAGCGCAGTTCATCCTCGTGTCGCACCGGCCAGCGCGGCTCCTGGCGACTATCCGCAGCCGCTGCGTGGCGGTGGCGGTGCCCATGCCGGAGGCGAGCGCGTCGCTGGCCTGGCTGGAGAGCCAGGGGGCTGCTGCCGATGCGGCATCCTGGCTGGCGTTCGCGTCGGGGTCGCCGTTACGGGCTCTGCAGTACCAGCAGGCTGGCGGGACGCTGGCGCGGTGGCGTCAGGCCCTGCAAGCCCGGGATCTCGACGCGCTTGTCCTGGCGGGCGACCGTGAGCAGCTCGAGGAGCTGGCAGAAATCCTGCAGAAGCACGCGCTTGACCAGGCCTTCGCGGCGTACTGCGGCCGCTCCAAATACGGCACCGCGGCCGGATCGAAGTCGGGCGCTGCCTGGCTGCGCTACGCGAGGCTCATGGGTCGGAACCGGGCTCTGGCGCGCCACCCGCTGAATCCGCGCCTGTTTGCGTACGAGATGCTGGCTGCGATGCCTAGGGAGTGAGCAGGGCAGCTCGAGGCACCGGGGACCAGAGCGCAAAGAGCTACGAGAGTACATTTAACATAATACACAATGTACAACACTTCTTGGTGCCACTTGCTCAGTCAACCAGCCTCGACCAGCCTAGCGGCCCGACGGACCAGCGACACTTGCAGTCAGCGCATCGAAATACGTCTGCCTTCCCTGCGGAATCCTTCGCCAGCGGAGCAAGTGCTGCGTGCGCCTCCCTTTTCCGGTCCGCGCCAACAAGGTAAGTGCAATCAACGCAAGGGATATGTGTAGGCATTGGGGCCCTAGTTCCAATCCTTGGCTGGGGGGATCGGCATCCGGAGAACCGGAATCCCTTCCTCTAGCAGCGCTTCATGCTCTTGCGTGCTCGCCAGACCGCGAATCATCCGCTCGGGGGCTTCTTGGTAATGAATGCGCCGGGCTTCGGTGGGGAACGCCGTGCCGACGTCCTCGGATCGCGCCAGAAGCTCGTCCAGCATGCGCGAGTAGAGCTTCTGCGCCAGCGCCAGGGGGTCCTGCCCCGTCGCCTCCTTTGCGGCGGGTTGGGGCGCGCCGGTGTTGAAGCGGGTCGCCGAAGGTATGCGGTCCACTTCCTGCGCGCCGCAGGATGGGCAGCCCACCAGGCCCTGCGCGCGTTGGGCGGCGAATTCCTCGGCCGAGGCGAACCAGCCCTCGAACCGATGGCCCGCCCCGCATTGCAGGTCGAAGATCTTCATGTGTCGGATTCTATTACGATGTCGCCGTCATGAGCCCGACCGCATCGAAGGCGAGCGGATTTCAGGGATCGCCCGGCACGAGCCGAAGAAGCTGCTTCAGTCCCGCTAGCTGACTTGCAGCTCCACCGATCCGAGCACACCCGCGTCGAAGCGCACCCGGTCGCCGGGCTGCGGGAACTTGGAGCTCACGAGGCTTCCGGTGATCACGACATCGCCGCTGCGCAGCCCCGCACCGCGACGGGAAAGGTGGTTTGCCATCCACGCCAGCGCGGCCAGCGGATGCCCCATGGTGTCGGCGCCGCGTCCTTCGCCCACAATTGCACCGTTCACGTAAGCCACGCCCGCAATGCCGGCAAGGTCGATGCCGGACCATTCGGCGTGCGGCTTGCCAAGCACGGCGCCTTCGTTCCATGCGTTGTCTGCCGGCAGTTCCAGGCCGCGCGCCGGCAGCGTCGCGTAATCCGCGCCGCGGTCATCGGCCAGTTCCAAAGCCGGCATCACCGCGCCCACGGCAGCGCCGGCCTGCTGCATTGTGTACGGGGCGCGTTGCGACGGCAGATCCGCTGCCATTTGCACCGCGATTTCGAACTCGACCAGCAGCCGGCCGTAGTCGGCCGCGCGCAGCGACGCAGGGCCGCGCACCACCTGGCGCGAATGCAGGCGCCCGGCAAGCGGCGTATCCAGTCCGACCAGGGTGCGCATGCGCGGCGTCGTCAGCGCGATCTTGTGTCCGACGACCGCTCCGCACGTGCGCGACTTGAGCGCGACAAAAGCATCCTGCACCGCGTACGCCTCCCCGATGCTGCGCGGCGCGAGCCCGGGTGGCATGGGGCGGGAGGCAATCCGCTCCAGGTGCTGGCGCACGAGCCAGCGCGCGGCCCGCTGCATGCGGCTGGCGTCGTCGGCACGCATGGGTGCGATTCTAGCGGTTGCCGTCGGCGCCGGCATTGCAGACAATAGGCCCCCGGAAGGACATCGCATGCCTCTCGCCCACCGCCTCTTCGACAACGCCCTGGTGCTTGCGCCCACCGGGCGCCTGGACCACGACAATTGCGAAGCCTTCCGCGAAGAGCTGGCGCCCCACCTGGAGCGCTCGGCCACGGACCGCAGGTCCATCGTCCTCGACCTCTCCGGCCTGGAGTACGTCTCGAGTGCGGGCCTGCGCTGCTTCATGCTCGCCGCGAAGCAAGCCAAGGCACAGCACAACCGCATCGTGATCGCCGCGATGCAGCCGGTCGTGGCGGAGATCTTCCAGATCGCGCGCTTCAACCTCGTGTTCGAGGCCTTCCCGAAGGTGCGCGACGCGCTCGCCGCGCTGTCGCCCGCCGCCGCCGCCGCGTTCGACCGGGGATAGCGCGGGTGCGCGTCCGCTTCTGGGGCACGCGCGGCTCGATCCCCGTCGCGCTGACCTCCGCGGACATCCGCGACAAGGTCGCCCAGGCGCTGTACCGGGCCGAGGGACGGCGCTTCAACTCGGTGGGCGAAGCGCACGATTTCGCCGTCAGGCACCTGGATTTCTCCTTGACGCACACCTTCGGCGGCCATTCGCCCTGTGTCGAGTTGGAAACGGGCGCCCAGGAGTATCTGGCGTGCGATTTGGGCAGCGGCGCGCGCCCCTTCGGCGCGCACGTCATGGCGCGCCAATCCGGCAAGCCGGCGACCGTCAACGTGTTCATGTCGCACGTGCATTGGGATCACATCATGGGGTTTCCGTTCTTCGGGCCGGCATACGTTCCCGGGACGCACATCCGCATTCACGGCTGCCACGAGGTGATCGAGCAGGCGTTCCGGCTGCAACAGGCTCCGCCGTGCTTTCCGGTCGAGTTCTCGCAGCTTGCCGCCGACATCGAGTTCGTGAAGCTGACGCCGGGGCGCGCGCACGAGATTGCCGGCGTGCGCGTGACGCCGACGCCGCAGATGCATTCGGGCGAGTCCTTCGGCTACCGCTTCGAGGTCGGCGGCAAGGTCGTGGTGTACACGACCGACTCCGAGCACAAGCTGGAGAACCGCGCGCAGACCGAGCGCTTCGTGCGCTTCTTTCAGGACGCCGACCTGGTGGTATTCGACGCCATGTACTCCCTGGCGGATGCCATTTCTGTTAAAGCGGACTGGGGGCACTCCAGCAACATCATCGGCGTCGAGCTGTGCCAGATGGCGCGCGCCAGGCACCTCGTTCTGTTCCACCACGAGCCGGCGTACGACGATGCGACGATAGACGGCGTGCTGCGCGAGACGCGGCGTTTCGAGGAACTGACGCGCGGCACGCAGCCGCTGCAGATCTCGGCGGCGTACGATGGTCTGGAGATCGACGTGTGAGTTCCGCCTGGTTCAAGCGGGCCGGGCCGATCGCGCTGGTCATAGCGCTGCTGCTGGTGCTCGCGAGCGAACCGCCGTTCGTATTCGGCCTGCGTCACGCCTTGTTCGACACCTACCAGAGGCTCTTCCCCAGGGAACGCACGAGCGCGCCGGCCGTCATCGTGGCCATCGACGAGCACGCGCTCGAGCGCCACGGTCAGTGGCCCTGGCCGCGCACGCGCGTCGCGCAACTGCTCGCCGGCATCGCGAACGCCGGCCCGGCAGCCATCGGCGTCGATTTGCTGTTTCCGGAGCCCGACCGCTTCTCCCCCGCCCAGGTCGCGCGCGAGGTGCAGGAGTTGTCCGCGGACGTCGCGAGGCGGCTGCGCGCCCTGCCCTCCAACGACGCCGCACTTGCCGCCGCGGTGCAGGGACGTGCCGTCGTGCTGGGCATTGCCGGACTAGAGACCCCCGATCCGCGCTTCAAGCGCCCGCCGGCGGCGGTTCCGATCCTGATCGCCGGCGGCTCAGACCTCGCTCTGCGCCGCTTCGCAGGGCACCTGCAAAGCCTGCCCGGCATCGACCTCGCTGCCGCGGGCCGCGGCCTGCTCAGCGTCGACCCGGAGAGCAACGTGATTCGACGCGCGCTCGCCGCTGCGCGCATCGGCGACATCATCGTGCCGGCGCTGAGCGTGGAGATGCTGCGCGTGGCGAGCGGCGCCCCGCTCGCCCTGATCGGGCGCGGCCGCGACCAGGTCGAAGTGCGCCTCGGTGACATCTCCATCCCCGCGCATGCCGACGGCCGGTTCTGGATCCGCTACGGGCCGCACGATCCGGCACGCTTCGTTTCCGCAGCGGATGTGCTGGACGGCAGCGCTGCGGCGCAGGAACTGCGGGGCAAGCTGGTGCTGGTGGGCGTCACGGGACTGGGCTTGCTCGATTACCAGACCACCGCGCTCGGCGAGCGCATTCCCGGAGTGGAGATCCACGCACAGATCCTGGAGCAGATCTTCGACGGGGAGTTCCTGCGCCGGCCCGCCACCCTGCACGCGCTCGAGCTGGGGCTGCTGGCTGTCGCGGCGCTGATGTTCGCCTTGACGGTACCTTCGCTCGGCGTCGCCACCTCGATCGCCCTGTACGGCGTGGTCATTGCTTTTCTGGCAGCCATGGGCATGGAAGGCTTTCTTCTCGAGGGCCTGCTGCTCGACATCGCCTGGCCGGCGATCGGCGCCACCGTAGTGTTCGGCATCGTGCTGGCGCAGGCGCTGAGCGAGGCCGACGAGCAGCGGCGCCGGCTGCGTGAGCAGGCCGCGCGCGTGACCGGGGAGCTGGAGTCGGCGCGCCGCATCCAGATGGGGTTGCTGCCCGCGCCACGGGAGCTGTTCAGCCACGAAACGCGCTTCGCCATCGATGCGCTGCTGGAGCCCGCGCGTACCGTAGGAGGCGACTTCTACGACTGCTTCATGGTGGATTCCAAGCGGCTGTTCTTCATCGTTGCCGACGTATCCGGCAAGGGACTGCCCGCCAGCCTGTTCATGGCGCTGTCCAAGACGCTTCTAAAAAGCGCGGCGCGCCGCGTGGACGACGTCGGCGGGCTGATGGTGCGCGCCAATGCGGAGGTTTCGCGCGAGAACCCAGAATCATTGTTCATCACCGCGTTTGCCGGCCTGCTGGATGCGCGCACGGGCATGCTCGAATTCTGCAATGCCGGGCATGAGCCGCCGTTTGCGCGCGCCCCGGGCGGCAGCGTGGAGCGGATCGAGCACGCGGGCGGGCCGCCGTTGTGCGTCATGGAGAACTACGCCTACCCCGTCGAGCACCGCGCGCTGGCCGCGGGCGAGTGGATCTGCGTCGTCACCGACGGCGTGACCGAGGCGATGAATGCGGCCGGCGAGCTCTACGGCGCCGCGCGTCTGCAGGCGGTGCTCGACGCCCTGCCCTCTTCCATCAACCCCAGAGAGTTACTGGCCGCCGTGCGTGCAGACGTCGGCCGTTTCGTGGGAGAGGCCGAGGCGTCCGATGACCTGACCCTGCTCTGCGTGCGATGGAACGGCGAAGATGAGCTAGCGGACGCTGATCTCGACGCGCCGGTTGCGGGGCTCGGTAATCCCGTCGTCCGTCAGGATTAGCGGTTCGCGTTCGCCGCGTCCAGCCGCCTCGATGCGCGCCCCGGGGATCCCCAGCTTGACGAGCTCGCCGCGCACGCGCTCGGCGCGCTGCAGGGAAAGCCGGTCGTTGAACTCCGTGCTGCCTGCGCGATCGGTGTGTCCGATCACGACCACGTCCGGGGCGCCGCGCTCGCGCAATTCGGCCAGGATTTTCTCGAACTCGACCCGCGACTCCGCAGTGAACTCGTCCGTCGCCTCGAGGAAGTAGACCAGGAAGGACTTGGGGGGCGCGGGAAGCGCACCAAGGACGATAGCGAATTCGGAGCGGATCTCCGCGGCCGACATGCGCTCTCCCCGGGGCGGGTTGCCGCCGACGATGCGGCTCGCCGCGTACGCCTGGTTCAGCACTGTGCGCTCACCTCCGCGCTCCACCACCACCGTGCCCACGTGGCCGTCGGCGCCGGGCAACAGCACCACTAGCTCGTCGCCGACCAGGTCGGCTTTGGGCCGATCGGGCAGCGTGCTCAAGGTAACGGCGAATTCTGTGCGCACCTCGCCGGCGTTCAGGCGCTCGACCCGTGGCGCGCTGCCAGCAACGACTCGGCTGGCAGCGTATGCCTGATTCAAAACGATTTGCTGACCTCCACGCTCGACTACCACCGTGCCCACGTGGCCGTCCGCCGAAGGAAGGACGACGACCAACTCGTCGCCGATCTGATCTGGAGCCAGGAGGACCATGAGCGTCCCGACGAGCGCGACGATCACGGCCCCCATTTCACTTTGCCGGCTCGTCCACCTGCACCACGAAGTCGGTGCCGCGCACGCCCATGATCGCCGCGGGCGTGCGTACGCGCATCGCACCGGGCGTCTGCTTGACTATCTTTCCGGAAACCACGGCCAGCGTACCCTTCTTCAGCGATGCGTCGAACTCGCCAGCGTGGGTCGTGGTGTCGAACGTGTATTTATCCACAATCAGGACGCTGTTCGGGCCAGTGGACAGGAGGCTGTTGTCGCTGAAGGTCACCCCGGCTGAGCCGTCGGCACCCGTAACCAGAGTATCGGACTGGCGGATGGCCATGCCCACGGCGGCGGGCAAGCGTTGTCCGTCGCGCTCGACGTGAACCGTCCCCTTGGCGACCTTGACTTGGCCAACGTCTTCGGCTCGGGCAAACCCCGTGACTGCCAGTGCCAGAACCGCTACCGCAACAAAATGGCGCATAGGCCCTCCTGCTGAGTGACAAGGATTCTATAATGCCCTGAGGACATTGGGTAAAGCCGTGACATACGACCGAGCGGCACAGTTTCTTGCACGCCTCGACCAGCTGCGTCCCATGCAGCGGTTTCTGGAGGTATTTTGCGCCGAATCAGGCTTGCCGCGCGCGGCATACTTGCGCCTGAACCTCGTTCTCGAAGAATTGTTCACCAATACTGTCAAGCACGGCCACCGCGGCGATTGCGATGCACCGGTCTGGATTGCGGTGTCGCGTGGCGGCGACACGCTATCCGTGATCTATGAGGACAAGGCCCCACCATTCAACCCCTACGCGCACCTGACCGAGCCGGTGGTGGATACCACCGTCTCGATGCGCAAGATCGGAGGCCTGGGGGTGCTTCTGACCAAGGAGCTGGCGGCGTCGCGCGACTACGCCTACCTGTTCGGCCGCAACCGCATCCGCCTCACGCTGGCCATGGCGTGAGCGGGTGCCCGGGGCAGGACTCGAACCTGCACGGCCTTGCGGCCAAGGGATTTTAAGTCCCTTGCGTCTACCAGTTTCGCCACCCGGGCGGCGCCATGAAAGGAAAGTCTGGAGGCGGGAGTCGGAATCGAACCGGCGTCCACGGCTTTGCAGGCCGCTGCATGACCACTCTGCCATCCCGCCCACGGGATGCCTCGGAAGCAGGAAGGCCCGCGGCCTCCCCTAGCCTAAACTGGAGCGGGAGACGAGTCTCGAACTCGCGACCTCAACCTTGGCAAGGTTGCGCTCTACCAACTGAGCTACTCCCGCGTCTTGGGGCCGCAGATTATAGCTTATCCGCCTGCGTAGGGCAGCGCACGGCGCAGGTAGACAAGCATGGAGATCACTGTGAGCACCGCCGCCACGTAGATGAGTAACGTGCCGAGCCACTGCGTGCTGACGACGCCGAACAGGTCGTCCTGGTACAGCAGCAGCGGGATGGCAATCATTTGGCTCGCGGTCTTCACCTTGCCGACGAACGCGACCGCTACGCTCTTGGACTTACCGATGCTCGCCATCCATTCGCGCAGGGCCGAGATGGCGATTTCGCGGCCGATGATGATCAGCGCGACGATCATTTCGACGCGGCCGATCTGCACCAGCACGATGAGCGCGGCGGCAACGATCAGCTTGTCGGCGACCGGATCGAGAAACGCGCCAAACGCGGACGTCTGGTTGAGCGCGCGCGCCAGATAGCCGTCCAGCCAGTCGCTCAGGGCAGCGACGACGAATACCGCGCAGGCGGTCGCGTTCTTGCCGCCCGGGGACAGCCAGTCGTCGGGAAGGTAGAAGATCCCGATCAGCAGCGGGATCAGGATGATGCGCAGCCAGGTGACGAGGTTGGGCAGATTGATCGGCATCAGTGCAGTGCCTCGTAGATGCGTTCCGCGAGCGGCCGGCTGATGCCGGCGACCTGCATCAGCTCGTCCACCGCTGCCGCCCGCACCTCTCGCACCCCGCCGAAATGGGCCAGCAGCCGCTGGCGGCGCTGCGCGCCGATGCCGGGAATCTGCGTCAAAGCGGACGCGGTGCGCGTCCTGGCGCGCCGCGCTCGATGCCCGAGGAGCGCGAAGCGGTGCGCCTCATCGCGGATCTGCTGCACGAGATGCAGCCCCGGGTGCGTCGGCGGCAGGCTGAGCGCCGCGCCCCCCGCCTCGATCACGAGCTCCTCGAGACCGGGCTTGCGCTCGGAGCCCTTCGCCACGCCCACGACGCTCACGTCGTTCATGCCGAGCTCGGCGAGCACCGCGCGCGCAACGCCGGACTGACCCTTGCCTCCATCCACTAGTACCAGGTCGGGCACCTTGCCGCCCTCGGCATTCACTCTTTCGTAGCGGCGCGCCAGCACCTGCCGCATCGCCGCGTAATCGTCGCCCGACGCTGCATCGCGCACGTTGAAGCGCCGGTACTCGCCCTTCTGCATGGCGTGCCGGTCATACACCACGCAGGACGCCACCGTCGCCTCACCCATGGTATGGCTGACGTCGAAGCACTCGATGCGCTGCACGGTCTCAGGAAGGCGCAGCGCCTCGCGCAGCGCCGCCAGCCGCGCCTCCTGCGCGCGCTTCTCGCGCACGCGCTGCTGCAGGGCGAGCTGGGCGTTCTTCAGCGCCATTTCCACCCACATGCGACGCTCGCCCCGCCCCGGGACCGCAGCATCGAACTCCACGGCGTGGCTCGCCAGCACCAGCGGCGGCTTCGGCTGCTCGATGTAATGCTGCTCCAGGAACGCCTGCAGCACTTCGGCGGGCCCGGCAGCATCGGCGTTCGACGGGAAGAAGCTGCGGTCGCCGACATGGCGGCCGCCGCGGATCATCGCCAGATTGACGCACACAGCGCCACCTTGCTCGGCGCAAGCGACGACGTCGGCCTCGACGCCGCGATTCGATTCCACGTACTGGCGCGCCTGCACGCGCGACAGAGCCCGTACCTGGTCGCGGAACATCGCCGCCTGCTCGTAGTGCCGCGCCTCGGCGGCTGAATGCATGCGCTGGGTCAACTTCTGCATCACGTCGTCCTCGCGCCCGCGCAGGAAGAGCGTCGCGTGCTCGACGTCGTCGGCATAGTCGTGTTCGTCGATCAGACCGGTGCACGGCGCCGTGCAGCGCCGGATCTGGTGCAGCAGGCAGGGCCGGGAGCGATTGTCGAACACCGTATCCTCGCAGGTACGCAGCCTGAACACCCGCTGCAGCAGCTGGATGCTCTCGCGCACGGCATAGGCATGCGGAAACGGCCCGAAATAGCGATTGCGCGCATCGCGCGCGCCGCGGTGAAAGCCCAACCGCGGAAAGCGGTGCGCCGTGATCGTCAGGTAAGGATAGGACTTGTCGTCGCGAAAGACGATGTTGTAGCGCGGCACCAGGCTCTTGATGAGGTTGTTCTCCAGCAGCAGCGCCTCGTCTTCGGAGCGCGTCACGGTGACCTCGATGCGCACGAGCTGCGACAGCATCTTGCGGATGCGCGGGCTGCCCACCTTCTTCTGGAAATACGAGCCGACGCGCTTCTTCAGATCGCGCGCCTTGCCGACGTACAGGGCCTCGCTGCCGGCACCGAGCATGCGGTAGACGCCGGGCACATTGGGCAGGCCGGCGACGAAGCGCTTCGCCTCGAACTCCGCGTCGTCCATGGGGAAGATTCTAGCGCCGTGCCTCGGAATCAGTGTAAAATTCGCGCCCTTTTCCACCCGATAATCCCGTCATGGCCAAGGTCTCGGCAGTCGAAATCCGTGTCGGCAATCTGCTCGAATGGGACAAGCGCGTGTGGCGCGTGCTCAAGTGCTATCACGTGCACGTCGGCGGCCGCGGCGGCGCGTTCATGCAGGTGGAGATGAAGGACATCGAATCGGGCACCAAGACCAACCAGCGCTTCCGCACCGAAGACAAGGTCGAGCGCGCCTTCGTCGATGCGCGCGCCATGGAATACCTGTACCAGGATGGCGAGAGCTACGTATTCATGGACAAGGAGAATTACGAGCAGCTGTCGCTGCCGGCGGAGTTCCTCGAGGGCCAGGCCGGCTACCTCCTGCCCAACGCCGGGGTGCAGATCAATTTCTACAACGGCCGCGCCATCGGCATCGGCATCCCGCCATCGGTGGTGCTCACCGTGACCGACACCGAGCCCGGCATCCGCAACGCGACCGCCACCAACACCTTCAAGCCCGCCAAGCTGGAAACCGGCATCACGGTGCAGGTGCCGCCGTTCATCAACAAGGGCGAGCGCATCAAGGTCGACACCAATGAAGGCACCTACATGGAGCGCGCCTAGGCCAGCTTGCCGAGGTCGTCCAGCGCCTCCCGATACGCCACGCTCCGGCGCAGGTCGCGCCCACCGCGGTGGCGCATGCGCTCTGCGCGCTCCGGCGAGACGGGCGTGCTCTCCTTGAGCGAATGCAACAGCCGGTCCTGGCCTTCCGGATCGTTGCACAGGAGCACCATGTCGCAGCCCGCGTCCAGCGCGGCGCGCGCGCGCTCGGCGACGCCGCCGGCGGTGCTGGCACCTTCCATCGACAGGTCGTCGCTGAATACCAGCCCGCCGAAGCCGAGCTTGCGGCGCAGAACGTCCTGCAGCCAGACGCGCGAATACCCGGCCGGCTCGGCGTCGACCTTGGGATAGATCACGTGCGCGGGCATGATGCCTGCGAGCCCCGCCTCGATGGCGGGCACGTAGGGCACCAGGTCCTTGCGCAGTATTTCGGAGAGCGGCCGATCGTCGGTCGGCACCGCGACGTGGGAATCGGCCGCGGCGTAGCCATGCCCGGGGAAATGCTTGCCCACGGCGCCCATGCCGCCCTGTCCCAGGCCGCCGACCAGCGCCGCCGCAAGCGCGCCCACGGCGAGCGGATCGTAGTGCAGCGCGCGGTCGCCAATCACCGAGCTCGCGCCATAGTCGAGGTCCAGCACCGGGGTGAAGCTGAAATCCAGGCCGTGCGCCGCGAGCTCGGCGCCGATCACGTAGCCGGCGGCGTGCGCCACCGCCCGCGCCGCATCACGGTCCCGGTCCCAAAGGTGTCCGAGCGTGCGCATCGGCGGCAGCGTGGTGAAGCCTTCCCTGAAGCGTTGCACCCGACCACCCTCGTGGTCCACGCCAATCAGCAGCAGTGGCTCGCGCAAGGCACGGATATCCTGGGTCAGCGTCTGCAGCTGCGCGGGCGATTCGAAATTGTGCGCGAACAGGATGACCCCGCCGACCGCGGGATGGCGCAGGCGGCGGAGATCATCCTCGGTCAGCACCGGTCCCGCAGGGTCCACCACCGCCGGCCCAAGGGGTAGCCTCGCCCTTACGCGTCGCATTCCAGAATCACCGTGGCCGCGGCCAGGTCGCGCTCATCGGACAAGGTGAGATGCGTGCGGCGGATGCGCCGCGCCTCGAGCAGCGCCACCAGCGGCGCGGAGAACTCGAGCTGCGGCTTGCCCGAGCGCAGGTTGACCACCCAGACGCCGTGCCAGTTGGCCGGCGCGCGGATGCCGGTCCCCAGGGCCTTGGTAAACGCCTCTTTCGCGGCGAAGCGCTTAGCAAGATAGGCCGCGGGCCTGGCGTGCGCCCGGAAGCGCCGCAGCTCCGGCTCGCACAGGATGCGTTGCGCGAACCGTAAGCCGAAACGCGCTAACGCCCGTTCGACGCGCGGGATCTCGATCAGGTCGGTGCCGACGCCGTAGATCACCGTACCTCCTGCAGCATCAGCTGCTTCATCTCGCGCACCGCCTCGCGCATGCCGACGAACACCGCGCGGCTGACGATGGCGTGGCCGATGTGCAGCTCGCGCAGTCCCGGCAGGCGGGCCACCGGCTCGACGTTGAAATAGTTGAGCGCGTGCCCGGCGTTGAAGCGCATGCCGAGCGCGCGGATGGCCTCGCCGGCGCGGCGAACCTGCGCCAGCTCTGCTTGCACCACCGGGCTATCCGCGTCCCTGCCTTTCGAATGAAACGCGGTGGCGTAGGGACCGGTGTGCACTTCGCACACGGACGCGCCAATGCGATGTGCAGCCTCGACCTGGCGCGCGTCGGCATCGATGAAGACCGAGACGATGATGCCCGCGGCCGCCAGGCGCTCTACAGCGCGGTGCAGCTTGCTTTCCTGGGAGACGATGTCGAGGCCGCCCTCGGTCGTGATCTCGTGGCGGCCTTCCGGCACCAGCATGGCCATCTCCGGCTTGATGCGTGCAGCGATGGCGACCATCTCCTCGGTCGCCGCCATTTCCAGATTGAGGCGAATGTGCGTCATCTCGCGCAGTCGGCGCACGTCCTCGTCCTGGATGTGCCGCCGGTCCTCGCGCAGGTGCACCGTGATGCCGTCGGCGCCGCCCAGGTGCGCCTCGATCGCCGCCCACACCGGGTCGGGCTCGTAGGTGCGGCGCGCTTGGCGCACCGTCGCCACGTGGTCGACGTTGACGCCGAGCTCGATCATAGGTCCTGCAGCTCCCGCAGCATTTCGCTCGTGTGCAGCGTCTGCCCTGAAAGGCGCACCGCGATCAGCCGGCGCATCAGGCGCCGCGCCTCATCGCGCGTCTCCTGGCGCGTGAAATCCTCGCGCGACATGTCGAGCAGCGTCTGTCCGGAAACCGTGAAGTCCGTATCCACGCCACCCGCTCCGGACCCGGCGAGGGCGAGCGGCCCGCGCTCCGGCACATAGGCGTAGCGCTCATCGGCCTGCACCGGCGTGCCGCTGCCCACGTCCCGGTCCAGCGGCGGAGCATACCCGAGTTCGCGCAGCATCCTCAGCTCGAAGGCGCGCAGCAGCGCCGAGGGCTCGTCGCCCGCGCCCAGGCGCGCGACGGCGCCGGCATAGGCGTCGAACAGTGCCTCGTGCGCATCCTCGCGCGGCAGCAGGCGCAGCAGCAGCTCGTTGACGTAGAAGCCGCACATCAATGCCATGCCCGAGAGCGCCGGCTGCCCGCCCGCCCACTCGGCAGCGGTCAGCGTGCCGAGCTCGGCGGAGGCGCTCCAGCTCAGGCGCAGCGGGTGGAACGCGAGCAGCGTGCCGCGGATCGCGGAGCGCGGCCGGCGCGCGCCGCGGGCAAGCAGCCCCACGCGCCCGCGATGGCGCGTGAACGCCTCAACGATCAGGCTCGATTCCTTGTACGGATAGCTGTGCAGCACGAACGCGGGCTCGTGCTCCGTGCGCCGGCGCATCAGGCGTACCCCAGCTGGCGCAGCGCGCGCTCGTCCTCGGACCAGCCGCGTTTGACCTTGACCCACACCTGCAGGAATACCTTGCCGCCGAACGTGCGCTCCATGTCCTTGCGCGCCTCGGTCGCGATGCGCTTCAGGGATTCGCCGCCGCGACCGAGGAGGATCGGCTTGTGCGCCTCGCGCTCCACCCATACTGTGGCGTCGATACGCCGCAGGCACCCTTCCTCGCGAAAGCTGTCGATCATGACCTCGCAGCTGTAGGGCAGCTCGTCGGTGAGCGTGCGGAACAGTTTCTCGCGCAGCAACTCGGCGGCAAAGAAGCGCTCGTCGCGGTCGGTCACCTGATCGGCGGGGTACAGCGCCTGCCCCTCCGGCAGCAGACCGCCGAGCACGCGCAGCAGCTCGCCAATGTTGCGGCCCGTGGTCGCCGATACCGGCACGATGGCGGCGAACGCATGCTCGCGCGCGACGCGGGCGATGAAGGGCAGCAGGCTGGAAGCCGTTCGCACGCGATCCACCTTGTTGATCACGGCCACCGTCGGGCGGCCTGCGGGCACCCGGCCCAGCGCTGCACGGTCGGCGGCGTCGAAGTGCATGGCTTCCAGCACGAAGGCGACCACGTCCGCGTCGCGCGCCGCCTCCCCCGCGCGCCGGTTGAGCGATCGGTTGAGCAGGTTGCGATGGCGCGTCTGAAATCCGGGCGAATCGACGAACGCCATCTGGCAGCCCTCGGCGTTCAGCACGCCGACGAGCAGATGGCGCGTGGTCTGCGCGCGCGGCGACACGATCGCCAGTTTCTGGCCCAGGAGGCGGTTGAGCAGGCTCGACTTGCCGGTGTTGGGGCGGCCGACCAGGCCGACGCTGCCGCTGCGGAACGGCGTCATGCGTCGAGGCGGCGGAGCAGCGCCTGGGCCGCCTGCTGCTCGGCAGCGCGCCGCGAGGCGCCGCTGCCGCGCGCCTGCAGGTCGAGCCCCTCGATCGAGCATTCCACCTCGAAGACCTGCTCGTGCGCCGCCCCGCGCGTGGCCACCACTTCATAGCGCGGCAGGCCGTGACGGCGCGCCTGCAGCACTTCCTGCAGCCGCGTCTTGGGGTCCTTGGCGGTCGTGTGTTCGTCCGTCGCCGCGAGCGCACCGCCAAGCGTCGCCAGGACGGCGGCGCGGGCGCAGGCGTAGCCGCCATCGAGAAACACCGCGCCGAACAGCGCTTCGAGCGCGTCGGCAAGAATCGAGGGGCGCTGCGCGCCGCCGCTCGCGCTCTCGCCCTGCCCCATACGCAGATGCTCGGCAAGGCCGAGGCCGGCCGCTGCGGCCGCGAGCGCCTCCTTGCGCACCAGGCTGGCGCGCATGCGCGACAGCTCGCCTTCGCTCAACTGCGGGAAGCGCGCGAGCAGCGCCTCCGCCACCACGCAGCCGAGCACGCCGTCGCCCAGGAACTCGAGACGCTCATTGTGCGGGGCGCCGAAGCTGCGGTGCGTGAGCGCCTGCTCGAGCAGCTCGCCGTGGCGGAACTGATGGCCGAGGCGTTCCTCGAGGCGTGCGGTGCGTGACAAGGAGCGTGCGCGGCCCCGGCTAGTTGGACTCGGCCACGAAGTCGATGTAGAACCCGATATTGGCGAACAGCGGGATCTCCTTGCGATAGGCGGCGACGATCTGGACATCGTTGCCCTGCTTGGTGATCTCGAGGTCGGATGCCTTGACCGCCGTGAAGTCGTCGATCGCCTGCCGGCTGTTGAAGGCACGGCGCACCTCGTTCGCGGAGCCGCCCCGGCCGCGCATCTCGTTCGAGATCGAGACCACCGCCTTCTTGATCGTGAAGTACTCGATGTAGGAAGGCAGCAGCCGCATGACCAGCAGCGCCACGAAGACGAGGACGAACGAGCCCATGATGAGCCCGAGCAGCGTGATACCCCGTTGCCTAGCGCGCATGGCCGGTCTCCTGTCGCGACGCACCCTCAGCGGAACGAGCCGAAGCGGCCCAGCTCCCCGAGGTTGAGCCAGATGAAGAACGCCTTGCCGACGATGTTGGCATCGGGCACGAAGCCCCAGACCCGGCTGTCGCTCGAATTGTCACGGTTGTCACCCATCATGAAATAGTGCCCCGGCGGCACCGTGCACGCCAGGCCGGACATATTGTAGTTGCAATTGCCGGCGTGCGGGAACGCGCGCACCTGGGGCACGTAAGCCGGTGCGTCCTCCTCGATCATGATCTGGTGCTCGGCGCCGTTCAGCGTTTCCAGGTAGCGCCGCGAGTACTGCATGCGCTCGCGCGACAGGTAGTCCTCGATCTGGCGCAGCGGCACGGGGCGGCCGTTGATGCTCAGGCGTTTGTTGCGGTACTCGACGCGGTCGCCGGGCACGCCGACCACGCGCTTGATGTAATCGAGCGACGGATCCTCGGGGTAGCGGAACACCATCACGTCGCCGCGCTGCGGGCTGCCCACGTCGAGCAGCTTGCGGTTCGCCACCGGCAGCCGGATGCCGTAGGTAAATTTGTTGACCAGGATGAAATCGCCGACCAGGAGCGTCGGCACCATCGACCCGGAAGGGATCTTGAACGGCTCCACCAGGAACGAGCGCAGCAGAAAGACGATGAGGATCACCGGAAAGAAGCTCACCGAATACTCGACCCACCACGGCTGCTTGACGCCGGGGCCGCGACGCTTGCGCAGCCACGCCGCCTCGAGCGCCCACGCCGCGCCGGTCAGAAGCAGCAGCAGAAGAAGGAACAGGGCGAAGCTCATGCCTAGTCCGTGTCCCGCTGCAGCACCGCCAGGAACGCCTCCTGCGGGATCTCCACCGAGCCCACCTGCTTCATGCGCTTCTTGCCTTCCTTCTGCTTCTCGAGGAGCTTGCGCTTGCGCGTCACGTCACCGCCGTAGCACTTGGCGAGCACGTTCTTGCGCAGCGCCTTGACGTTCTCGCGCGCGACGACGTTGCCGCCGATGGCCGCCTGGATGGCGACGTCGAACATCTGGCGCGGGATGAGGCCGCGCAGCCGCGCCGCCAGCTCGCGGCCGCGGCGCTGTGCGAGGTCGCGATGCACCATGCTGGAGAGCGCGTCCACGCGCTCGCCGTTCACCAGCACGTCCAGCCGCACGACGTCGGCGGGACGGTATGCCTTGAAATCGTAATCCATCGAGCCGTAGCCGCGCGTGAGCGACTTCAGCCGGTCGAAGAAGTCCAGCACCACCTCGTTCAGCGGCAGATCGTACGACAGGACGACGTGACGCGCCGCGTAGTGCAGGTTGGTCTGCACGCCGCGCTTGTCGGTGCACAGCGTCATCACCGGCCCGACGTATTCCTGCGGCACGAAGATCGTGGTGGCGATCACCGGCTCGCGGATCTCCACGATTTGCGCGGGATCCGGCAGCTTCGCCGGATTGGACACCTGCGTAACCGAGCCGTCGCGTAGCAGCACCTCGTACACCACCGACGGCGCGGTGGTGACCAGAAGCATGCCGTACTCCCGTTCGAGGCGCTCCTGCACGATATCCATGTGCAGGAGCCCAAGGAAGCCGCAGCGAAAGCCGAAGCCGAGTGCCTGCGAGATCTCGGGCTCGTAGTGAAACGAGGCATCGTTGAGGTGCAGCTTGCCCAGCGCGTCGCGCAGCGCCTCGTACTGATTGGATTCGACCGGATACAGCCCCGCGAAAACCTGCGGCTTGATTTCCTTGAACCCGGGCAGCGGCTGCGGCGCCCGCTTGTCGGCGTGCGTGATGGTGTCGCCGACCCGCGCGTCACGCAGATCCTTCACCCCCGCGACCACGAACCCTACCTCGCCTGCGGCAAGCGCCTCGCGCGGCTGCGACTTCGGCGTGAACACACCCACCTGCTCGCACAGGTGCTGCACATCGGTGCTCATCAGCAGGAGCCTGTCCTTGGGACGCAGCGTTCCCTGCATCATGCGCACCAGCATCACCACGCCGACGTAGTTGTCGAACCAGGAGTCGATGATCAGCGCCTGCAGGCGCGCCTCCGGATCGCCGCTGGGGGGCGGCACGCGCGCAATGACCGCCTCGAGGATCTCCGCCACCCCCTCGCCGGTCTTGGCGCTGGCTCGCAGGGCGTCCTGCGCCTCGATGCCGATGACGTCCTCGATCTCCTGGATGGCGTTGTCGGGGTCGGCCGAGGGCAGGTCGATCTTGTTCAGCACCGGGATCACCGTGACGCCCTGCTCGATCGCCGTGTAGCAATTGGCCACGGTCTGCGCCTCGACGCCCTGCGACGCGTCGACCACCAGGATCGCGCCCTCGCAGGCGGCAAGCGAGCGGCTGACCTCGTAGGAGAAGTCGACGTGTCCCGGGGTATCGATCAGGTTGAGCAGGTAGCGCTCGCCGTCGAGCGCCACGTACGCGAGCGCCGCGGTCTGCGCCTTGATGGTGATGCCGCGCTCGCGTTCCAGCGCCATCGAGTCGAGCACCTGGTCGGCCATCTCGCGCGCGGCGAGGCCGCCGCAGCGCTGGATGATGCGGTCGGCAAGCGTCGACTTGCCGTGGTCGATGTGCGCGATGATGGAGAAGTTGCGGATGCGGCCTTGCGGCGTCATGAAAAAAAGGGTGCCGGCGGCACCCTTCCCTGTCTGCAGCGGGCGCTATTCTAGCGCAAGCCGCGCGCGCAGGGCCTGCGCGTCGAGCCGTGCATGGCAGATCTCGCGGCCCTCGCCGTCGGTGAGCACCGGCACTTTTCGACCGTAGCGCGCGGCCAGCGCGGGGTCGGCATCGACGTCGCATTTCAAGAACCCGACGCCCAGACCGCGCAGGGCGTCCGCCATCTCGTCGCAGAGAGGGCAGTTCGCGCGTGAGTACAGGCGCAGAATCGGCTCAGCCCTTGTCGCCGAGGCCGGCGACGGAGATGAAGGCGGTGCTTTCGCCGCGGCGCACCTGGAACGTGATCACGGCGCTCTTGTCCAGGCCGGCGAGAAGCTTGTTCAGCTGTTCGCTGCTCTTCAGGTCGGTGTGCTGGCCGTTGTGCACCAGCTTCAGCAGCACGTCGCCGCGGCGCAGTTCCGCGCGCGCGTCGGCGCGCACCTCGGTGACCAGGAGGCCGTGGGAAAGCTTCAACTCCCGCTTCTGCTCGGCGCTCAGCTCGCTCACCACCACGCCGAGGCGGTTCGCCGCCAGCGGCGAGGGCTTGGGCTCCCGCGGTGCCTCCTGCGCCGCGATCCGCTCCTCGCGCAGCTCGCCCACCGTGATGCTGAGCATGCGCGGCGCGCCCTTGCGCCACACTTCCAGCGGCACGCGGCTTCCCGGACGGGTGCCGCCGACGATGCGCGGCAGGTCGCTGGAGGACTCGACTTCCTTGCCGTCGAAGCGCGTGATGATGTCGGTCGCCTCGATGCCCGCCTTGTCGGCGGGGCTGCCCTTTTCGACGGAATTGACCAGCGCGCCGCGCGGCTTCGGCAGACCGAACGACACGGCCAGGTCCTTCGTCACCTCCTGGATCACGACGCCGATGCGGCCGCGCGAAACGCGGCCTTTCTCGCGCAGCTGGTTCTGGATGTCGAGCGCCACGTCGATCGGGATGGCGAACGACAGCCCCATGAAGCCGCCGGTACGGCTGTAGATCTGCGAGTTGACGCCCACCACCTCGCCCTTCATGTTGAACAGCGGCCCCCCTGAATTGCCCGGATTGATGGCCACGTCGGTCTGGATGAAGGGCACGAAGTTCTCCTGCGGCAGCGAGCGGCCCTTGGCGCTGACGATGCCCGCGGTCACCGTGTTCTCGAAGCCGAAGGGCGAGCCGATCGCCAGCACCCACTCCCCCACCTTGAGGCGCGCGGGATCGCCCATGCGCACCACGGGAAGATTGCCGGCCTCGATCTTGATCAGCGCGACATCGGTGCGCTTGTCCGCGCCCACCACCTTGGCCTTGTACTCGCGCTTGTCGGTGAGGCGCACGTCGATCTCGTCCGCCGCCTCGACGACGTGCGCGTTGGTGAGAATGTAGCCGTCGGTGCTGATGATGAACCCCGAGCCGAGCGATCGGCTCTCGGGCCGCGGCCCCGGCCCGGGTTGCCGCGGAATGAAGCGGCGGAAGAATTCCAGCATCTCCTCGTCTTCGATGTTCGGCACTTGCGGCGTGCTCGCGCGTCGCGGCGCCTGCGTCGTGCTGATGTTGACGACGGCAGCCCCGTGCTCCTCGACCAGTCGCGTGAAGTCGGGCAGTTCCCGCACCTGCGCTGCAGCGATTGCGGCAAACGTGCCGAACGCCAGCGCGGCGGCGGCTCTGATCAGGAACATGGAGAATCCTCTCGGGCGGGTGGCGACGACTGCTATTGCGGGCGGTACTCGACCGTATTGCCGATGCGTTGCACGCTCGCGGCCGGCGCTTCGCCCACCACGGTGACGAGGTGGTTGGCCACCTCCCGCGTGTAGACGTTCACCGCGCCCAGGCTGGAAATGCCGATGCGGGCGGCCTCGGCGCGGCCGGGCATCGGCTCGATGAACACCGAGACGGCGGCGAGGCCGTCCGAGTACACCATTTGCGCCACCGGCTGCGCGTCTCGCAGCATGCGCCGGATCTCCACGATCTTGCGGAAGCCGGGCAGCTCCGCGCTCACGCTCCAGCCGGACCGCGACAGATCCGCCGGCGCCACGCCCGCCTGCTCCACGCGCCAGCCCTGGGCGGCGCGCGGCGGCCGCAGGCGCTCGCGCGACACGTTGCCGATTTCCAGGTGCGTGAAGGTGAACTGCTCCATCGTCTGCCCGTCGCGATCGAAGGTCTGCGCCTTGAGCAGCATACCGCTGCCGGCATCGGCCCACAGCCGGTAGCCGTAGCGCAGGTCGTCCTTGGGGGTCAGCACGACGGCCTGGCACGTGAAGCCGGCGATGCGCCGCATCTCCCCCAGGGTGACCACGTAGTACTCGGTCAGTCCGGCCACCTGCTCGGGCAGCAGGGCCGGAAACGCGCGCGGGTCGCTGCGGCGATCGACTTTCACCGTGCGACTCTCCGGCAGATAGCAGCGGATCTCGTCCCGGGTGCGCAGGATCTCCCGCGGTGTCCCGTCCAGCACTTCCAGCTTCTCGGTGCCGCCGGCCGCGTCCGCCAGGCGCGTAATGCGTGACGTTTCGGTGCGATCGCCCTGCTGATAGACGAAGGTTCCGGAATACGAGAGCTTTTCCGTCGCCCGGTAGATCTTGCGCAGCCAGTCGAGCGCCTCGGGCGTGGTCTGCGCCTGCGCCCACCCGGCGACCGTGAAAAGCAACAGGGCGCCGAGGGTGCGGCTCACGGTTTACCCGGGTGCGATTCGGCCGACACCGAGCGCACGTAGGGCGCCATGCCCTGCAGCGAGTTGCGCGGCGAGAGCGCCTGATGTGCGATCAGGTAGTCGCGCGTCGCCGCGGTCATCGGCAGGCGCACGGGCGCCGGCGGCGCGGCGCGCGCCGCGACGACCTGCGCGGGCTGCGGCGCCTTGGCGACCGACGCCAGCAGAGGACCCGTTTTCTGCTGCGGGGCGAACGCCATCCAGCCGACGAGCGCCACGGCCGCGATGCTCGCCGCCAGCGCGGAGGGGACGAGCCAGCGCGCGCGCTCCGGCCGCGCCACGTCCGCCGGCAGCGGGCCGATCAGGATCGGCTCGTCGGCGAGGCGGGCCACGACCCGGCGCCGGCAGTCGTTCGCCAGCAGCGCGCGCCCCTGCAGGGCGTCGCTGATCAGGTGATAGGTGCGCCAGGTCTCGAACGCCTCGGCATCCTCGCCCAGCGCCGACAGCGGCTCGTTCAGCTCTTGCGCATCGAGCTCGCCGTCCATCAATGCCGATATCTTGGCTTTCATAGCGCTACCACCTCTGGTCCTTGCGCGTGTCGAGCAGCGGCCGCAGCCGATCCGCAATCGCCTCGCGCGCCCTGAATATGCGCGACCGCACCGTACCGATCGGACAGTCCATGATGCGCGCGATGTCCTCGTAGCTCATGCCCTCGATCTCGCGCAGCTGGATCGCGGTGCGCAGCTCCTCGGGCAGCTCGTCAATCGTCGCATTCACCGTCTGTGCAATCTCCGCGGACAGCAGCAAGCTTTCCGGCGTGTTGATGTCCCGCAACTGTTCGCCATCCTCGAAACCCTCGGCGTCCTCCGCCTCCACCTCGGTGGAGGTCGGCGCCCGCCGCCCCAGCGCCATCAGGTAATTCTTGGCGGTGTTGATGCCAATGCGGTACAGCCACGTATAGAACGCGCTGTCGCCGCGAAACGCCGGAAGCGCCCGGTACGCCTTGATGAACGCCTCCTGCGTTACATCCTCCACTTCGGCCGGATCACGGATGAACCGCGCCAGCAGGCGGCCGAGCTTGCGCTGGTACTTCTCCACCAGCAGCTCGAACGCGCGCTTGTCGCCGCGCTGCGCACGCGCCACCAACTGGCGATCGACATCGCGCTCAGTCATGGCCGCGCCCGCCGCCCGCCGCTCCGGCCCGGGCAGCATACCTGTACCGCCCCCGGATGCAACGCCTACTTGCCAGAGACACGGCACACCGGAAATAGTTCGCCCGCATCCGAGGGATCCTCAGGCCGCGACCGGCACCCTGCCCCATAGCGCCCACAGCCGCAGGGACCGGAACGCCGCGGGCGGCAGCATGTCGCGTGCCACCACGATATTGCGTCTCGAACCGCCTTCCAGGGGCAGCGCCACCCACCATGGCCCGACATGGCGCCGCCGGCCCACGCGCGCCTCGAGCCGCCGCCCGTCGGCGAGCTCCAGCGTCGCGGCGCCGCTCTCGCCGAGCTCCAACGCACGGACCGAGCCGCGCGCACGCAACAGCGCCCGGTCACGCGCGGTCGCCGCGCCCAGGGCCAGAAACAAGAGCGCGAGGATCGCGCCCGCGTAGCCGGGCACGAGGGCCGCCAGACACGCCGCGCCAGCCCCGTGCACCAGTGCCAGCGCGCCCGCGAGCGCACGCGACGCACGCAGCTCGAGGCGCAGCGCCGCCATGCGCCTCAGACGCGCGCGAACACCAGCGTGCCGTTGGTGCCGCCAAAACCGAAGTTGTTCTTGACCGCGTTCTGGATCTTCAGGTCCCGGGCGGTGTTGGCGCAGTAGTCCAGGTCGCACTCCGGGTCCTGGTTGAAGATATTGATGGTGGGCGGCGAAATCTGCCTGTGCACGGCGAGGGCGGTGAACACCGACTCGACGCCACCGGCCCCGCCGAGCAGGTGGCCGGTCATGGACTTGGTGGAGTTGACGACGAGGTTGGGCGCATGGGCGCCGAACGCCATCTTCACCGCCTCGGTTTCGTTCCTGTCCCCCAGCGGCGTGGAGGTGCCGTGCGCGTTCAGGTACTGCACCTGGTCGGCCGCAATGCGCGCGTTGGCGAGCGCCGCCAGCATGCAGCGGCGCGGCCCGTCCAGGTTCGGCGCCGTGATGTGGAAAGCGTCGCCGCTCATGCCGAAGCCCGTCACCTCGCAGTAGATCCGGGCGCCGCGCGCCCGCGCGTGCTCAAATTCCTCCAGCACGAGCGCGCCGGCGCCCTCGCCGAGCACAAAGCCGTCGCGGTCCCGGTCCCAGGGACGGCTCGCCGTGGCCGGGTCGTCGTTGCGCGTCGACAGCGCCCGCGCGGCGGCGAAGCCCCCGACCCCGAGCGGCGAGATGGTCGCCTCGGCCCCGCCTGCGACCATCACGTCCGCGTCGCCGTACTCGATCAGGCGCGCCGCCTGCCCCACGGCGTGCAGCCCCGTGGTGCAGGCCGTGACCACCGCCAGGTTGGGTCCCTTCATGCCGTACAGGATCGACATGTGCCCGGAGATCATGTTGATGATCGAGGCCGGGACGAAGAACGGCGAGATGCGCCGCGGGCCGCGCTGCGTCAGCTCGGCATGCGTTTCCTCGATGCGCGGCAGGCCGCCGATGCCGGAGCCCATGTTCACGCCGATGCGCTCCGCGTTGGCTTCGGTCACCTCCAGGCCGCAGTCCTTCCAGGCCTGGATCGCCGCCGCCAGCCCGTAATGGATGAACACATCCATGTGGCGCGCTTCCTTCGGCGGCAGGTACGCCGACACGTCGAAGTCCCGCACCTCGCCCGCGATGCGGCAAGCGAAGGGCGCCGCGTCGAAGCGCGTGATGGGGCCGATGCCGGGTTTGCCGGCGACCAGATTCTCCCAGGCGACCTCTACGGTGTTGCCGACCGGACAGACGATACCGAGCCCGGTGACGGCGACTCTGCGGCGTGACACTTAGACTTAGCGCGCGGCGCTACGACTTGGAATGCGATTTCACGTAGTCGATGGCCTGCTGCACCGTGGTGATCTTTTCCGCTTCCTCGTCGGGAATCTCGGTCTCGAACTCCTCCTCCAAGGCCATCACCAGCTCCACGGTGTCCAGAGAGTCCGCGCCCAGGTCATCGACGAACGACGACTCATTCTTGATCTCCGACTCGTTTACCCCGAGTTGCTCGGCGATGATCTTCCTGACGCGTTGTTCGACGTTCTCCATGTTCTGCTCCTTCCCTAGTGGGGCCAAGCGGCGGCCCGGATTCTACCAAATTGGCGTCGTCGCCCTTACCCCATGTACATACCGCCGTTGACGTGCAGCACGCAACCCGTGATGTAGCCCGCCGCCGGCGACGCGAGGTAGGCGACGGCGGCGGCGATGTCCGCGGTCTCGCCGAGCCGGCCGAGCGGAATCTGGGCCAGCAGTGCGCTGCGCTGCGCTGCCGAGAGCGCGCGCGTCATGTCGGTGTCGATGAATCCGGGCGCGACGCAGTTCACCGTGATGCCACGGCTGCCGAGCTCGCGCGCGAGCGACTTGGTGAGGCCCACGACGCCGGCCTTGGCGGCCGCGTAATTCGCCTGACCCGCGTTGCCTGACGCGCCGACCACGGACGTGATGTTGACGATGCGCCCCCAGCGCGCCTTCATCATGCCGCGCATCACGGCGCGCGACAGCCGGAACACCGCCTTCAGGTTGGTATCGAGTACGTCATCCCACTCGGCGTCCTTCATGCGCAGCGCCAGATTGTCGCGCGTGATGCCGGCGTTGTTCACCAGGATCGCAACGTCGCCGTGCTCCTTCTGGATCTCCGCGATCAACGCATCGCCCTGCGCTGCGTCGCGTACGTTGAGCACCCGGCCTGCGCGCTTGGTGTGCGTCTGTGCCAACGCCTGTTCGATGCCGGCGGCGCCTTCCGGCGTGGTAGCTGTGCCCACGACAGTCGCGCCCTGGCGCGCGAGCTCCAGCGCGATCGCGCGCCCGATGCCGCGCGAGGCGCCGGTGACCAGCGCGAGCTTGCCCTGCAACAGGGTCACCCTCCTTTCACCGCCGCCAGCGCCTGCTCCAGCAACGCCCGGTCCGCCAGTGCAAAGCTCTGCAGCTCGGCCTCGATCCGCTTCACCATTCCCGCCAGCACCTTGCCGGGGCCGCATTCCAGCACGTGCGTCACGCCCTGCGCGCGCATCTGGCGCATCGTCTCCACCCAGCGCACCGGCGCCGCCGCCTGGCGCACGAGCGCATCCTTGATCGCTTCGGGCTGCGTCTCGACGCGCACGTCCACGTTGTTGATCAACTGGATCGCGGGCGCCGCCACGGCGACACCAGCCAGGTAGCCGCGCAGGCGTTCCGCCGCCGGCCGCATCAGGCTGGAATGAAACGGCGCGCTCACCGGCAGGGGCAGCGCGCGCTTTGCGCCTTTCGCCTTGCACAACTCCATCGCCCGCGCTACCGCTTCCCTGTGCCCGGCGATCACGATCTGCCCCGGCGCGTTGAAGTTGACCGCGTCCACCACCTGGCCTTGCGCAGCCTCCGCGCAGGCCGCGCGCACCGCTGCGTCGTCCAGGTTGAGGATGGCCGCCATAGCTCCCTGCCCCTCGGGGACGGCCTCCTGCATCGCCTGCGCCCGGAAGCGCACCAGCGGCAGGCACTGCACAAAATCGATCGACCCCGCCGCGACGAGGGCAGTGTACTCGCCCAGGCTGTGGCCCGCGACGAACTGGGGCGCGGCGCCGCCGAGCCCCCGCCACGCGCGGTACGCCGCGTAGCCGGCGGTGAGCATGGCGGGCTGCGTATTCACCGTAAGGTTCAGCGCCTCCCGCGGGCCCTCGTCGAGCAGCTTGAGAAACTCCGCGCCGAGCGCTTCGCCCGCCTGCCGGCGCACCTCGTCCACGCCGGGCAACCCGGCATAGGCGCGCAGCATGCCCACGACCTGCGAGCCCTGCCCGGGAAACACCATCGCCAGCTTCATGGCGTCACATTGTCGCGAGCGTCGCGCCCCAGGTGAAGCCGCCGCCCACGCCTAGCATCATCACGCGATGACCGGCGCGGATCTTGCCGGCGCGCACGTACTCGTCGAGTGCGAGCGGCACGGAGGCGGCGGAAGTATTGCCGTGATGGTCCACGGTCACCACCAGGCGCTCGAGCGGCAGGCCGAGCTTGCGCGCCGTGGCCTCGAGGATGCGCACGTTGGCCTGGTGAGGGATGAGCCAGTCGACATCCGCGAGCTGCATGCCGGCGGCGGCGACGGTCTCGCGCGCCACCTCGTCGAGCACCTTGACCGCGAACTTGAATACCTGGCCGCCCTGCATGCGGAGGTACGGCGAGCCGACGATGCGTCCGCCGCACACGTTTCCCGGCACCGACAGGATGTCGGCATGGCTGCCGTCGGCGCGCAGCACCGACGCATGCAAGCCGGGCTGCTCCGCGCGCGCCAGCACCACGGCGCCGGCGCCGTCGCCGAACAGCACGCACGTGCCCCGATCGTTCCAGTCGAGGATGCGCGAGAACACCTCGGCGCCGACCACCAGCGCGCACTTGTTCATGCCGACCCGGATGAAGTTGTCGGCCGTGGCAAGCGCGTAGACGAAGCCGCTGCACACCGCCTGCACGTCGAACGCCGGGCAGTTGCGGATGCCGAGCTTCGCCTGCAGCAGGCACGCCGTGCTCGGGAAGATGAAGTCGGGCGTCGAGGTGGCGACGATGATCAGGTCGATGTCCTCGGGCTTCAGGCTCGCCGCCTCCAGTGCGGCGCGGCTCGCCGCGAGCGCCAGGTCGCTGGAGGTCTGCGACTCGTCGGCGATGTGGCGCTGCACGATGCCGGTGCGTTCGCGTATCCACTGGTCGCTGGTGTCGAGGCGCGACGCGAACTCGGCGTTGCCGACCACGCGCGGCGGCAGATAGCTTCCCGTGCCGACGATGCGCGAGTAGATCACTCGGATGCCGCGCGCACCGCGGGCGCGGCGGGATGCAGTTGCGCCATGCGACGCGTGATGCGCTCGATGACGTCGTTGCGCACCTCTTCCACCGCGCGCTCCAGCGCCTTGCCGAAGGCGAACGCGTCGGCGGAGCCGTGGCTCTTGATGACGATGCCGCGCAGGCCGAGCAGGCTCGCGCCGTTGTAGCGGCCCGGGTCCATGCGCGCGCGCAGCGCCTTCAGCACCGGCCGGGCCATCAGGGCGGAAAGTTTGCGCCACGGCGTGCGCGTGAATTCCTGACGCAGGAAGCCGACGATCATGTTGGCGACGCCTTCGGACGCCTTGAGCACCGAATTGCCGACGAAGCCGTCGCACACCACCACGTCGGTGGTGCCCTTGTAAATGTCGTCGCCCTCCACGTTGCCGTGGAAATTGAGGCCGCTGTCGCGCAGCAGGTCCGCCGCCACCTTCACGGTCTCATTGCCCTTGATGTCCTCGACGCCGATATTGAGCAGTCCCACCGAGGGCCGCTCCCTGTGCTCGAGCGCGGCCACCAGCATGGCGCCCATCACGCCGAACTGCATCAGCTGCTCGGGCGTGCAGTCGACGTTGGCGCCGAGGTCGAGCACGTAGGTCCAGCCGGCGCGCATGTTGGGCAGGACCGTGGCGATCGCCGGCCGGTCGATGCCGGGCAGCGTCTTCAGTACGAAGCGCGAAATGGCCATCAGGGCGCCGGTGTTGCCCGCGCTGACGCAGGCGTGCGCGGCGCCGCTCTTTACCAGGTTGACCGCGACGCGCATTGAAGAGTCCTTCTTGTAGCGCAATGCCTGCGCCGCAGGCTCGCCCATGCTCACCAGCTCGGAGGCGTGCTGCACCCGCAGGCGCGGCCCGGCCGACGCGCCTTGCGCGCGCAACTCCGATTCCAGGGCATCGCGCGGGCCCACCAGAATGACGTCGACTCCCGCGTGCCGGCGCTGGAACTTCAGCGCGGCGGGAACCGTCACACGGGGTCCGTGATCTCCCCCCATGCAGTCGATGGCGACAGTGATATCCATCGAGCCTGCGGCGCGCGCCGCTCACCCGGGACGCGAGCGCCGTGCAGCCCTACTCGTCGCGCGACTTCGCGACTTTCTTGCCGCGGTAGTAGCCGCTCGGGCTGACGTGGTGGCGCAGATGCACCTCGCCCGTCGTCGGCTCGACCGCGAGCGGCGGCTTGGTGATGAAATCATGCGCGCGATGCATGCCGCGCCGCGACGGGGACTTCTTGTTCTGTTGCACAGCCATGTTCAGACTCCTCTCAATGTCGATTCCTGACGCGCAGCATGCCGCGCAGACCTGCGAACGGCGTGCGCCGCTCTGCCGGCGCCGCGCTACCCTGCGCCGAACAATTATCGTGCCGCGGCGCATATGGCAGCGCCAGCAGCAACTGGTCCTCCACCAGATCCCGCACTGCCATGTCCTTCGTGGCGACGATGCCGTCGGGCCCTTCCGTGGTGAGCGGCTGCGCGTCTAGCTCGCGCTGCGAGCGCGCCAGCCACAGCGTGACATCCTCGCGCAACTCCACGCCGACCGCCTCGAGACAGCGCTTGCAGGTCAGTCGCAGCCTGCCCACCACGTGCAGATCCAGGCTGTGGCGGCCGATCTCGTCGCACGCGCCCTGCAACTCGTACTCGACCGAGCCCGCTTCGTCATGCAGCAGCGCGCGCAGCCGCGGGAATTCCCCCGCAGCCCAGGCGCCGCGCATACTACTCCCGGCTCCCGCGAAGTCGAAGCCGTCGATCAAGGGAAACCGCGGCGGCTGCGGCATGAAGGGGCGGATGATATCATCGCCAAAAAAGACGTGTCAAAACAAAGTCATGCCTGACTCCCGCGCGTTGCTGCTGGCCTCGACGTCGCCTTACCGCAAGGAACTGTTGCAGCGGCTCGGGCTGCCGTTCGCCTGCGCCGATCCGCGGATCGCGGAGCACGTGCCTGCGGCCGAGGCGCCTGCCGATACGGCGCGGCGCCTCGCGACGGCGAAAGCGCGCGCCGTGGCGGCGCGCCACAGCGACGCGCTCGTCATCGGCGCCGACCAGGTTGCCTCCTGCGGCGCGCTGCGCCTGGACAAGCCGGGTGGGCACGCCAACGCGGTGCGCCAGCTGACGGCAGTGAGCGGCAAGTCGGTGCGCTTCGATACGGCCGTGGCACTGCTTGACGCGCGCAGCGGCGCGCTTCTGGAGCGCATCGTGCCGAGCCTGGTGCGCTTCCGCGAGCTGACGCCGGCGCAGATCGAGGACTACCTGCGCCGCGAGCAGCCCTACGATTGCGCCGGCAGCGCCAAGGCCGAAGGGCTCGGCATCGCTCTGATCGCCAGCATCGACAGCGACGATCCGACCGCGCTCATCGGCCTGCCGCTGATCGCGCTGAGCGAGCTGCTGGCGCGCGCCGGCATGCCGGTGCTGCGCGCGTGACGCCGGCGCTGTACCTCGTGCCCGCGGCGCTTGGCGGTGCGCCGGCGCGGGTCCTGCCCGCGCCGACGATCGAGACCGTGCGCGCGCTGCGCGACTTCGCCGTCGAGAACGCGAAGAGCGCGCGCGCGTTCCTCGCCGCGCTCGGCATGCCCTGCCCGCTGCGCGAGCTGGGCATCGTGGCGCTCGACGCGGATGGCGCTGCGCTGCTCGCGCCGCTGCGCGCCGGGCGTTCCCTGGGGGTGATTGCCGAGGCCGGGTGCCCGGGGGTGGCCGACCCGGGCCAGGCCCTGGCCGCTGCCGCGCACGCCGAGGGTTTTCGCGTGGTGCCGCTCGTCGGGCCGTCGTCGCCGCTGCTTGCCCTCATGGCGAGCGGCCTCGAAGGCCAGCGCTTCGCCTTCCGCGGCTACCTGCCGCGCGACACCGTCGGCCGCGCGCAGCGCATTCGCACTCTGGAGAAGGTATCCCGCGAAGCGCGGGAGACGCAGATCTTCATCGAGACGCCCTACCGCAACGACGTCCTGCTCGGCGCGCTGCTCGCCTGCTGCGCACCGGACACGCGCCTGTGCGTCGCCATCGACCTGACGCTGCCGGGCGAAGAGATCGCCACGCGCAGCATCGCGCAGTGGCGCCGGGCGCGCGCGGTCATCGGCCGGCGCCCGGCGGTGTTCCTGCTGCTCGCCTAGCGCGGCTGCCCGAGGCCGCGCAGCGCGAACTCGAGCACCGCGTTGGCCGCGCCGGCGCCCAGGCGCCGCGCGAATTTCTCCGCCAGGTTTTCCTTTTGCGTGAAATCGACGACCTTTTCCGCCTTCACCACCTCGCGCGCCACGTAGTCGAGGCTGCCGAACGCGTCCGCGAGGCCCAGCTCGACGCTCTTCTGCCCGGTCCAGACCAGCCCCGAGAACATGTCGGGCGTCTCCTTGAGCCGCTTGCCCCGCCCGTCGCGCACCACGCCGACGAACTGCCGGTGCACGTCCTCGAGCAGCGCCTGCGCGTGCGCTTTCTGCGTCGGGTCGACCGGGAGGAACGGATCCAGGAACCCCTTGTTCTCGCCGGCCGTCAGCAGCCGCCGCTCGACGCCGAGCTTCTCCATCAGGCCGGTGACGCCGAAGCTGTCCATGCGCACGCCGATCGAGCCGACGATGCTCGAGCGGCCGACGTAGATGCGATCTGCGCCCGCCGCCACGTAGTAGCCGCCCGACGCACATAGGTCTTCGACCACCGCGTAGAGCGGCACCGCGGGATGCTTCTTGCGCAGGCGCCGCATTTCCTCATAGATGGTGTTCGACTGCACCGGGCTGCCGCCAGGCGAGTTGATGCGCACGACGACCCCTTGCGTGTTCTCGTCCTTGAACGCGGCCTGCAATGCGGCCATGACGCGCTCCGCACTGGCGTCGGTGCCGGGCGCGATCACGCCGCTGACCTCCACCAGCGCAGTGTGCTTGCCCGACGTCTCGCCGCGCGTTCCCCAGTCCACCGCCATCAGGATGATCACCGTGACGTAGGCGAACGTCAGCAGCTTGAAGAAAATGCCCCAGCGGCGCGCGCGCCGCTGCTCCTGCAGCGCCGCGCCGGCGAGACGCTCGATCACTGCGCGCTCCCATTGCCCGTCGTTGTCAGCCATCTTGGACTCCCAGGTAATAGACGCGACCGTCGCGCTCCTCGACCCGCAGGCGCACCAGCGGCGTGCCGCCGCACGGCCCGCCGAGGCAGTGGCCGCTGGCGGCAGCGTACACGGCGCCGTGCGTCGAGCATATCAAATCGCGACCCTCGAGATCAAAGAACTGGCCTTCGCGCCAGTCGAGCTCAGTGGCGACGTGCGCACAGCGGTTGAGATAGGCATGGACGCGGCCCCCGTAGCGCACTGCGAACGCCGGCGCGCGCTCGCCGCGGTACTCGATCTCGAAACGCACGCCGTCGCCGGAATCGCGCAGCGCGGCCGACTCGCAGATCAGCCGTGATGCAGCAGCCATTGCCGCAGATCGGGCACGCTGGCGAAGCAGGCACGCGGCTGCAGCGCGCGCAGCTCGCCCTCGGGGTGCGCGCCGTAGCACACCGCGACGCAGTCCACGCCCGCCGCCGCCGCCATGCGCAGGTCGTGCGAGGTGTCGCCCACCATCAGTGCCTGCGCCGCCGGCGACGCCAGCTCCCGCAGCAGCTCGTGCAGCATCGCCGGATGCGGTTTGGGCTCGGTCTCGTCCGCGCAGCGCGACGCAGCAAAGTACGCCCGCAGGGCGCAGGCGTCGAGCGCGCGCTCCAGCCCCCGCCGGCTCTTGCCGGTCGCCACCGCCAGCGCATGGCCGCGCGCGCGCAGCGCCTCGAGCAGCTCCAGGACCCCGGGGAACACGCGCATGCGATCTTCGCGCGCCAGGAACTCCCGCCGGTAGCACGCCACAAATTCCATCATGCGCGCCTGCGGCAGATCGGGCACCGCGTGGCGCAGCGAGTCGTGCAAGCCGAGGCCGATCACGTGGCTGGCGCGCTCCCGGTCAGGCACCTCCAGACCCATGTCCCGCGCCGCCTGCTGGATGCACTCGACGATGGCGCTCGCCGAATCGATGAGCGTGCCGTCCCAGTCAAAGACGATCAGGCTGTAGCGCAAGCTGCGCCTCCGCGGTTCGGCGCATGTCGCCCGGAACCGGCGCCTCCAGGCGCAGGCGCGCGCCCGTCAATGGGTGCGCGAAGACGAGGCGCCGGGCGTGCAGCATCAACCGCTTTACCCCGTGCCGCGCCAGCGCGCGGTTCAACTCGAAATCGCCGTACTTGTCGTCGCCGAGGACCGGATGGCCGGCATGCGCCAGGTGGACCCGGATCTGATGCGTCCTTCCCGTCATCAGGCGCAACTCGAGCAGGCTGCAGCCAGCCGATGCGGCCAGCGGCGTCACGACGGTCACCGCTGCCTGCCCGGCGCCGTGCACCGCCACGCGGCGCTCGCCGCCCGCAGTGACGTATTTGTGCAGCCGCTCGCGCAGCTCGCGCGCACCGCCCTGCCAGGCGCCCTTCACCAGAGCGAGGTACACCTTCTCGACCTCGCCTTCGCGCAGCATGCGGTGCAGCTCGACGAGCGCGCTGCGTTTCTTGGCGATGACCAGCAGGCCCGAAGTATCCCGGTCCAGGCGATGCGCCAGCTCCAGCAGCTTGGCGCGCGGGCGCTCGGCGCGTAGCGACTCGATGACGCCGTAGCTCACGCCGCTGCCGCCGTGCACCGCAATGCCCGAAGGCTTGTCCACCACCAGCAGCGCGTCGTCCTCGTGGACCACCGGCAGGTCGAGCGGCCGCGGCACAGGCTTGGCGGCCGGACTCGGCAGGCGCACGGGCGGCACGCGCACCTTGTCGCCGATGCGCAGCCGGTGGTCGGGCTTGACCCGGCCGCTGTTCACCCGGACCTCGCCGCTGCGCAGCACCCTGTAGACATGGCTCTTCGGCACCCCCTTCAGGCGACGCAGAAGGAAGTTGTCGATGCGTTGCGCCTCGCCGTCCTCGCCGACTTCGAGTAGGGTCGCGCGTGCCTTGCTTAAGTCTTTCATTATCCGTATGATCCGCGAGTTGCTTCGAGATGCGAGGCACAGGTTCGCGAGGCGCGGAGGGGAGGATTCCCGGCGCCGGAACCTGCAACCCGCCTCCTGTTTGGCCACAGCCGGACCTGAAGCAGTGGTGACTATCGCTCACCGTAAGTAGCGATACTACTCAATAGCGCGCGGCAGGTTCATTCCCCGCCCCTTCGCAACCCGCTTTCCTAGGAGAGCACTGACCGACGGACACCAGGGTCTCCTGCGCGCGCAGGAGAACAATAAGTGAAACGCATGTTGTTTAATGCGACGCAGCAGGAAGAGCTGCGCGTCGCCATCGTGGACGGGCAGAAGCTCGTCGACCTCGACATCGAATCGGCATCACGGGAGCAGCGCAAGAGCAACATCTACAAGGGCATCATCACCCGCATCGAGCCCAGCCTCGAAGCCGCCTTCATCGATTACGGCGAGGAACGGCACGGGTTCCTGCCCTTCAAGGAGATCGACAAGGCCTATTTCAGGGCCGGCGTCGACGTCGGGCGTGCCCGCATCCAGGACGCACTGGAGGAAGGCCAGGACCTGATCGTCCAGGTGGAGAAGGACGAGCGCGGCACCAAGGGCGCCGCCCTTACCACCTTCATCAGCCTGGCCGGCCGCTACCTGGTGCTGATGCCGAACAACCCGCGCGGCGGCGGCGTCTCGCGCCGCGTCGAGGGCGAAGACCGCAACGAGCTGCGCGACACCTTGGACAAACTGCAGGTGCCCGAGGGCATGAGCGTCATCGCGCGCACGGCGGCCATCGGCCGCTCGCCCGAAGAGCTGCAATGGGACCTCAATTACCTGCTGCAGCTGTGGAGCGCCGTCGAAGGCGCCGCGCGCACCCAGGAGAAGAAGCCGTTCCTGATCTACCTGGAGTCGAGCCTCGTCATTCGCGCCATCCGCGACTATTTCCAGCCCGACATCGGCGAGATCCTGATCGACACCCAGGAGATCTACGACCAGGCGGTCGCGTTCATGCAGACCGTGATGCCCGCCAACGTCGGCAAGGTGAAGCTGTACCGCGACGACGTGCCGCTCTTTTCGCGCTTTCAGATCGAGCACCAGATCGAGAGCGCCTATTCGCGCCACGTGAACCTGCCTTCGGGCGGCGCGATCGTGATCGACCACACCGAGGCGATGGTCGCCGTGGACGTCAACTCGGCGCGCGCCACCAAGGGCGGCGACATCGAGGAGACGGCGCTGCGCACCAACCTCGAGGCGGCGGACGAGGTGGCGCGGCAGCTGCGTCTGCGCGACCTAGGCGGCCTGATCGTGGTCGACTTCATCGACATGGAGTCGCAAAAGAACCAGCGCGAGGTGGAGAACCGCTTCCGCGAGGCCCTGCACTACGACCGGGCGCGCGTGCAGGTGGGCAAGATCTCGCGCTTCGGGCTGCTGGAGCTCTCGCGCCAGCGCCTGCAGGCCTCCCTCGAGGAAACCGCGCACATCAACTGCCCGCGCTGCAGCGGAACCGGCTTCATCCGCGGCACGGAATCGACCGCGCTGCACGTGCTGCGCATCGTGCAGGAAGAGGCGATGAAGGAGAACACCGGCGCGGTGCACGTGCAGGTGCCGGTGGACGCGGCGAGCTTCCTGCTCAACGAGAAGCGCGCCGAGATCCAGAAGCTCGAGGCGCGGCTGAAGGTGAACATCGTCCTCGTGCCGAACCCGCACCTCGAGACGCCGCACTACAAGGTACTGCGGCTCAAGCATGACGAGCTGAACGCGATGGAGCACGTGCCGGCAAGCTACGAGATGGTCGAGCAGCCGGAAGAGCCGAAGTCGCCGGAAGCCGTGGCGGCGGAGAAGCGCGAGCGTCCCGAAGCCGCGGTCAAGGCGATCGTTCCCGACCAGCCGGCGCCGAACGTGCCGGAAGTGCGCCTGCAGCCCGCCGCGGCGGCGGCGGCCGGCCCGGCGTCGCCGGGCTTTCTCGGCCGCATCCTCGGCTGGTTAAAGCCCGGAAAACCCGATGCCGCCGCGACAGCGGCCAACGATGCAGCCGTGCGCCCGGTGCGCGAACCGCGCCGCGAGCATCCGCAGCGCGAGCGCCGGCCCGAGCAACGCCAGGGCGGCGGCGGTGAACAGCGCGACCATCGGCGCGACCGGCCCCGCGGCGACCAGCGGCGCCACCAGCAGCGCGGCGAACGCCGCCCCGATCAGCGCCCGGGCGGGCAGCCACAGCGCGATGGACGCCCGGGCGGCGAGCGCCGGCCTGACCAGCAGCGCCCCCAGCAGCAGCGCCCTCCCCGCCCCGAGCAGACCCAGCGGCCGGGCCCGCGCAACGGCGAGCCGGCGGCTGCGGGCGAAGGCGAGGAGCAACGCCGCGGGCGTCGGGGACGTCGCGACCGTCATCGCGGTGAGCGCCGACCCGAGCAGGCAGGCGAGCAGGGACTGCCGCAGGGCCCGCTCGTTCCCGGGAACGACGCGGACGCGTTCGTCCCCGCTTACCCGGCGAAGGCGCCGGATGCCAGCGAGCTGCGAGCGCGCGAGCGCGAAATGCACCTGGCGCAGATGCGCGAGGAAGAGGCGCGCCAGAGGGAGGAAACGGCCGCACGCGAACAGCCGCGGGCGGAACCGGCGCGGCCGGAGGTCGTGCGTCCTGAGCCGGCGGCACCGGTGCCTGCTGCGCGTGCGCCGGAACGCGTCGATCCCAAGGTGATTCTCGAAAGCGCTGGACTGCAGATGGTCGAAACCAACCCCGCGAAGGCCCGCCAGCCCTTGCCCGAGCCGGAACCCGTGCACTTGGGTCGACCCCGGCGCGACAGGCCGGCGAGCCAGCCCGCGTCGGAAGATCTGGTGCAGATCGAGACGCGCAAGTAGCGGCTGCGTGCCTTGCGCCCGGCTCCCTAGTTCCGAATCCCGGCCGCGACCGTGGTCCGCGGCAATTGCACGCCATCGATGTAGATCAGGCGCGCGCCCACGCGCCACCTGGCCGGCGATGGCTCGCGGAACACCCTGCTCGAGCCATCCGCCATGCGCACGGTGTATTCGTAACCCGGGAGGGAGAGCGGACCCGCTGCGTCGGGGCGCAGCTTGCGCGTTCGCTCGATGCGCCCGCAATGCGGGCAGCGCCCCGCCAGGCCGGCCTTGAGCTCCAAGCTCGCCTGCGATTCTTCCCCGATGCCGTTGTTGCCGGACATCCAGGCCCTGTAGAGCGTCACAGCTGCGGCGGCGGGAAGCCCCACGACCAGCAGCGCAATCAGAGCAGCCAGGGACAGGCGGCGCATTGCGCAGTGTCCCCTCCTGGCGGGATTCAATCGGTGCGTCAACACACGAACGCCGACGCTCCATACCGCTTGCATGGCGAAGCGCGTTTGCTTCCTACAGCCAGTACTCCCAGATCCGCGCCGCCCACTCGCGCAGCCTGAGCTCGAAGGACCTCGCTTTCCAGCGCTCCAGGTCCATGGCTTCCGAGCCCTCGAGGTCGGCGGCGAACGCAGCCTCCATCTGACCGGCGAAGTCCCGCCCCAGAATGGCGGCGTCGATCTCGTCGTTGTGGAGAAAGCTGCGCCAGTCGAGATTCGTCGAGCCGACGCTGGACCATACGCCGTCGATGGTCGCGGTCTTGGCATGCAGCATCGCGTCGCGCCGCTCGTAGATCTTCACGCCGGCGCGCAGCAGCGCGGCGTAGTGCGAGCGTCCGGCGTGGAACGCGAGGCCGGAATCGGACTTGCCGGGCAGCAGGAGCTTCACGTCGACGCCGCGGGCGGCGGCACCGGTCAGCGCGTCGAGCAGCTGCGGGTCGGGGACGAAGTAGGCGTTGGTGAGGTACACGTGCCGCTGCGAGCGCGCGATTGCCGAGATCAGCGTCAGGTAGATCAGGCTATGCGGGTCGTCGGGCGTGCTGCCGATGGCGCGCACCATGTCTCCACCGCGGGCGCTGGGCGCGGGAAAGAAGTTCGCGCGGGCGAGCGGCGCACCTCGCTGCTTTTCCCAGGTCTTCAGGAACAGCTTCTGGAACTCCTCGACCGCCGGCCCTTCGATCTGCAGATGCGTGTCGCGCCAGGCTGGCCGGTCCGGGCCCGGCGGCCGGGGCCGGGCGGACGAGCCGCCGGAATGCACGCGGCTGAAGTTGATTCCGCCGACGAACGCCGTCCGGCCGTCGATCACCAGCAGCTTGCGGTGGTCCCGGTTATTGATCAGCCAGCCCTTCCTGGCCGAGAGCGGATTGACCGGATTGAACTCGAGAATCTGCACCCCGCCCGCCGCCAGGCGCTCGAAGAACGCCTTCGGCGTGCCGATGGAGCCGACGCTGTCGTACACCAGGTTGACCTGCACGCCCTGCGCGCGCTTGTCCAGCAACCGGTCCGCGAGCTGCCGGCCGACCTCGTCGTCCTCGATGATGTAGCTCTCGAGGTTGATGTGGTCGGTGGCGGCGTCGATCGCGGCGAATATCGCCCGGTAGGTCGCCGCACCGTCCTGCAGCAGGCGCACCTTGTTGCCCGCCGAAAGTGGCGTGCCGACGATGGCCTGCTCTACGGCGACGTGCTCCTGCAGGATGTCGGGGTCACGCGCACCGCGGCTCAGCGCCGCGAGAATGGCCGCGACGCGGCGCGCAGAAAGCGGGCCCTGCGCGCTGTCGATCTCCACTTGCGGGACGTATCGCGCCCCGATCGGGTCGCCGACGTCCGGCAACTGCGCGCATGCCGCCGCGAGCAGCCAGCAGCAGGCGGAAACGGTGCGCGCCACGCGAACCGCGCGGGCGCCACCGTCCGCAACGGGCCGCTGATGGCGGGACATGTGGCCTCCGGCGGATTCCCTGTGGGTGCTGCGCCGGCGGCAGCAAGAAGGCCGGCGTACGTAGCGCCGGCGGGAACGCTACTTGATGCGCATGTCGTTCTTGACCGACGTCACGCCCTTGATGCCCTTCGTGACCTTGACCGCCTGCTGCATGGCCGCGTTCGAGCTGACAAAGCCGCTCAGTTGCACCGCGCCCTTGTAGGTCTCGACGTTGACTTCGGTGGCCTTGACCAGCGGATCCTCGATGAGGGCGGCTTTCACCTTCGTCGTGATCCAGCTGTCGTCGATATACGCCCCGGTGCTCTGCTTCGTTTCGGTTGCCGCGCAGCCCAGGACCGACGCAAGTGCGAGGGCGAGAAGAAATGCGGATAGGCGCTTCCATTGGCTCATGATGATCTGCTCCTGAATGAGGGTCGAAGGGGCCCGTCCGACGCACGCCTGACGAGTGCGAGATTGTTGCCCGCTCACCCGGGGAGTTCCGTACGCTGGCGCACGCACCGGGTCCGCGCGCTTCGGCTGGGCAGAAAGAAGTGCGCCAGCGCGCGGAAGAATCCGCTGACGCAGGGCCGTTGCGCAGAAGCTGTAGCTGTGCGCGCTGACGCACGGAACGCCGGGTCCGGAAATGGCACGCTGCGGGTTCACACTGAGGACCTACGCATGAACAGCATCGTCTACCTCGTCGGCGCGGTCGTCATCATCGTCGCGCTGCTGTCCTTCTTCGGGCTGCGCTAGGCCCGCTCGCTACCGCCCCCCGGGCTCGCGGCCGGCCTGCTGGCGCTCCAGATCCGCGAACACGTCGGCAACCGTCCGCTTGCGCGCAGCGGCTGAATCGTGCGATCCAGGGTTGCGCCGCTCCTCTTCGCTTTCCAGCCGCGCCAGCTTGTCGAACAGCGCCAGCGCCCGCTGCGGATCGTAGCCGGAGGCAAAGAAGATCGCCGCACCCAGCCTGTCCGCCTCGCGCTCCTGCAGGCGCGCCTGGGGTCGAAACGCGGCGGCGTACGAATCCCGCGCGAGGTACTCCTGCAGCGCCATGAGCGCGGTGGGCACCTTCTCCCGGCCGACGAACTCCGCCATGAACGCGAGCTTCGCCAGCGCATGCCCGGCGAGGACGTGCGCCGCCTCGTGCGCGAGGATCAGCGCGAGCTCGTGGTCGTCGAGCTGCAGCCGGCGCACGAAGTTCGCGTCCATGAGTATGGTTTCGCCCGGGAACGCCGCCGCGCCGTGGCCGAAGTCCTCGATCAGGATGGCCTTCCAGGCGGCACCGGCAAAGCGCGGATCGACGGCGGCCACCGCCGCGCCGACTGCGGCCATGACAGCATCGACGCGGGCGTTCAGCGCCGGGTCCCGGTCCACGGCGCGGGCCTCGAGGGCCTTGCGCACATAGCTCGATGCCAGCGCCCGCCACGCGGCCGCCGCCTCAGTCTCGGGATAGGCCGCCCGGTGCTGCTGCGCGACCTGCGGCGGCACCTGGGCGAAGCTGGCCCCGCCGAACAGCATGAGAACTACCGCGACGCAGGTCCGCATGGTCCCCCCATGATTGCCCGATCCTGCCGTGCAACCCACGGCAGCAGCGACGCAGGGAGTATGGGGTCAACAGTTGCGGAGCACAACGACGCCAAGGCGTGGCCTGGCATTTCCGCACAGTTGACGCGTCACTCCGCGTGCAGCTCGACGCCGAACACGCGCTTCTTGAGGGCGGCGAGCTGGTCGCGCAGCTGCGCCGCTTTCTCGAATTCCAGGTTGCGGGCGTGGCCGATCATGTCCTTCTCGAGGCGCCGGATCTCCCGCGCCACCTGCTTTTCGCTCATCGCCTCGTAGCGCGCCTCGTCCTGGGCGGCCTTCAGCTCCGCCGCCGCGCCCTCGGCGTCGTACACGCCGTCGATGAGGTCCTTGATGCGCTTGCTCACGCCCTTGGGCGTGATGCCGCGCGCCTCGTTCCATGAGAGCTGCTTGCGCCGCCGGCGCTCGGTCTCGCCGATCGCGCGCCGCATGGAATCGGTCATCACGTCGGCGTACAGGATGGCGCGCCCGTTCAGGTGGCGCGCGGCGCGGCCCATGGTCTGGATGAGCGAGCGCTCGGAGCGCAGGAAGCCCTCCTTGTCGGCGTCGAGAATCGCCACCAGCGACACTTCGGGCAGGTCCAGCCCCTCGCGCAGCAGGTTGATGCCCACCAGCACGTCGAACTCGCCCAGGCGCAGGTCGCGGATGATCTCCACGCGCTCCACGGTGTCCACCTCCGAGTGCAGGTAGCGCACCTTGACGCCGTGCTCCGACAGGTACTCGGTCAGCTCCTCGGCCATGCGCTTGGTGAGCGTGGTCACGAGCACGCGCTCGCGCTTGGTGGTCCGCAGCCGGATCTCGGACAACAGGTCGTCGACCTGCGTCGACGCCGGGCGCACCTCGACCGCGGGGTCGACCAGCCCGGTCGGGCGCACCACCTGCTCCACCACCTGGGTCGACTTCTGCGCCTCGTAGTCCGCCGGCGTGGCCGAAACGAACACCGTCTGGCGCACCACGCCCTCGAACTCGTCGAAGCGCAGCGGCCGGTTGTCGAGCGCCGAGGGCAGGCGAAAGCCGTACTCGACGAGGTTCTCCTTCCGCGAGCGGTCGCCGCGGTACATGCCGCCGAGCTGGCCGATGGTGACGTGGCTCTCGTCGATGATCATGAGCGCCTCCGGCGGCAGGTAGTCGATCAGCGTCGGCGGCGGCTCCCCCGGCTTGCGCCCGGAGAGGTGGCGCGAGTAGTTCTCGATGCCCTTGCAGAAGCCGAGCTCGGCGAGCATCTCCAGGTCGAAGCGCGTGCGCTGCTCGATCCTCTGCGCCTCCACCAGCCGGCCCGCCTGGTGGAAGAACTCGATCCTCTCGCGCAGCTCGGCCTTGATGGCCTCGATGGCGCGCAGCGTGGTCGCGCGCGGCGTGACGTAGTGGCTCGAGGGGTACACCGTGAAGCGCGTCAGCGCGTGCAGCACGCGCCCGGTGAGCGGGTCGAACAGCTGCAGCCGCTCGATCACGTCCTCGGCGAGCGACAGGCGCAGGGCGTGCTCGGCGTGCTCGGCGGGGAACACGTCGATGACGTCGCCGCGCACGCGGAACGTGCCGCGGCGGAAATCGAGCTCGTTGCGCTCGTACTGCATCGC
>Ga0326597_10000920_pt1 | contig 49762 bp, 56 predicted proteins | sample RVTome_12_FD_203789 | JGI IMG/M metagenome (GOLD analysis project Ga0326597, IMG submission 203789) | Soil microbial communities from uranium-contaminated site in the Upper Colorado River Basin, Wyoming, United States - RVT100D185 | ecosystem: Environmental > Terrestrial > Soil > Contaminated >... | reverse complement strand
CCGCGCTCGCACTTCAGGTGAAAACTTCCGTCCGCTCTGCTGCTTGTCCATGGCTCCATCCTCTCAAGAGTCGGAGCCTCCGGCAAACCCGGCGCGGTTCACTCCGCAGCCCTTTGTTATGGCGGGACGGGCGGGGATGTCGCGGGCCGTGCCGCGGGCCGCCGCCGCGTCGTCGAGCGCGCCCGTCGCAAACGGCGCTTGACAGCGGGACACGAAACAGGCTATTATTCCCAATATCGAACGAGCCGTGACCGGTGCCCTCCGGCGCGGCTTTTTGCGTTGCCCGGGGCGCCGCCGCCGGCCGCCCTGGCAATTTTTTCTACTTGTCTCAGCTATATCGCCCGGCATCGGCGGGCGGCCGGGCGGGAGCGCCGGCGGGGGCGAAAAGACGCGTCCGTTCAAGGATATACGGATATAGGTCAGCATTCCTGTCTATTGTTTCACGTGAAACAACGGGGGGATACCAGTGGATATAAATTCCAACCCCTCCACCGTTCGTGGTGAGCCTGTCGAACCACGAACGGCCGCACGTTCCGTTCGCCCTTCGACAGGCTCAGGACGAACGGAACAGAGTCATTTTTTGCGCCCCTTGGTATAAAGACTTGGTATAAAGACTCTGTACGGCCGCGATCAGGTCGACGACGCGTAGCGCACCGCTTCTTCCGCCGCGCGGATCAGGGCGCGCGCCTTGTTCTGGCACTCGCGGTGCTCGGCGTCGGGGTCGCTGTCGGCGACGATGCCGGCGCCCGCCTGCACGTACATGGTGCCGTCCTTGACCAGGGCGGTGCGCAGCACGATGCAGGTGTCCATCGAGCCGTTGGCGGAGAAATAGCCGACGGCGCCGGAATAGACGCCGCGCTTCTCCTTCTCCAGCTCGTCGATGATCTGCATGGCGCGGATCTTGGGCGCGCCGGAGACGGTGCCGGCGGGGAAGGCGCCGATCAGCGCGTCCATGGCGTCATGCGCTGGGTCGATCTCGCCCTCGACGTTGGAGACGATGTGCATCACGTGGGAATAGCGCTCGATGACGTTCTTCTCGGTGACGCGCACGCTGCCGATCTTCGCCACGCGGCCGACGTCGTTGCGCCCGAGGTCGAGCAGCATCAGGTGCTCGGCCAGCTCCTTTTCGTCGGCGAGCAGGTCCCGCTCATGGGCCATGTCCTCGGCCACTGTGGCGCCGCGCGGGCGGGTGCCGGCGATGGGGCGCAGCGTCACCCGGCCGTCGCGCAGGCGGATCAGGATCTCCGGGCTGGAACCCACCACCGCGAAGCCGCCGAAGTCGAGGAAGTACATGAACGGCGACGGGTTGGTGCGCCGGAGCGCGCGGTAGAGGGCGAACGGCGTCAGGGCGAAGGGAATGCGGAAGCGCTGCGACAGCACCACCTGGAACACGTCGCCGGCGAGGATGTACTCCTTGCCGCGGCGCACCATGGCCCTGTACTCCTCCGGCGCGGTGTTGGAGTCGGGCCCGGCGGCGAGCGGCGCCGGCGGGGCGGGCTCGCCGCCGTGCGGCAGGGCGGCGTCGAGCGCCCCGACCACCGCGGCGAGGCGCGCCACCGCGGCATCGTGCGCCGCGCGGGCGGAGACGCCGTCCCCGGGGCGCACCGGCGTGACCACGATCATCACGTCCTTCACCGTGTCGAAGATGGCCATGATGGTGGGGCGGAGGAACAGCCCGTCCGGCGTGCCGATGGGATCGGGGCGGGTCGACGGCACCCGCTCCATCAGCGCCACCATGTCGTAGCCGAGATAGCCCACCAGCCCGGCCGCCATGGGCGGCAGCCCCTCGGGCAGGTCGATGCGCGACTCCGCCACCACCCGGCGCAGCGACTCGAGCGCCCCCTCGGCGCAGGGTTCGAAGGCGTCGGCGTCGCGGTCGGCGGCGCGGTTGATCTCCGCCCGGTCGCCGTGGCAGCGCCACACCAGGTCGGGGCCGAGCCCGATGATGGAGTAGCGCCCGCGCGCCGCGCCCCCTTCCACCGATTCGAGCAGGAAGCTGTTGGCCCGGCCGGCGCCGAGCTTGAGCATGGCCGAGACCGGCGTCTCCAGGTCGGCCACCAGCGAGGTCCACACGACCTGCGCCGCGCCCGCCGCGTACGCCGCCGCGAAGGCGTCGAAGTCGGGATCGACGTGCATCAGCCGCCGCCGGCGACGATGGAGTCCACCGCGGCGCGGATGATGGTCACCGGATAGCGCTGCTTCAGCGCCGCGAGGTACTGGCCGGCGATGTCCTGGGCCAGCGCGTTGGCGAGCTGGGTCCGCAGCAGCCGCGCCTCTTCGGCGTTCTTGCCCGGCTCGGCGGCGATCACCTGCCTGAGCTGGCCGACCAGGTAGCCGTCGGGCCCCGGCGCGAGCATGATGTCGCCCGGCTTCGCCCGGAACGCCTCGGCCGCCAGCGCGTCGGAGACGGGCGAGGAGGGATCGCGCACGAAGCGGGTGAACGGCTTGCTGGTCACCGCCTTGAGCCCGTGCCTGGCCGCCGCCTTGTCGATCCCGCCGAGGCCGCTCGCGTCGGTGCGGACCGCCTCGGCCCGCTTGCGGGTGGCGTCGAGAAGCTGCTGCCGTTTCCAGGCGGAGACCGCCTCCGTGCGCACGGCCGCCAGGGGCTTGAGCGCCGGCGCGGTCACGCTGTCCACCCGCAGCACGAAGAAGCCGCCGTCGGCGGTCTCCTCCAGCGTGGTGACCTGGCCCGCCGGGGTGGCAAACGCCACCTCGATGAATTTCGGGTCCTTCGGGATGCCGGAGACCTTCCTGCCGCCGGAGTCCCGGCCCTGGACGTCCATGGCGGGGATGCGGATCGGCCGGGCGCCCACCTTGACCGCCGTCTCCTCGATCGTGGCCCCGCCGGCGAGCGCGTCTTCGATCTGGTTGGTCTGCTTGTTGAGGATGTCGATCGCGAGGTCGCGCGCCATGTCGTCGCGGATCTTCTGGCGCAACTCGTCGAAGGTGGGCTCGCGGCCGGGCTCGATGGACACCACGCGGATCAGGTGCCAGCCGAGCGGATCGTTCACCGGCGCGCTGACCCCGTCCCTCGGCAGGGCGAAGGCGGCCTCGGCCAGCGCCGGGGTCAGGTCCGTCCGGCGCAGCTTGCCGAGGTCGGAGGGCTTCGCCTTGGCGACGTCCTGGGCCGCCTTCTCCAGGCTCTGGCCTTCCTGGAGCGCGGCGGCGATCTTCCTCGCCACCGCCTCGTCCTGCACCAGCACCTGCTGCAGCTCGCGCCGCTCGGGCACCGAAAGCGCGCGCCGGCGGAACTCGAACTCGTCGCGCAGGCGCTTTTCCGGCGGCTCGATGGTGGCGGCGACCTCGGCCGGGTCGAGTTGGAGGGCAACGATCCGCCGGTACTCCGGCGCGGTGAACAGGGCCGGGTTCTTCTTGTGGAACGCGGCCAGCGCCGCCTCGTCGGGATCGGGCAACGCGTCCGCCCTGCCGGCCGGTACCGGCACCAGCTCCACCACCCGCTGCTCGTTGCGATAGCCATAGACCACGTCCAGCAGGGGCGCGGGCGGCGTCACCCCGGCGGTGATCGCGCCGGTGATCTGGCGGCGCATGATCTCGTTGCGCAGATGCTCCACATAGGCGCCCTCGCTGCCGAAGCCCTCGGCGGACAGCACCTCGCGGAAGCGGATGGGATCGAAGATGTTCGACTCGTTGCGGAATTCTGGGGCGTTGCGAATGGTCGTGCGCACCAGGCTGTCGCCGGCGGCAAGGCCGAGCCGCTTCGCTTCCAGCGACAGCAGCCTGGAGCCGATGAGGTGATCCAGCGTCTGGTCGAGCAGCCCGAGCTGCACCGCCTGCCTGGTGTCGAAGTTGCTGCCGAGCCGCGTCCGCATGGCGTTGACGATGCGGCGGAACTGGTCGTTGAGATCCTGGCTGGGGATTTCCGTGTCGCCCACCTCGGCGACGGTCTGCAGGATGCCGCGGCCGCGGAACATGTCGCCGATGCCCCAGACGGCGAACGACAGGATCAGAAACACCGCGAGGATCTTGACCACCCAGGAGGCGGCCTTGGAGCGCATCGCTTCGATCATGACGCCTTGCCTGTAAAACGCACGAAGCGGCCACGGCGGATCGCCCGCCGCAGCCGAAGGCCCGGATAATAGGGGCGGGCACCCGGCCCCGCAACATCGACGCCCGTCCGCCATGCCCGGAGCGGGCGTGAAAAACCGCGCCGGCTGTGCTAGAGAGGCCGCCTTCGCAACGAAGAGGAGCCCGGAACGGTGGCGAAACCAAGGCCCCTGGTGGCCGGCAACTGGAAGATGAACGGGTTGCGGCGCGAGGCGCTGGCGCTCGCCGGCGAGCTGGCGGCGCGCATGAGGACGGGGGACAGGCCCCCCTGCGACGTCCTCGTCTGTCCGCCGGCGACGGTGCTGGCGGCGGTGGGCGAGGCCATCGCCGGCAGCGGCATCGCGCTCGGCGGCCAGGACTGCCACAGCGCGCCATCGGGCGCCCATACGGGCGACGTTTCCGCGCCCATGCTGGTCGATGCCGGCTGCTCATACGTGATCGTCGGCCACTCCGAGCGCCGCGCCAACCACGGCGAGACCGATGCGGACGTGCGCGCCAAGGCGACGGCGGCGCAGGCGGCCGGCCTCATCGCCATCATCTGCGTCGGCGAGACGCTGGACCAGCGCGACGCAGGCCGCACGCTGGCGGTGGTGCTGGGCCAGCTCGGCGGCTCGCTGCCCGGGGATGCGACGGCGGCGAATACGGTGATCGCCTACGAGCCGGTGTGGGCCATCGGCACCGGGCGCACCCCGCAGCCCGCCGACATCGCCGAGGTCCACGCCGCACTGCGCCAAGGGCTGGGCAAGCGCCTGGAAGGGGCCGAAACGGTCCGGCTCCTCTACGGCGGCTCGGTCAACGCCGCCAACGCCGCGGAAATCCTCGCCATCGCCAACGTGGACGGGGCGCTGGTCGGCGGTGCCAGCCTCAAGGCGGCGGATTTCCGGACCATCTGCACCAGCGCGGGGTAGGGAAGCGGCCGGACTCGGTATTGTGTCCGCGAACTCCTGAAACCCCGCAATCATCCCCATCCCCGGGCGCAGACCCGGGCATCTTCTGTCCGCTGGCGTGGCGCGGCGACAGAGTCCTTTTGCACGGCCACCTGCGATCGCCCGGCGGGAACGGGCCCGCCCTGTGCCGAAAGCGGAACAGCATCTCCCAAACGAGGGAGTCGGTAAATTTTACAATCCCCAATCGAAGTATGGATTAAACGCGCGATAATCGACTGAAAAACAGTCAAGGCCACGGTTGGCACGCATCTTGCATAGACCCTACAGGAAAGACCCTGAGGAACAACCTGAGGGAAAAACGACGCAGGTGCCAGCACACGCTTATCGGGGGCCGGCCAGACAGGGGAGCAGGACCATGCGGCACAAGAACACGCCCGCCCGCCATCACGCCATCGTCGGTCAGCCCCTCTTCCGCCCAGGATCGCTGCTGTTCGCCATCGCGCTCGGGGTCGGGGTCATCGGCGTCAGCTTCGCCATCGCAACGATCGCGGCGGCGCCCGCCCTGGCGGCCACCGACACCCAGACCGGCACCGCGGGCACCGGCGGCGCAAACGCCTCGGCCGGCAATCCGGGTGGCGACGGCACGGCGGGAGGCGATGCCGCCGCCACCGCGAACACCGTGGGCGATGCCACCAACGCCGCTACCGCGACCGGCGGTACGGGCGGCAACGGCGGCAATGGCGGCTCCGGTGCCGATTTTCCTGGATTTCCTCCCAATGCCGGCGACGGCGGCAATGGCGGCGCGGGCGGCAACGCCTCCACGACGGCCGACACCAATGTCGCGGCCGGCAACGGCGCCGCCACCGCCACCGCGACCGGCGGCCGAGGCGGCAACGGCGGCGCCGGCGGTTCGATCATCGGCGGCGGCACGGGCACACCGGGCACTGGCGGCAACGGCGGCGCCGGCGGCAACGGCACCGTGGCGAGTGCGACGGTCGACACCGGTGCCGGCGGCGGCACTGCGACCGTCAACGCCACGGCCAGGGGTGGGTTCGGCGGCAATGCCTCGACCGGCGGCTCCGCCGGCCATGGCGGCACGGCGACCCTCGGCACGGGCGCCGGCACGGTGCAGGGCACCTCGGCCGGCGGCGCGGTCAGCGTGACCGGCACCGCCATCGGCGGCAGCGGCGGCGGCGTCCTCTCCGGCAGCGGCAACGCCGGCAGCGGCGCCGGCGTCAGCCTGGTCGACATCTTGGACGGCTTCACCACCGGGTTACTCACCCTGATCCAGAACGCCTTCGGCGGTTCCGGCGGCAACGTGCACGACGGCCTCAACGGTGCGGCGGGGGACGCATCCAGCAGCCTGACGCGCAGCAGGAGCATCGATTCGCTGACCGTGCGCACCAATGGTTCCGGCGGCACCGGCGGGGTCCGCAATGCGGCGCTGGGAACGGCGGCCGATGGCGGCGCCGGCACGGCGCACGCCAGTGCGGAGAACCTCGCCGGCAGCGCGCTGGCGGACGGCGACGCCTTCGGCGGCAGGGGCGGCGGCGCCTCCGGTGGCGCCGGTGCCGGCGCCGGCGGCACGGCGACCGGCTCGGCGACGGCGCACACCGCCGGTGACGGCAACACCGTGCAGGCCTTCGGCGATGCGCTCGGCGGCCAGGGCGGCGGCACCAATACCACCGACGGCGGAGATGGCGGCGCCGGCGGACACGCCACCAGCCGCTCGACGGCGACGGCGGCCGGCAACAGCGTGGCCCAGGCGTCCGACAATGCCTCGGGCGGCGGCGGCAGCAGCACCTTCAGCGGCGTCGGCTCGGGCGGCGATGGCGGGACGGCGGAGTCCGCGGCTTCCGCCAGCAATGTCGGCACACAGGGCGTGACGGCGGGCGCCCAGGCGCGCGGCGGCGGCGGCGGGCTGGGGCGCGGCGCCGGCCAGAGCGCCGGTGGCGGCGGCATGGCGCGCGCCTTCGCCGAAGGCACCTCGACGGCGGGGAGGGTGAGTGCCACCTCCCGCGGCAACGGCGGCAACGGTGTGGACGGCGCCGTGGCCGGCAATGGCGGCACGGTAGTGGCGACCGCAACGGGCAATTCCACCACCGGTGACGCGATCGTGACAGCGATACAGACTGGCGGCGCCGGCGGACTCCACCGTGATGAACGCGGTGAGCGGCTCGGCCGGTGGCACGCTGACCCTGAGCCAGACTGCACAGGGCGGTGCCGGCGGCAGCAGTACCGGCGGTATCGCCGGCGCGGCGGGCAACGCCAGCTCCACTCTCACCAACAACAACAGTCTCGGCAGCGGCAATCTGACCGCCTTCAACACGGCGGAAGGCGGTGCGGGCGGGGCGGGTAATGGCGGCAGCGACGGCGCCGTCGGCGGTACCGGCACCGCGGCGGTGAACGTTACCGACAGCGGCAATGTCGCGGCCTCGGCCAATGCGACCGGCGGCAGCGGCGGCTCTACGTCGAGCAGCGGCGATGCCGGCAATGGCGCGATGGGCGTGCTCGGCACCGTGTTCGGCAGGTCCACCGGCGGCGGCGCGGTCAGTGTCACCGGATCGGCCACGGGCGGCAGCGGCGGCACTGCAAACGGCACCGGCGACAGCGGCAGCGGCGCCGGCGTCAGCCTCACCAACGCGGTGGACGGCGATACCACCGGCGCCCTGAGCCTGTTCCAGATTGCCACCGGCGGCAACGGCGGCTCGGCGCGTGACGGGCTCAACGGCACGGCGGGCGACGCCTCCAGCAGCCTGACGGCCATCGAGAGCGCGGACTCGCTCTTCCTGCGTACGCTGGGCCGCGGCGGCACCGGCGGGTCGCGCGTCGCGGCGACGGGCATGGCGGCAAACGGCGCCGCCGGCATGGCGCACGGTTCCGCCATCAACGACAGCGGCAGCGCGCAGGTGGACAGCGACGCGCAGGGCGGCAACGGCGGCGGCGCCTCCGGCGGCGCCAATGCCGGGACCGGCGGCGCGGGCACCAACCGGGCGGAGGCGACCACGTCGGGCGACGACCATTCCGCGACCGTCGTCGGCCGCGCCGACGGCGGCGTCGGCGGCGGCGCCAGCGGCGGCGCCAGCGGCGGCGGCAATGCCGGCGCCGGCGGCAACGCCACCAGCACGTCCACGGCGACGGCGCAGGGCGACAGCAGCGTGTCCGCGTCCGACTCCTCCTTCGGCGGTGCCGGCGGCAACATATCCATCGGCTCCACGGGCTCCGGCGGCGCCGGCGGCGCGGTCATGTCCACCGCCATGGGCAGCAACAAAGGGGCGCGCTCGGTCAACGTTTCCGTCGGCGCCAACGCCAATGGCGGCGGCGCCGGCCGCGGCGCGGGGAACGCGGGCGGCGACGGCGGCACCGCCGATGCGACGGCCGACGGCTCTTCGACGACGGGCCTGGTGGGCGTCAACGCCAGCGCCACCGGCGGCAATGCCGGGGCCGGCACAAACGGCGCCACTGCCGGGGTCGGCGGCAATGCCACGGCGCTGGCCAGAGGAGCGACCGCCACCAACGCCAATGTCAGCGCCTTCGCGGACGGCGGCGACGGCAGCGGCGGCTCGCTCAGCGGCCGCGCCCAGGCCACCGCCACCGGCACGGGGGCGAGCGGCAACGCGCGGGCCGATGCCGTCGCCGGGCGGTCGCTCGGCAAGCTGGTGCAGGACCTGCGGGCGATCGCCAACGCGCGGGTGGGCAGCACCAGCGCCGCCCAGGCCATCGCCGCCATCGGCCATGCGGCGCCGGACCCGATCCTCGCCCAGCCGTTCCAGGCGGCGGCCTACGGCACCGGCGCGCCGTCGGACGCCGACGCCATTGCGGCGCTCGCCGGCAATGCCAACGTGACGTCCAACTTCGACGTCGGCGGTACCAGTGACATCTTGGGCCTCGTCGCGCTCGGCGGCAGCCATTCGGCCGGCACGACCGCCGCGCACACCTACAGCGGCAGCCTGTTCTTCGATATCGATACGGCACTGGTCGGCTCGCCGCAGAACCTGCTGGTCGGGCTGCTCGACCCGGCCGGTTTCGACTCCGGTTTCGACTCGCTCAGCTTCCGCATCCTGCGCGAGCGGATCGAGATCAGAAACAACCTCTTCACCGATCTGGCGACGGCGCTGACCTTCTTCGACGACAACACGCTCGATTTCGGCGCGCTGCTGACCGGCGGGGTCAGCGGGGACGGCATCCTCGATCTCGACTTCTTCCTCGACGTGACGATCAGCAGTCCGGGGTCCGGGTTCTTCATGGACTTCATCGTCGGCAACGCGACCCCCGGATCGGGACCGCAGCCGCCGGCGGGCCAGGTGCCGGAGCCGGCCTCCGGCGCGCTGCTGCTGGTCGGACTCGGCCTGTTCGGCGTGCGCCTCTACCGCCGCCGCACCGGCGCCTGACCCGGGCGCGGGGCCCCCTCCGCCGCCGCGGCGGCAGGGGCGCCGCCGCCGGCGCGCCGGACGACAAGGGTCTGGCAATCCGCGCCATCACGGCTTAAAAGAGCCCGCAGCGACCCCCATATCGGGCGTGGAACCCGCCCCGAGGACAAACGGACATGCAATCGGTCCTGCTTCTGATTCACCTGTTCATCGCCATCGTCCTGGTGGGCGTGGTGCTGGTGCAGCGCAGCGAGGGCGGCGCGCTCGGCATCGGCGGCGGCGGCGGCGGGCTGATGTCGACGCGGGGTTCGGCCAACCTGCTGACCCGCGCTACCGCCGTCCTGGCGGCCTGCTTCATTGTCACCAGCCTGCTGCTCGCCATCCTGGCGGGCACCGGCAAGCCGAAGCAGTCCATCCTCGAAGCGCCGAGTTCCGCGCCCACCGCCCCGGCCACGCCGGCCGGTCCGGCGGTGCCGCTGGCGAAATAGCAAACCTGCCGCACCGATTCGCAGGGGCGGCGGATTCCGTCGCCTCTTTGCCGTTGGGGTAGCCGGCCTAGTGGTGTAGATTTCGATTCCATGACGCGGTTCGTGTTCATTACCGGCGGCGTGGTCTCCTCTCTGGGGAAGGGTCTCGCCTCCGCCGCGCTCGGCGCCCTACTGCAGGGGCGCGGCTTCAAGGTCCGTCTCCGCAAGCTCGACCCCTACCTCAACGTCGATCCGGGCACCATGAGCCCGATCCAGCACGGCGAGGTTTACGTCACCGACGACGGCGCCGAGACCGACCTCGATCTCGGCCATTACGAGCGCTTCACCGGTGTGCCGGCGCGGCGCAGCGACAACGTCACCACCGGGCGCATCTATTCCACGGTGATCGCGCGCGAGCGCCATGGCGACTACCTGGGCGCGACGGTGCAGGTGATCCCCCACGTCACCGACGCCATCAAGGAATTCATCTCGGCCGATACCGACGACGCCGACTTCGTGCTGTGCGAGATCGGCGGCACGGTGGGCGACATCGAGAGTCTGCCGTTCCTCGAGGCCATCCGCCAGAAGGGCAACGAGCTGGGGCGCGAGCGGGCGGTGTTCATCCATCTGACCCTGATGCCCTACATCCCGTCGGCGGGGGAGCTGAAGACCAAGCCGACCCAGCATTCGGTCAAGGAGCTGCAGAGCGTCGGCATCCAGCCCGATATCATTCTCTGCCGCAGCGACCGTCCCATCCCGGCGGACGCTCGGCGCAAGACGGCGCTGTTCTGCAACGTGCCGATGGAATGCGTGATTTCGGCGCCCGATGTCTCCACCATCTACGAGGTGCCGCTGGTCTATCATGCCAACGGCTTCGACGTTCAGCTCTGCCGCCATTTCGGCATTCCCACCGAGCCGGGGCCCGACCTCGGCATCTGGCAGCGCATCGTCGAGCGGGTGAAGAAGCCGGAGGGCGAGGTGACCATCGCCGTGGTCGGCAAGTACACGGTGCTGCCCGACGCCTACAAGTCGCTGGCGGAAGCGCTGGGCCACGGCGGCATCGCCAACAACGTCCGCGTCAACATGAGCTGGATCGATTCCGAGATCTTCGAGCAGGAGGACGCCATCCACCACATCGAGGACGTGGAGGGCATTCTGGTGCCCGGCGGGTTCGGCGAGCGCGGCGCCGCGGGCAAGGTGGCCGCCGTGCGCTTCGCCCGCGAGCGCCAGGTGCCCTATTTCGGCATCTGCTTCGGCATGCAGATGGCGGTGATCGAGGCGGCGCGCAATCTCGCCGGCATCGGCGCCGCCAGTTCCACCGAGTTCGGCCCCACCGACGAGCCGGTGGTCGGGCTGCTCACCGAATGGGTGCACGGCGAGGTGGTCGAGCGGCGCAACGCCGAAGGCGATCTCGGCGGCACCATGCGCCTCGGCGCCTATCCGTGCCGGATCAGGCCCGGCACCATGGTACACGACGTCTACGGCGCCGACACCATCGACGAACGCCACCGCCACCGCTACGAGGTGAACATCAACTACCTGCCCCGGCTGGAGCAGCACGGGCTGGTGTTCTCCGGCATGTCGCCCGACGGCATGCTGCCCGAGATCGTCGAGATCCCCGGGCACCCGTGGTTCGTCGGCGTGCAGTTCCACCCGGAGCTGAAATCGAAGCCCTTCGATCCCCACCCGCTGTTCACCTCGTTCATCAAGGCCGCGGTGGAACGGTCGAGACTGGTTTGATTTTTCCCGCTTTTGCCGGGCGAGTTTCCGGTTGCGGGCGTCCCCGACTGCCGCCCGCCATGACCGCGAAGAAACGCTGCGGCCACTGGACCTGCCGCCGGGCATCGTCGAGGATAGGGGCAGGACGCGAGCCATGAACCTTTCCGCGGTCGCACTCGCCCTGGCATCGGCGGCGCTGTTCGGCGTCTCGACGCCGCTCGCCAAGAGTCTGCTCGGCTCCGTCGATCCGTGGCTGCTGGCGGGGCTGTTCTATCTCGGCTCGGGCGTCGGGCTGGCGCTGGCGCGCGTCGCCCTGCCGCGCCGCGGCCCGGGGGCCGAGGCGGCGCTGGCCGCGCACGACATTCCGTGGCTGGTCGGCGCGATCCTGTCCGGCGGGGTCATCGGGCCGATCCTGCTCATGGTCGGGCTCACGCGCACGGACGGGACCACGGCGTCCCTGCTGCTGACGGTGGAAGGGATGGCGACGGCGCTGATTGCCTGGTTCGCCTTCCGCGAGAACTTCGACCGCCGCATCCTGGCCGGCATGGGCTTCATCGTCGCCGGTGCGGTGGTGCTGGCCTCGCCGGGCGCGGCGGGGGTGAGGGACCTGACGGGACCGGTCGCCATCGTCGGCGCCTGCATCGCCTGGGGACTCGACAACAACCTCACCCGAAACGTATCGCTGGCCGATCCGGTACAGGTCGCCATGATCAAGGGACTGACCGCCGGCCCGGTCAATCTCGCCCTCGGCTTCGCCGGCGGCGCGGCCCTGCCGCCGCTGCAGGCGTCCGTGCTCGCCGCCATCGTCGGCCTGTTCGGCTATGGCGTCAGCCTGGTGCTGTTCGTGCTGGCGCTGCGCCATCTGGGAACGGCGCGCACCGGAGCCTATTTCTCCACCGCGCCGTTTCTCGGCGCCGCCGTCTCCGTACCCCTGCTGGGCGAGGCGGTGTCGGCGCAGCTGCTGGCGGCGGGCGCGCTCATGGCCGCCGGCGTATGGCTGCATATCAGCGAGCGGCACGGCCACGAACACCGGCACGAGAGAGTGGTGCACACCCATCGCCACGTGCACGACGAGCATCACCGGCACGGGCATGACCATGACGCACCCGCCGGCGAACCCCACAGCCACGAGCATGCGCACGTACCGCTGGTCCATTCCCACCCGCACGCGCCCGACAGCCACCACCGGCACCGGCATTAGGGTATGATCGACCGACGCGGAATCGCGCCGGCACGCGCCGGCGCCGGACGGAGTCGCTGGACCCCGCGCCCGCCCTCCGCTAGAACCGACGCAGCCAGTTTCCCCCGGCCCCGGAGAGTTCATGACCCAGCCCCGCCATGTCTCCATCGGCACCGTCACCGTCGGCAACGACCTGCCGCTGGTGCTGATCGCCGGGCCGTGCGCGCTGGAGAGCCGCGCCCATGCGCTGGAGACCTCCCAGGCGCTGGTGGAGATGACGCGACGGCTCGGCATCGGGCTGATCTACAAGACCTCGTTCGACAAGGCCAACCGTACCTCGCTCGCCAATGCGCGCGGGCTGGGGCTCGACGCCGGCCTGCCCATTCTCGCCGAGGTGCGCGAGCGGCACGGCTGTCCGGTGCTGACCGACGTGCACCTGCCCGACCAGTGCGCAGCCGTGGCCGAGGCGGCGGACGTGCTGCAGATTCCGGCCTTCCTGTGCCGCCAGACCGACCTGATCCTCGCCGCCGCCGAAACGGGCAGGGCGCTCAACATCAAGAAGGGGCAGTTCCTTGCCCCGTGGGACATGAAGAACGTGGTGGCCAAGGCCGAGGCCGGCGGCAACCGCAGCATCATGGTGTGCGAGCGCGGGGCCTCGTTCGGCTACAATACGCTGGTCAGCGACATGCGGGCGCTGCCGATCATGGCCGAGACCGGCTGCCCGGTCGTGTTCGACGCGACGCACTCGGTCCAGCAGCCCGGCGGGCAGGGGACCGCGAGCGGCGGCGAGCGCCGGTTCGTGCCGGTGCTGGCACGGGCCGCCGTGGCCATCGGGGTCGCCGCCGTGTTCATGGAAACCCACCAGGACCCGGACAAGGCCCCCAGCGACGGCCCCAACATGATCCCGCTCAACTCCCTGGAGCCGCTGGTGGCCGAACTGATGGACTACGACCGCCTGGCGAAGAAACCGAACGGAGCCTGCCGATGACCGCCATCGTCGATATTCACGCACGCGAGATCCTCGATTCGCGCGGCAATCCCACCGTCGAGGTGGACGTGGTGCTGGAAGGGGGCGCCGCCGGGCGCGCCGCGGTGCCGTCCGGCGCCTCGACCGGCGCGCACGAGGCGGTGGAGCTGCGCGACGGCGACCGCGACCGCTACGGCGGCAAGGGCGTGAGGAACGCCGTCGAGTCGGTGAACGGCGAGATCCATGACGCGCTGGCCGGCATGGACGCCGAGGACCAGTCGGCCATCGACCGTATCATGACCGAGCTGGATGGCACCGAGAACAAGGGCCGGCTGGGCGCCAACGCCATTCTCGGCGTCAGCCTCGCCATCGCCAAGGCGGCGGCGATGGAGGCGGGGCTGCCGCTGTTCCGCTACGTGGGCGGGGTGTCGGCCCGCGTCATGCCGGTGCCGATGATGAACATCCTCAACGGCGGGGTGCACGCCGACAATCCCATCGACATCCAGGAATTCATGGTCATGCCGGTGTCGGCGCCGTCCATCGCCGAGGCGGTGCGCTGCGGCTCGGAGATCTTCCAGGCGCTGCGCGCCGAGCTGAAGGCCGCCGGGCACAACACCAACGTGGGCGACGAAGGCGGGCTGGCCCCCAACCTCGGCGGTACGCGCGAGGCGCTGGACTTCATCATGACGTCCATCGAAAAGGCGGGCTACGAGCCGGGGGTCGACGTGGCGCTCGCACTCGACGCCGCCACCACCGAGTTCTTCTCCGACGGCAAATACGACCTCAAGGGCGAGAAGCGCGTCCTCGCCCCGGCGGACATGGCCGCCTATTACAAGGAACTGGTGGCTGCCTATCCCATCGTCTCCATCGAGGATGGCATGGCCGAGGACGACTGGGACGGCTGGAAGGCGCTGACCGAGGCGCTCGGCGACCGGGTACGGCTGGTGGGCGACGACGTGTTCGTCACCAGCACGAAACGAATTTCCGACGGCATTGCCCGGGGCGTCGCCAACGCCGTGCTGATCAAGGTCAACCAGATCGGCACGCTGAGCGAGACCCTGGCCGCGGTGGAGATGGCGCACCGGGCCGGCTATGCCACGGTCATATCGCACCGTTCGGGCGAGACCGAGGATTCCACCATCGCCGACCTGGCGGTGGCCACCAATTGCGGCCAGATCAAGACCGGCTCGCTCTGCCGCGCCGACCGCACAGCCAAGTACAACCAGCTCATCCGCATCGAAGAAGAGCTGGGCGAGCAGGCGGTCTATGCCGGCCGCTCGGTGCTGCTGCACGATCCGGCGAAGTAGGCGTCCCGGTTCCGGAGGGAGGGCATAGCCTCATTCTTCTGCTGGCCGATTCCGGCAAATAGGGGGAAAGTCCGAGTCCGTTTTTGCAACAGAACGCCATAATGCGCGGACCCGATTGACTCTTTTGCGCAGATTTTCGTTGACCCGACGAATCGGTGTGTGATTCGATCCGCCCATGTCGGTTGTCCTCGAAATACGCCGCCGCGGCCGCCAGGTGATCGGGACGATTCTCGGCGCGCTCATCTTCGCCTATTTCGTTTTCCACGCGGTGCAGGGCGATCGCGGACTTCTGGCGTGGATCCAGGTCAAGCAGCGCATCGGCGTCGCCGAGGCGCAGCGCACCGCCGGCGCTGCGGAGCGCACCGCATGGGAGCATCGGATCGCCCTGCTGCGCTCCAGCCATCTCGACGCCGACATGCTGGACGAGCGGGTGCGCCGGGTCATCGGGCTCGGCCTTCCCGACGAGATCGTCATCTACGATCCCGCCGTCGTCGCGCCGGCCGCGGGGCGCTGATCCTTGCCGCTGTCCCCAGGGCTACCGCATTGACCTGACTGCTGGTTAACCGGATTCCGGTTAACCCAATCTTTGCCGTTTCAAAACAAGGCTTTAAAACGACACAAACTTGCCCACCCTGTTATTGCGCCGGGTGGCAATTCATATAACCTCCACGATTGCCGGCCATCATCGCGGCCGATCTCATATCCCTGACCCGCAACCGGGAAGACAGGACCCATGGCATCCACTGTCCGCAAGACCACCGACAAGGGCGCCGGACGGGCCGGCCGCGCCAAAGGCAACGGCGCCGACCGCGCCCCCGCCGACAAGGCGACCCTGCTCGGCTATTACCGCGACATGCTGCTGATCCGCCGCTTCGAGGAGAAGGCAGGGCAGATGTACGGCATGGGGCTGATCGGCGGGTTCTGCCACCTCTACATCGGCCAGGAGGCCGTGGTGGTCGGCATGCAGGCCGCCATCACCGAGCGCGACGCGGTCATCACCAGCTATCGCGACCACGGCCACATGCTGGCCTGCGGCATGGACCCCAAGGGCGTGATGGCCGAACTGACCGGCCGGCGCGCCGGCTATTCCAGGGGCAAGGGCGGCTCCATGCACATGTTCAGCCGCGAGAAGAACTTCTACGGCGGCCACGGCATCGTCGGCGCCCAGGTGTCCCTCGGCACCGGCATCGCCTTCGCCCAGAAGTACCGCGACGACAACGCCGTGACTCTCGCCTATTTCGGCGACGGCGCTGCCAATCAGGGCCAGGTGCACGAGGCGTTCAACATGGCCTCGTTGTGGAAGCTGCCGGTCCTCTACGTCATCGAGAACAACCGCTACGGCATGGGCACGTCGGTGGAGCGCGCCTCCGCGGCGAAGGAACTGGACAAGCTGGGCGAGGCGATCGGCATCGACGGCGTCCAGGTGGACGGCATGGATGTGGAAGCGGTGAGGGCGGCCGGCGAGGTCGCTGCGGCCCACGCACGCAGCGGCAAGGGTCCGTACATTCTCGAGATGCAGACCTATCGCTATCGCGGCCATTCCATGTCCGATCCGGCCAAGTACCGCACCAAGGAAGAGGTGCAGCGCATGCGCGCGGAACGCGATCCGATCAACACGCTGAAACAGCGCCTCATCGACCAGGGTCATGCCGACGAGGACGCGCTGAAGGATATCGACCGCGAAGTAAAGGCCATCGTCACCGAGGCGGCGGAGTTTGCCCAGAACAGCCCCGAGCCGGACCCGTCCGAACTCTATACCGACGTGCTGGTCGAAGGCTGAGGCGGAGATCACCCAGATGCCCATCAACATCCTCATGCCGGCACTGTCGCCCACCATGACCGAGGGCAATCTCGCCCGCTGGCTCAAGAAGGAAGGCGACGCGGTCGCAGCCGGCGACGTGCTGGCCGAGATCGAGACCGACAAGGCCACCATGGAGGTGGAAGCCGTGGACGACGGAGTACTGGGCAAGATCCTCGTTCCCGAGGGCACGGAAGGGGTGAAGGTCAACGCGGTCATCGGCGTCATCATGGCCGAGGGCGAAGAGGCCGGTACCGCGGAACCGGCAGCCCCGCCCGCCGCGAAGCCCGCTGCCGCACCGCCCGCCGAAGCCAAGGCCCCGCCCGCTGCGCCGGCGATGCCCGCCGCTCCCGAATCCAGGGCTCCTGCACCCGGGATCGACTACTCCGGCGAGACCAGGCGCATCACCGTGCGCGAGGCCCTGCGCGACGCCATGGCGGAGGAGATGCGCCGCGACGACCGCGTGTTCCTGATGGGCGAGGAAGTCGCCCAGTACGAGGGCGCCTACAAGGTGAGCCAGGGGCTGCTGGCCGAGTTCGGCGACCGCCGCGTGGTGGACACGCCGATCACCGAGCACGGATTTACCGGCGTCGGCGTCGGCGCCGCCTATGCCGGGCTGCGCCCCGTCGTCGAGTTCATGACCTTCAACTTCGCCATGCAGGCCATGGACCACATCATCAACTCGGCGGCCAAGAGCAACTACATGTCGGGCGGACAGATGCCGTGCCCGGTGGTCTTCCGCGGCCCCAATGGCGCCGCCTCGCGCGTCGCCGCCCAGCATTCCCAGTGCTACGCCAGCTGGTACGCGCACGTGCCGGGCCTCAAGGTGATCGCGCCGTGGAGCGCGGCCGACGCCAAGGGGCTGCTGAAATCCGCCATCCGCGATCCCAACCCGGTGATTTGCCTCGAGAACGAGCTGCTCTACGGCCAGAGCGGCGACGTGCCGACCGACCCGGACTGGACCGTGCCCATCGGCAAGGCGAAGGTGCTGCGGCCGGGCAGGGACGTCACCATCGTCGCCTTCTCCATCATGGTGGGCAGGGCGCTGGAAGCCGCCGACACCCTGGCGGGCGAGGGCATCGACGCCGAAGTGATCGACCTCTGCACGCTGCGCCCGCTGGATACGGAAACGGTCGTGGCCTCCATCCGCAAGACCGGCCGGCTGATCACCGCCGAGGAAGGCTGGGCCTTCGCCGGCATCGGGGCGGAACTCGCCGCCCTCGCCATGGAGCAGGCCTTCGACTGGCTCGACGCGCCGGTGATGCGCGTCGCCGCGGAAGACGTGCCTCTGCCCTACGCCGCCAACCTGGAGGCCCTGGCCCTGCCGCAGCCGGACAAGATCGTCGCGGCCTGCCGCAAGGCCTGCTATCGCGCGTGAGCGCGCGTCGCGGAGGGAAGGGGCCATGACCATCAAGATCCTCATGCCGGCGCTGTCGCCCACCATGACCGAGGGCAACCTGGCGCGCTGGCTGAAGAAGGAAGGCGACAGCGTGTCGTCGGGCGACGTCATCGCCGAGATCGAGACCGACAAGGCCACCATGGAGGTGGAAGCCGCCGACGACGGGGTGCTCGGCAGAATACTGGTGCCCGAGGGCAGCGAAGGCGTGCCGGTCAACCAGGTGATCGGCCTCCTGCTGGAGGAGGGCGAGGACAGCGCCGCGCTGGAGGGCGCCGCAACGGCGGCGCCGTCCCCGGCGCCCGCGACGGCCGAACCGTCCCCGGCGCCCGACGCGCCGGCGAAGAAACCGCAGGGCGCCACTGCCGCGACCCCCGTCGCGCGCCGCGTGGCCGAGCAGGCGGGCATCGATCTGGCCGCCGTCAAGGGCAGCGGCGCTCACGGCAAGGTGCGCCGCGCCGACGTGGACGCCGCCGCGTCCGGCGGCAGTTCCGCCGCCGCCCCTGTCGAAAAAGGCGACCGCATCTTCGCCAGCCCGCTGGCCCGCCGGCTGGCGCAGGAACAGGGGCTCGATCTCGCCGCCCTCAAGGGCAGCGGCCCCGAGGGCCGCATCGTGAAGGCCGATATCGAGGCCGCCGCCAGTACGCCGCGTCCTGCCGCCGCGCCGGCCCCGTCCGCCGCGATGGCCGCGCCGGTGCAGGCCGCGGCTGCCGAGGGCTCGGAGCTGGTCTCCATGTCCACCATGCGCAAGGTGATCGCCGAGCGCATGACCCTGTCCAAGCAGACCGTGCCGCATTTCTACCTGACGGTGGATTGCGAGATCGACGAGCTGCTGAAGGTGCGCAAGGCCCTGAACGAACAGGGCGAAACCAGGCTGTCGGTCAACGACTTCATCATCCGCGCCTGTGCGCTGGCGCTGATGGAGGTGCCGGAAGCCAACGTGGCGTGGGACAGCCCGGGCAAGTTCCGCCGTTACAACACCGCCGACATCTCGGTCGCCGTGGCGCTCGATGAAGGGCTCATAACGCCCATCGTCCGCAACGCCGAGGCCAAGGGGCTGGCGCAGATCTCCACCGAGATGAAGGCGCTGGCGGAAAAGGCCCGCGCCGGCAAGCTGATGCCCGAGGACTACCAGGGCGGCTCGTTCTCCATCTCCAACCTCGGCATGTTCGGCATCAAGCAGTTCGACGCGGTGATCAACACGCCGCAGGGGTGCATCCTCGCCGTCGGCGCCGGCGAGCCGCGCGCCGTGGTGAAGAACGGCGCCCTTGCCGCGGCTACCGTGATGACCTGCACCCTGTCGGTGGATCACCGGGTGGTGGACGGCGCCACCGGCGCGAAGCTTCTTGGCGCGATCAAGCGCCGCATTGAATATCCGCCGGCGATGCTGCTGTGATCTGGCCCGGCAGAGCGCCCATCCTTTCCGACACGCGCTGACAGGGAGCACCCATGGCCGGCACATCCTTCGATCTGGTGATCATCGGCGGCGGGCCGGGCGGCTATGTGGGCGCCATCCGCGCGCGCCAGCTCGGCATGAGCGTCGCGCTGGTGGAGCGCGAGCACCTCGGCGGCATCTGCCTCAACTGGGGCTGCATACCCACCAAGGCCCTGCTGCGCGTCTCCGAGGTCAACCACACGCTGCAGCATCTGGGCGATTTCGGGCTCAGCGCAAAGGACGTGTCCTTCGACCTGAAGAAGGTGGTGGAGCGCTCGCGCAAGGTGGCGAAGCGGCTCAACCAGGGCGTCACCGGGCTGATGAAGAAGAACAAGGTGGAGGTGTTCGACGGCGCCGGAAAGCTCGCCGGCCCCGGCAGCGTGGCGGTGGAGAAAGACGGCAAGGCGGTCGCCACGCTGAAGGCGAAGCACGTCATCCTCGCCACCGGCGCCCGCGCGCGTGCGCTGCCGGGGCTGGAGCCCGACGGCAAGCTGGTGTGGAGCTACAAGGAAGCCATGGTGCCCGACACCATGCCCGGATCGCTGCTCGTGGTCGGATCGGGCGCCATCGGCATGGAGTTCGCCAGCTTCTACCGCGATCTCGGCGCCGAGGTAACGGTGGTCGAGGTGCTTGACCGCATCCTGCCGGTGGAGGATGCGGAGATTTCCGCTTTTGCCCGCAAGGCGTTCGAGAAGCAGGGCATGGCGATCCATACGTCCGCCACGGTGAAGGCGCTGAAGAAGGGCGCGAACGGCGTCACCGCCACGGTGGAGACGAAGGACGGCACCAGGGAGATCGCCGCCGAGCGCGTCATCATGGCCGTCGGCATCACCGGCAACGTGGAGAACATCGGTCTCGACGGCACGAAGGTGAAGGTGGAGAAGGGCCACGTGGTGGTGAACCAGTGGCTGGAGACCGGCGAGAAGGGCGTCTACGCCATCGGCGATCTGGCCGGACCGCCGTGGCTGGCGCACAAGGCGAGCCACGAGGGCGTCATCTGCGTCGAGCGCATCGCCGGCCATCAAACCCATCCGCTCGACGTGGAGAATATCCCCGGCTGCACCTATTGCCGGCCGCAGGTCGCCAGCGTCGGGCTGACCGAGGCCGGGGCGAAGGAGCAGGGCTACGAGGTGCGCGTCGGCAAGTTCCCGTTCCTCGCCAACGGAAAGGCCATCGCGCTGGGCGATACCGACGGCATGATCAAGACCGTGTTCGATGCGAAGACCGGCGCGCTGCTCGGCGCCCACCTGATCGGCCCGGAAGTGACCGAGATGATCCAGGGATTCGTCATCGCGCGCACCGCCGAACTGACGGAAGAGGAGCTGTTCGCTACCGTCTTCCCGCATCCCACGCTGTCCGAGACCATGCACGAGGCCGTGCTTGACGCCTACGGGCGGGTTCTCCACATCTAGGATTCACCAGCCGCAGGCATCATGACCGCCCCCGTCGAACAACGCATCCGCCCGCGCCATCCGGAGAAGGTTCACCGGCCCGATAACCCGGTGCCGCGCAAGCCGGCGTGGATCCGTGTCAGGGCGCCCACCTCGCCGGTCTATTTCGAGACCCGCGGGCTGATGCGCGAGCTGTCGCTCAATACGGTGTGCGAGGAGGCCGGCTGTCCCAATATCGGCGAATGCTGGGAGCGGCGCCACGCCACCATGATGATCCTCGGCAGCGTGTGCACCCGCGCCTGCGCCTTCTGCAACGTCGCCACCGGGCTGCCCGACCGGCTCGACCCGCACGAGCCCGAGCGCGTCGCCGAGGCGGTGGCGCGGCTCGGGCTGCGCCACGTGGTGGTGACCTCGGTCGACCGCGATGATCTGGACGACGGCGGGGCGGGGCACTTCGCCCGTACCATCGCCAGCATCCGCGCCGCCGCGCCCGACACCACCGTCGAGGTGCTGACCCCCGACTTCCTGCGCAAGAACGGGGCGCTGGAAGTAGTGGTGGCGGCCAGGCCCGACGTGTTCAACCACAATCTCGAAACCGTGCCGCGGCTCTACCCGTCGGTGCGGCCGGGCGCGCGCTATTACCATTCGCTGCGCCTGCTCGACCGGGCGAAGGAAATCGATCCATCCCTGTTCACCAAGTCCGGGCTGATGGTCGGGCTGGGCGAGCAGCGCCAGGAGGTGACCCAGGTGATGGACGACCTGCGCTCGGCCGGCGTGGACTTCCTCACCATCGGCCAGTACCTGCAGCCGTCGGTGAAGCATCACCCGATCGATCGCTTCGTCACCCCGCAGGAATTCGACGATTATACGTCGCTGGCGCTGGCCAAGGGATTCCACATGGTCTCGGCAACGCCGCTGACCCGCTCGTCCTACCACGCCGACCGCGACTTCGCGGCCCTGCGCGCTGCGCGCGAACGGGCGCTCGGCAGCAGCACATGACCGGCAAGGACGGCGCCGTTCCACGCACGTGGACGATGATCTAGCGCATGCCGACCCACGCCGAGGAACGGTTCCTGCCGTACCCCCCCGACAAGCTGTTCGATCTGGTGGCGGATGTGGAGCGCTATCCGGAATTCCTGCCCTGGTGCATCGGTTGCCGCATCCGCCGGCGCGAAGGCGCCGAAATCTACGCCGACCTGATCGTCGGATTCAAGATGATCCGCGAGCAGTTTACCTCGAAGGTGACGCTGCGCCCGCCTGGGCGCGTCGACGTGGAATACCAGAAGGGACCGTTCAAATACCTCAACAACCACTGGAAGTTCATCCCGCGGGACGGCGGCTGCCTGATCGACTTCTACATCGATTTCGAGTTCCGCTCGGTGGTCCTGCGCAAGATCCTGGAGCCGCTGTTCAACGAGGCGGTCCGCCGCATGGTCTCCGCCTTCGAGACCCGCGCCCGTGCCCTCTACGGCCCCCCCGCCGGCGTATCGAAGCCGGGCCGGGGCTAACGCTCCGCCACGCGGACGATGATGTCGAGGGCGTTGATCACCGAGGCGACGCGCACCGCGGTCCGGTTGCCGGCGAAGACATGGCGTTCCGTCGCCACCATGCCGGTGCGGTCGGCCCAGCCGAACCACACCAGTCCGACGGGCTTGTCCTTCGTTCCGCCGCCCGGCCCGGCAATGCCGGTAATGGAGACGGCAATGTCGGCGCGCGAACGCCCGAGCGCGTTTTCCGCCATGGCGTAGGCCACTTCCTCGCTCACTGCGCCGCGGAACTGCACCAGCTCGCGCGGCACGCCGAGCAGCTCCGTTTTCGATTCATTGGTGTAGGCGACGAAGCCACGCTCGAATACGGCCGACGAGCCGGCCATGGAGGTCAGCGCGGCGGCGAGCAGCCCGCCGGTGCATGACTCGGCGGTCGCCACCATTCGCCCCCCGGCGCGGCAGAGCTCGAAGACCTCGGCGGCCCGCTTCAGTACCGCTTCGTTCATCATGGCGAGCGCAGCAACAGCACGAATCCGTAAAGCAGGCCCCAGGCGTAGGGAGCGGCGAACAGGTCGTCCAGCATGACGCCCAACCCGCTGCGCAGGCGCTGGTCGGCCCACGAGGCGGGCCACGGCTTGGCGATATCGGCGATGCGGAACAGGACAAACCCGGCGAGGAAATAGGCCCAGTCCAGCGGCGCCGCGGTCAGCACCAGCATCTGCGCCGCCACCTCATCCACCACCACGGACTGGGGATCGTGGTCGCGGGTGCGGCGCACGAAGATGGTCGACGCCCACAGCCCCACCACGAACACGCCGCCGCCCACGGCGGCAAGGCAGAGCGGCCCCCAGCCCTGCAGCAGGAACCAGGCCAGCGGCAGGGTGGCGAGCGACGCCCAGGTTCCGGGTGCGCCGGGCAACATCCCGATGCCGAAACAGGTCGAGACAAGGCATACCGGATGGAAGAACCCCATGCCGCGGGGCAGAAGGCGCGATTCCACGGCGCCGGCCCTCTAGCCGCAGCCGGGAAGGCGGACCGCGGCGATCGCCTGCGCGGCAATGCCCTCGCCCCGGCCGGTGAAGCCGAGCCCCTCGGTGGTGGTCGCCTTGACCGCCACCGCATCCACCGGCATGCCGAGGATCGCAGCGATGCGCGCGCGCATCGCCTCGCGGTGCGGACCGATCTTCGGCCGCTCGCAGATGACGGTAACATCCACGTTGGCGATGGCGCCGCCCCGGTCCCTGACCAGCGCCGCGGCATGACGCAGGAAGACATGGGATTCGGTTCCGCGCCATTGCGGATCGGACGGCGGAAAGAAGGTGCCGATATCCCCTTCGCCGATGGCGCCGAGGATAGCGTCGGTCAGCGCGTGCAGCCCGGCGTCGGCGTCGGAATGACCTTCGAGCCCATGGTCATGCGCCACGCGCACGCCGCACAGCATCACATGGTCGCCGGCACAGAACCGGTGCACGTCGAAGCCCGAACCGACCCGGGTAATGCCGCGCGCATCCGTCCGCGTTCGTTCGGCGCGGGCGAGGTCTTCCGGGGACGTGATCTTCACGTTGTCCTCGCTGCCGGCGACCATGGCCACGGCCAGACCGGCATGTTCGGCCACCATGGCGTCGTCGGTAAGCTCCGCCCCGGCGACCGCCCGGTGGGCGGCGAGGATCTCGGGAAAGCGGAAGCCCTGCGGCGTCTGGGCGCGCCACAGACCGCCGCGGTCCACCGTCTCGGCCACCATGGTAGCGCCGGGCGCGGCGCGCTTGATCGTGTCGGAAACGGGAAGGACCGGCAGGGCCGCCGGTGCGCCGGTCAGCGCCGCCAGGGTGCGGTCGATGAGCGGCGCATCGACGAAGGGGCGGGCACCGTCATGGATCAGTACCAGATCGGGCGCGAAATCCACCAAGCTTTCCAGGCCGAGCCGGGCGGAGTCCTGGCGCGTCGGGCCGCCGATGGCGGGGTCGAGAATGCGGAGCCCGGCCACCGCGGCGCCGTAACGGTCCCGGTCCTCTTCGCGGATGACCACGCGCACATGGTCGATGGCGGGATGTGCGACGAACGCCTCGGCGGCATGGCGCAGCAGCGTTCGTCCGCCGAGCATCAGGTACTGCTTGGGCGTCTCGCCGCCGAACCGGGTGCCGCTGCCACCTGCCAGCACGAGGGCCGCGCATCCGGCCATCCGTCACCTCACGAGGACAATCCCGGCCCGTCACCGCCCGGATGCCGGCAACCTAATCCGCCCGGCGCGCGATGCCAAGGCCGCGCGATTCGTTGCGGCCGGGCCAAAACCGGCATCGGCGCACAACGAAGCGAATACGTCTTGGGCGCGACAGATGGTATAGTCCGTCCCATGCCGGCCACCACTCTCTACCCCGTATCCGCGCTTCTCGCGCTGTTGCCCGCCGCGTTGTTTAGCCTGCGCCGCGACGGCGCGTGCGATGCGCGGTTCTGGCTGCTGCTTGCCGTCGCCATCGCCGGGCCGTTCGCCTGGGTGTGGGCGCAGTACGCACAAGGCTGGCGCACCGGGCTGGCGCCCACGCTGTGGACCGCCGTGGTCGCCTCGCTCGCGGTGTTCGCCGTTGCCGCTGCGGCGTGGCGCGCGGCATGGCGCCTGGCGCCGCTGCTGCTGCCTTACCTCATCCTGCTCGCACTGGCCGCCATCGTATGGCACAGCGCGCCCGAGCGGCCGCTGGCGGGCTCGGCCCCGGCGACGTGGATCCGGCTGCATATCGTCTTTTCGGTGCTGACCTATGCGGTCCTGACCATCTGCGCCATCGCCGGGCTGGCCGCGTTCCTGCAGGAGCGCGCGCTCAAGGGCAAGCGGCGGGGAACGCTGGTGCAGCTGCTGCCGTCGCTTTCCGACGCCGAGGGGCTTGAGCTGCGCCTGCTCGGCGTCTCGGCGGTGATCCTCGGCCTCGGCGTCGTCACCGGCATGGCGACCCAGTTCTTCGAAACGGGAATGCTTCTGGTCTTCGACCACAAGACCCTGCTGTCGCTGGCAACCTTCGCGGTTATTCTCGGCCTGCTCGCGGCGCGGCGACGCCAGGGACTCCGTGGGCGCCGTGCCGCGCGGCTGGTGCTGGTGGCCTATCTTCTGTTGACGCTGGCCTACCCGGGGGTCAAATTCGTCACCGACGTGCTGATGGCCTGAACCTCAGCGCATTTTTCTTGAACCCCGGACCTCCTTCAGGGTATTTTTCGCCTAACTTTTGGGCATCATAACTTTCGCGCCTAAAAAATGAGCATCAACGTCGGGGCCGTAGCCCTGGACAATCCCGTGATCCTGGCCCCCATGTCAGGAGTCACCGATCTGCCGTTCCGGCGCGTTGCCAAGCGCCAGGGCACGGGGCTGGTCGTTTCCGAGATGATCGCCAGCCAGGCGATGGTGCGACTCAACCGCAAGACCCTGCAGATGGCCGCCAACGCGCCGGAGGAGTTCCCCATGGCGGTACAACTCGCCGGTTGCGAGCCGGAAATCATGGCGGAGGCGGCGAAGCTCAACGCCGACCGCGGCGCGGCGATCATCGACATCAACATGGGCTGTCCGGTGAAGAAGGTGGTCAACGGTCACGCCGGATCGTCGCTCATGCGCGAGGAAGACAAGGCCGCACGTATCCTGGAAGCGACGGTCAGGGCCGTCGACCTGCCTGTGACGCTGAAGATGCGCACCGGCTGGGACGACGGGTCGCGCAACGCACCCCGGCTGGCCCGCATCGCCGAGGAAACCGGCATCCGGATGATCACCATACACGGCCGTACCCGCTGCCAGTTCTACCAGGGGCGCGCCGATTGGGACTTCATCGCCCGGATCAAGGAAGCGGTGAGCATTCCGGTCATCGCCAACGGCGACGTCACCACGCTGGACGACGTGGCCGGCATTCTGTGCCGTTCCGGCGCGGACGGGGTGATGATCGGCCGCGGCGCCTGCGGCCGGCCGTGGTTCCTGCACCAGGCGATCGAGTACCTGAAAACCGGCCGCCGATTGTCCGATCCGGCGCTGGCGGATCAGCACGCCATCCTGCGCGGCCACTACCTCGATATGGTCGATCATTACGGTCCGGCGACGGCGGTGCGCATCGGGCGCAAGCACGTCTGCTGGTACACCAGGGGGCTGCCGAAATCGGCCGAGTTCCGCGCCGAGGTGAACCGCCTCGACGATGCGGATCGGGTGCTGGCCGCCGTCGACGCCTTCTACGACCGGCTCTGCGAACGACCGGCGGCCGCCTGATGCCTTCTTCCGCCAAGGCTGCGGAAACGGCGGAAGCGATGGTCGCCCTGGCGCCGGACTCCGCCGCCGTGCTCGGCGCACTCGCTTTCCCGGTACTGGTGGTAAACGGAGAGAACCGGGTCGGCTATCTCAACGCCGCCGCCGAGCAGTTTTTCGACTACAGCGCCAGCAGCCTGCTGGGCCAGCCGCTGTCGCGCGTGATCCCGCCGGACAGCCCGGTATTCTCGCTGATCGACCAGGTACGCAGTGGCGGCGCCAGCATCTCGGAGCACGGCGTCGATCTGGTGCTGCCGCGCGGTGGCGGACGCAACCTGTCCGTCCACGGTGCGCCGCTGGGCGAGGACGGAGGCTGGCTGGCGCTGTCGCTGCAGGAGAATGCGACCGCCCGCGCCATCGAGCGCCAGCTCTTCCATCGCGGCGCTGCGCGCTCGGTCAGCGCCATGGCGTCCCTCCTGGCGCACGAGGTCAAGAACCCGCTGTCGGGCATCCGCGGCGCGGCGCAGCTCCTGGAACAGACGGTGAGCGGCGCCGACCGCAAGCTGACCCGGCTGATCTGCGAGGAATCCGACCGTATCTGCGCGCTGGTCGACCGCATGGACGTATTCGCCGACGGCGGCCCGCCGGCGCGCAGCGCGGTCAACATCCATGAGGTGCTGGAGCGCGTGCAGCGCTCGGCAACCGCCGGCTTCGCACGGAACGTGAAGATCGTCACCGACTACGACCCCTCGCTGCCGCCGGTGTTCGGCAATTTCGACCAACTCGTCCAGGTATTCATGAACCTGGTCAAGAACGCCGCCGAGGCCGTTCCGGCAGGCGAGGGCGAGATTTGTCTCGGCACCGGGTTCCGCCGCGGCGTGCGTCTGGCGCTGCCCGGCGGGGAAGGACGCATCCACCTGCCGCTGCTGGTCACGGTCGGCGACAACGGACCCGGCATCCCGAGCGACCTGGCGGCCGTCCTGTTCGATCCCTTCGTGACCACCAAGAACGGCGGCACCGGTCTCGGCCTCGCACTCGTCGCCAAGATCGTCAACGACCATGGCGGCGTCATCGAATTCGACACCGGAGCGCAGGGAACCACCTTCCGCGTGCTGCTGCCCATGATCGACGGAAGCGCACGCATGGACCGTTCGAGGGACGCATGACACCCGCCACCATCCTGATCGCCGACGATGATCGCGCCATCCGTACCGTGCTGGACCAGGCGCTGGGCCGGGCCGGATACGACGTCCATGCCACCGACAACGGCAGTACCCTGTGGCGCTGGGTAGAGAGCGGCGACGGCGACCTGGTCATCACCGACGTTCTGATGCCGGATGCCAACGGCCTTGACCTGATCCCGCGCATCAAACGGCTGCGACCCGACCTCAAGATCATCGTGATGAGTGCGCAGTCGACCCTGCTCACGGCGGTGAAGGCCGCCGAGCGCGGCGCCTTCGAGTACCTGCCCAAGCCGTTCGATCTCAACGAACTGCTCGCCACCATCGATCGGGCGCTGCACGAACCCAAGGTGGTCAAGGCCCCGGAATCCCCGCACGACGCCGACGAGAAGCTGCCCCTGATCGGGCGCTCGCCGGCCATGCAGGAGATTTATCGTGTCATGGCGCGGCTCATGGCCACCGACCTGACGGTGATGATCTCGGGGGAATCGGGAACGGGCAAGGAGCTTGTCGCCCGCGCGCTGCACGAATACGGCAAGCGCCGGGGCGGGCCGTTCGTCGCCATCAACATGGCGGCCATTCCGCGCGATCTGGTGGAGGCCGAGCTGTTCGGCCACGAGCGCGGGGCATTTACCGGTGCCACCTCGGCCGGCATCGGCCGTTTCCAGCAGGCCCAGCGTGGCACGCTGTTCCTCGACGAGATCGGCGACATGCCGCTGGATGCGCAGACCCGCCTGCTGCGCGTGCTGCAGGAGGGCGAGTACACCACCGTGGGCGGCCGCACCCCGATCCGCGCCGACGTGCGCATCGTCGCCGCTACGCACCGGGACCTGACCCAGCTCATCCGCAAGGGGCTCTTCCGCGAGGATCTCTATTATCGGCTCAACGTGGTGCCCATCCGCCTGCCGCCCCTTCGCGAGCGCTCCGAGGACATCCCCGAACTGGTGCGCCATTTTCTCGATCGCGCGTCGGAGGAGGGGCTGGGGGACAAAACCATCGACGGCGAAGCCATGGTCCGGCTGCGCGACTATCGCTGGCCGGGCAACGTGCGCGAGCTGGAAAACCTGATCCGCCGGGTCGCCGCGCTGCACGCCGAGGACGTGATCGGCCTCGAAACCGTGCGTATGGAACTCGATCATGCGCGCCCCGCCGCCGGATTGCGCGGCGCCGACGACGAAGGGCTGGGAGGTGCCGTCGAGCGCCATCTGACCCAGTATTTCGACGCCCACCGCGACGAGCTGCCGGCGGCGGGACTCTATGACCGGGTCATCCGTGAAGTGGAAAAGCCGTTGATTGCTCTGGCATTGTCAGCCACCCTCGGCAACCAGTTCCAGGCGGCGAAGATGCTGGGGCTCAACCGGAACACGTTGCGCAAGAAGATCCGCGACCTGCAGATCGAGGTGGTGCGCGGGGCGCGATAGCACCGGCGGAGCGCCGCCCTGCGGAGACCGAACACCGAATGATGACCGCCCTGTCGCCATCCAATATTCTCCTCTGGCCACGCCTCGCGCGGTGGGCAAGGCGGGTCGGGCTTGGCCGCAAGTTCGCCATCGCGCTTGCCGTCGCCGCCATCGGTTCGGCGATCGCCACCTACGCTGCGCTGACCGGCGCGGCGCCGCTCGGCAACGATCCGCGCACCATCCTCATCCTGCTGATCTTCGACCTCGTGCTGTTTCTCGCCGTCGGCGCCATCGTCGCGGTGCAGCTGGTGCGGGTGTGGATGGAGCGGCGGCGCGGCTCGGTCGGCTCGAAGCTCCAGACCCGAGTCGTGCTGCTGTTCAGCCTGGTGGCGGTAACGCCGGCCATCGTGGTGTCGGTATTCTCGGCGCTGATCTTCTCGTTCGGCATCCAGGACTGGTTCAACGTGCGCGTCCGCACCGCGCTGCAGGCCTCGCTGTCGGTCGCCGAGGCCTACCTGAAGGAACACCAGCAGACTATACGCGGCGACATCCTCGCCATGGCGAGCGATCTCAACCGCGCCGCGCCGATGTTGGCCGAAGACCCCCAGCGCTTTCGCAATCTGGTCTCCACGCAGGCAGTCATCCGCTCGCTCAGCGAGGCGACCGTGTTCGATTCCGGCGGCCGCGTGGTCGCCCGCTGGAACAGTCTCGGCGTGCCCCTGTTCGACGAACCGGTCCCCATGTGGGCGGTGGACCGCTCCCAGCTCGGCGAACCGGTCCTGCTCACCACCGAATCGGACGACCGCATCCGCGCGGTGGTGAAGCTCGACCGCTTCGTCGACCTGTATCTCTATGTCGGCCGCTTCGTCGAGCCCGGAGTCCTCAATCATATCGAGCGAACGCGCGGCGCCGTCGACCAGTACATGAAGCTGGAAGGCCGACGATCAGGCATAGAGATCACGTTCGCCATGATGTTCGTTCTGGTGGCGCTGATGCTGCTGATGGCTGCCATCTGGGTCGGCATCACCTTCGCTGCTCGGCTGACCCGTCCGGTGACCGAGCTTGTCAGCGCCGCCGAGCGGGTGCGTGCCGGCGATCTGTCGGCACGGGTGGAAGAGGCCGCGGTACAGGACGAGATGGCCACCCTGTCGCGGGCGTTCAATCGCATGACCGAGCAGCTCTCCACCCAGCGCGAGGGGCTGGTGGAGGCAAACCGGCAGATCGACGAGCGGCGCCATTTCATGGCCACGGTGCTGGAAGGGGTATCGTCGGGAGTGCTCGGGCTCGACGGCGACGGGCGTATCGACATCGCCAACCGCGCAGCGGTGGAGCTGCTCGGCGTTTCCCAGGATGCCCTGCTCGGCCGGCACATCGAAGAGGCCATGCCCGCGACGGCCGAGCTGTTCGACCGCGCGCGGCGGCGTTTCGGCCAGCTCGTCGAGGGCGAGGTGGTCATCCGCCGCGATGGGACGTCGCAGACTCTCTTCGTGCGCTTCAGCGCCGAAGCCACCGGCGACCGGGTGCGCGGCTATGTCGCCACCTTCGACGACGTGACCGAGCTGCTGTCGGCGCAGCGCAAGGCTGCCTGGTCGGACGTGGCGCGCCGTATCGCCCACGAAATCAAGAACCCGCTGACCCCCATCCAGCTCGCCGCCGAGCGCCTGCGCCGCAAATACCTGACGGAAATCCGGAGCGATCGGGAAACCTTTACCGCGTGCACCGATACCATCATCCGCCAGGTCGGCGATATCGGCCGGCTGGTGGACGAGTTCTCTTCGTTCGCCCGCATGCCGGCGCCGGTCATGAAGCGCATCGATATCGCGCGCATCTGCCGCGACACCATCTTCATGATCGCCAACGCCAACCGCGAGGTGGAGATCGTCCACCGCTTCCCCGACGCGCCGGTGGAGCTGTCCTGTGATCCGCGGCAGGTCGGCCAGGCCCTCACCAACCTGCTGCAGAACGCGGTCGAAGCCATCGAGCGGCGGCCGCATCCGGCGGCCGGGATCTCCCTGCCCAAGGGCAGGATAGAGGTTGACGTCGCCCGCGAAGAGGGCAAGCTTGTGATCTCCATTGCCGATAACGGCTGCGGCCTTCCGGAAGCGGAAAGACACCGGTTGACCGAACCCTATGTCACGACGCGCGAGAAGGGGACAGGGCTTGGATTGGCGATCGTGCGCAAGATCATGGAGGACCATGGCGGACAGATCAGGCTCGCGGATCGCGATGGCGGTGGCGCAATCGTCCGCCTCGTCTTCGTCGATGAACTGGACAAGTGGAGCGGCGAGGCGGATTCTGGCGCCGGGAACACGGAAATGACCGCCCATGGCGCTTGATCTTCTCATCGTCGACGACGAGTCGGATATCCGCCGGCTCATCTCGGAGATCCTGCAGGACGAAGGTTATGTCTGCCGCGAAGCTGCGGGCGCCGCCGAGGCGCTGCAGGCCATCGAGGAGCGCCGTCCGAACCTGGCGATCCTCGATATCTGGCTGGAAGGCAGCGACATCGACGGGCTCGCCGTGCTGAAACGGGTAAAGCGCGACTATCCGCCCATTCCGGTGATCATCATCAGCGGCCACGGCGACATCGAAACCGCGGTCACTGCCATCAAGCTCGGCGCCTACGACTACATCGAAAAGCCCTTCAAGGCCGACCGGTTGCTTCACCTGGTCGATCGCGCCATCGACGACGCCCGCATCCGGCTCGAAAACGAGCGGCTCCGCCGGCGCATGGGCGAAAGCGACGATCTGATCGGCGTCTCCGCCGCCATCGGCCAACTCCGCAACGCCATCGAGCGGGTCGCGCCCACCGAGAGCCGGGTGATGATCACAGGACCGGGCGGATCGGGCAAGGAGGTGGTGGCGCGCATCCTGCACAAGACGTCGCGACGCGCCGAGGGGCCTTTCGTGGTGGTCAACTGCGCCACCATGGCGCCCGAGCGGATGGAGGTCGAGCTCTTCGGCACCGAGGCACCGGTCGGGGATCCGACGGGCGAGCGCATCGTCGGCACGTTCGAGCAGGCCACCGGCGGGACATTGCTGCTCGACGAGGTGGCGGACATGCCGCTGGAAACGCAGGGCAAGATCGTCCGCGTCCTGCAGGACCAGACGTTCCAGCGGGTCGGCGGCACGCGCGACGTGCAGGTGGACGTGCGAGTGATCGCCACCTCCAACAGGGATCTGGCCGAGGCCATCGCCGCCGGCACTTTCCGCGAGGACCTGTTCTACCGCCTGAACGTGGTGCCCGTCTCGGTGCCGCCGCTGCGCGCGCGGCGCGAGGATATTCCGGTTCTGGCGAAGCATTTCATGGACCAGTGTGCCTTCTCCGCCGGGCTTCCCCCACGCCAGATCGGCGAGGACGCGATCGCCGCGCTGCAGGGCTACGAATGGCCGGGAAATGTGCGCCAGCTTCGCAACGTGATCGAATGGATCCTCATCATGGCGGCGGGCGGCCCGTCCGACCCCGTGCGCGCCGACATGCTGCCGCCCGAGTTCAGCGAGGGCACCCCGGCGGCGCTGCGCTGGGACGAAGGCGCAGAGGTGATGGCCCTGCCGCTGCGTGATGCGCGCGAGGTGTTCGAGCGCCAGTACCTGAAGGCACAGATTACGCGTTTCGGCGGCAATATTTCCCGTACCGCCGCCTTCGTCGGGATGGAACGGTCGGCGCTCCATCGCAAGCTCAAGCTGCTCGGCGTAAGCACCAACGAGCGGATGGAAAGCACGGGGGCGTGACGGCCGGCCGGCCATCGCGGGAGTATAACCATGAAAGTGATCGTCTGCGGAGCCGGCCAGGTCGGCTACCACATCGCCCGCCAGCTTGCCGCCGAAAAGAACGACGTCATCGTCGTCGACCAGTCACCCGAACTGGTGCGCCGGGTGGCGGATTCTCTGGACGTGCAGGCCTTCGTCGGCTTCGCCTCGCACCCCGACGTGCTGGAGCGGGCCGGTGCCGCAGATGCCGACATGCTGATCGCCGTCACCTATGCCGACGAGGTCAACATGGTAGCCTGCCAGGTGGCGCATTCGCTGTTCAACGTACCGACCAAGATCGCGCGGGTGCGCCACCAGTCCTATCTTCAGCCCATCTGGGCCGATCTGTTCAGCCGCGACCACCTGCCCATCGACGTGATCATCTCGCCCGAGATCGAGGTGGCGCGCGCCATCGCCCGCCGCCTGCAGGTGCCGGGCGCATTCGACACCATCGCTTTCTGCGAGGGCAAGGTGCGCCTGATGGGGGTGCGCTGCCACTCGGACTGCCCGGTGATCAACACGCCGCTGCGCCAGCTCACCGGCATCTTCCCCGACCTGAACATCACGGTGGTCGCGATCGTGCGCGACGGCCACGGCTTCGTGCCGCGCTCCAGCGACGAGATGCTGGCGGGCGATGACGTCTATTTCATCGCCGACGCCGCGCACGTCGCCCGCGCCATGGCCGTGTTCGGCCATGAAGAAACCGCGGCACGGCGTATCATCATCGCCGGCGGAGGGCATATCGGTGCCTTCCTGGGCGAAATCGTCGAAAAGGATCATCCCGGCGTAACGGCGAAGATCGTCGAAATCAACCGCGAGCGCGCCCACCAGGTGGCCGACCTGCTGGAACGGACCGTGGTGATCAACGGCGACGTGATCGACCCGGAAATCCTCGAAGAGGCCGGCGTCGCCGAAAGCGAAGCCATCATCGCCGTCACCAACGACGACGAGACCAACATCCTCGCCTCGTTGCTCGCCAAGCGGTTCGGTACCCGCCGTGCCATAACGCTTATCAACAACATCACCTATGGCCCGCTGGTCACCACGCTCGGCATCGACGTGGTGGTGAACCCGCGCTCCATCACCGTATCCACCATCCTGCAGCACGTGCGGCGCGGCCGCATCCGCGCCGTCCAATCGCTGGGCGACGGGTTCGGCGAGGTGATCGAGGCGGAAATTCTCGAGACCTCGGGCCTTTCCGGCAAGTCGGTCGCGGAAGCGGAGTTCCCCGAGGGCGTTCTGGTGGGCGGTATCGTGCGCGACAGCAAGGTGATCATCCCGCGCGCCGATACGGTTATGCGGGTGAAGGACCGTGTCGTGCTGTTTGCCGCCACCGAGGCCGTCAAGGCCATGGAAAAGCTGTTCGCCGTGCGTCTGGAGTTCTTCTGAGGCGTCCCATGCATATTGCCTACGTCAACGGCCGCTACCTCGCCCGGGACCGCGCCGCAGTCAACGTGGAGGATCGCGGTTACCAATTCGCCGACGGTGTCTACGAGGTCATCGCCGCGCAGGGCGGACGGCTGATCGATCTCGAACGCCATTTCGACCGTCTCGACCGCTCGCTGGCCGCGCTCGACATCGTGCGCCCGTGCGAACGCGCGGCGCTGCGCGTCATTGTGCGCGAGGTGCTGCGCCGCAACCGTATCCGCGACGGCATCGTCTACATGCAGGTCACCCGCGGCGTGGCGCGCCGCAACCACGCCTTTCCCGCCGCCGCGGTGCCGGCCCTGGTGGTCACCGCCGCGCGCAAGCAGCCGCCGTCGCAGGCGGCGGTGGAGCGGGGTGTAAAGGTCATCACCGTTCCCGAAACCCGCTGGAAGCGTCCCGACATCAAATCGGTGGCCCTGCTGCCCAACGTGCTGGCGAAGCAGCAGGCAATGGCCGCCGGCGCCGAGGAAGCCTGGTTCGTCGACGAGGCGGGCCGGGTGACGGAAGGCTCGTCCACCAACGCCTGGATCGTCACCGGCCCGGCCGAGGTGGTGACCCGGCCACTGGGCAGGGACATCCTGGCGGGGATTACCCGCGACGTGGTGCTGGAAACAGCGCGGGAGAGCAATATCCGGGTGGTCGAGCGCAGCTTCACCGTCGACGAGGCAAAGGGGGCGCGCGAAGCCTTCATCACCAGCACCACGTCCTGGGTCCTGCCCGTCGTTGCCATCGACGGTGCGCCGGTCGGCGACGGTCGGCCCGGCCCGGTGACGCGTCTTCTGCTCGACGCCTATCGACGGCGCGTGGCCGGCGACGCCGGTTCGTCATGAAAGGCCTGACGCGCCCGCGGGCGGTGCTGCTCGACTGGGACAACACGCTGGTCGATACCTGGCCGGTGATCCACGAGGCCATGAGTACGACGCTGGCCTATATGGGTCGCGCGCCCTGGACCATCGAGGACACCCGCACGCGAGTACGCCGGTCATTGCGCGAGGCGTTCCCCGACATGTTCGGGGAACGCTGGAAGGAAGCGCGCGACGTGTTCTACCTGCGTTTCCGGGAAATTCATCTTGAACGGCTGGAAATGCGTCCCGGGGCCGAATCGCTGCTGGCGGCGCTGGCGAGCAGGGGAATCTATCTCGGCGTGGTCAGCAACAAGACGGGCGAGCACCTGCGCCGCGAAGCCGCGCACCTCGGCTGGTCGCGCTATTTCGGCCAGCTTGTGGGGGCGACGGACGCGATGCGCGACAAACCCGCGGCCGAGCCGGTCCACATGGCGCTGGCCGGAAGCGGGGTTTCGCCGGGGCAAGAAGTGTGGTTCGTTGGCGATACGGCCATCGACATGGAGTGTGCCCATAACGCCCGCTGCATTGCGATCCTTGTTCGGGAAACGCCCCCAACTGATTGTGAATTCGGGAATTTTCCTCCTGTCATCCACGTGCATGATTGCTCTGCACTGACTACCCTTGTCATGCGGCTCTAGAGGGCCATATTGACGGAGTGGGCCGATTCCACGAGCCAGAAGGCTGTGAATCGGCCATCAGGGGGCAGAGAGAAGCCGGGTCGGCATCTTCGGTACCCTGTTTTCAAGAAACGGCAGCGAAGAAGAACGCAAAAATGACAAGTGACAAGAACCAGAACCTGCAGGACGTCTTTCTCAACCACGTGCGGAAGAACAAGACACCGGTGACCGTCTTCCTGGTCAATGGCGTCAAGCTCCAGGGAATCATCACGTGGTTCGATAATTTCTGCGTCCTGTTGCGTCGCGACGGGCATTCGCAGCTTGTCTACAAGCATGCGATCTCGACCGTGATGCCCGTCTCGCCGATCCAACTCTACGACGAGAAGGAGGCCGAGGAAGCCGTTGGTGCGTAACGGCACCTCCGTAACTTCGATCGGTTCGCCCGAAAGGGCGTTCGTTCTCCACCCCTACGCCAAGCAGGGGCATGTCGGCCAGCGTACGGCCGAAGCCTGCCTCGAAGAGGTGGTAGGACTGGCGCGCGCCATCTCGCTCGATGTGCGCCTGGCTGAGGCTGTGCCCATCGTGCGGCCGCGCCCGGCCACCTATTTCGGAACGGGAACGGTCGAAAGCCTCGGTCACATGATCGAGGCCGACGAGGTGGGTGTCACCGTGTTCGACGGCCCACTCAGCCCTGTCCAGCAGCGTAATCTCGAGCGGGCCTGGAAATGCAAGGTCATAGACCGCACCGGGCTCATCCTCGAGATCTTCGGCGAGCGTGCGCGCACGAAGGAAGGCAGCCTGCAGGTCGAACTGGCGCACCTTTCCTACCAGCGCTCGCGGCTGGTGCGCAGCTGGACCCATCTTGAGCGCCAGCGCGGCGGCTTCGGTTTCCTCGGCGGTCCCGGCGAAACCCAGATCGAGGCCGACCGCCGGCTGATCGACGAGCGCATCGTGCGGATCAGGCGCGAGCTGGAAAAAGTCGTGCGCACGCGCGGCCTGCACCGTACCGCGCGCCGCCGCGTGCCCTATCCGGTGGTGGCGCTGGTGGGCTACACCAATGCGGGCAAATCCACCCTGTTCAACCGCCTGGCGAACGCCGGGGTCTACGCCGAAGACCAGCTCTTCGCCACGCTGGATCCCACCATGCGGGCGGTCCGCCTGCCGTCTGGGCGGCGCTTTATCCTGTCCGATACGGTGGGCTTCGTGTCGTCCCTGCCCACGACGCTGGTCGCCGCTTTCCGCGCCACGCTGGAAGAAGTGCTGGAAGCCGACGTGGTGGTCCACGTGCGCGACATCTCCCACCCCGACGCCGAGGCGCAGAAAACCGACGTGCTCGGCGTCCTCGGCGAACTCGGCATGGAGGAACTGCGTCTCGCCGCCATGATCGAGGTGCGCAACAAGATCGATCGGCTGGATGCGCAGGCGCGCGCCAGGCAGGTCGAACGCGCGTTGCACGAACCCGATACGGCCGCGCTGTCGGCGGTAACGGGCGAGGGGGTGTCGACCCTGCTGGATCTCATCGAGCACCGCATCAACGCGACGCGGCGGGTGCTCGACATCGACGTGCCGCTGACCGATGGGGCCACGCTGGCATGGCTCTACCGCAAGGGCGAGGTGCTGAGCCGGCGCGACGACGAGAGCCTTGCCCATCTGCAGGTCGGCCTGGATGCCGCCGACGCCGCCCGCTTCGAACACCGCGCCGCGGCCGCATCCACGTGACCGCCGGCGCCATGCTTACCGCGTCCCTGACCGATCGCATCGGCGATCTCATGCGTACGGTGGCGGCGGAAGAGATCATGCCGCGCTTCCGCCGGCTGGAAGACGCCGAAATCTGGAGGAAGCGGGCCGGCAGCCTGGTCACCGTGGCCGACGAGGCCAGCGAACAGCGCCTTCGCGCCGCACTCACCGGCTTTATTCCCGGTTCGGTTACGCTGGGCGAAGAGGAGGCCGAGGCCGATCCGTCCGCGTTCGGGCGGCTGTCGGGCGAGGCTCCCGTGTGGATCATCGATCCCCTCGACGGCACCGCCAATTTCGCCGCCGGGAAGACACGCTTCGCCGTTATCGTCGCCCTTTCGGTGGGGGGCAGGGTGCGCGCCGGCTGGATTCTCGATCCCGTCAACGACGCGCTTGTCAGCGCCGAGGAAGGCGCCGGCGCCTGGCGCGACGAAACCCGGCTCGGCACTGCCGCGGCAGGTCCGCCGGCGGCGATGCGCGGCTCACTGATAAGCCGGCTGCGGCGCGATCCGGTGGTGTGCAACGCCTTCGCCGCGGTCATTGCGCCGGGAAGCTGCGGCGTCAATTACATCGACCTCGCCGCCGGCGTACTGGATTTCGCCTTTTACCGGCGGCTCGAGCCTTGGGACCATGCCGCCGGCGACCTGATCCACCGCGAGGCCGGTGGCCGCGCCGCGTGCCTCGATGGCACCCCCTACGACCCCGTCTCACCCGGCGAGACCGGACTGCTGCTGGCCGCCGACGAAGCCGCCTGGAGCGCCATCGCCGCGGTCATCGGCCCGGCCATCGCCGCACCGACTTCCTGAACATGCGCCGACCCGTCCCCGAAATCGGAGCCCCGGATTACGCCCGGGCGTGACGGGAGCGCCTTGTTGGATAAAAATGGCGGCACGACGACGGTTTCGACGGCGGGGGACGCGCAAATGGCAGAAACGGGCAGGGCCGCATTCATCGGGCTTGGGGTGATGGGCTATCCCATGGCCGGCCATCTGGCCGCCAGGGGATACGAAATGGCGGTCTATAACCGCACCACGGCAACCGCCGAGCGCTGGGTTGCGGCGCACAATGGCCGGTTGGCTAAGACGCCCGCCGAGGCCGCCGATGGCGCCGATTTCGTCTTCGCCTGCGTCGGCAACGATGACGACGTGCGCGCGGTGGTCAAGGGCCCCGACGGCGCCTTCGCCGGCATGAAAAAAAGCGCGGTGCTGGTGGACCACACCACCACCTCCGCCATCCTCGCGCGCGAACTCCATGGCGAAGCGCGCGAAAAGGGACTGGCGTTCCTCGACGCGCCGGTATCCGGGGGGCAGTCGGGGGCAGAGAACGGAGCGCTGACCGTAATGGTAGGCGGCGATGCCGACGTCTTCGCCCGGACCAGGGCAGCCATGGACTGTTACGGCAAGGCCGTCACGCTCATGGGTCCGTCCGGAGCCGGGCAACTCACCAAGATGGTCAACCAGATCTGCATCGCCGGGCTGGTACAGGGTCTGGCCGAAGGCATGAATTTCGCCCAGCGCGCCGGGCTCGACGGCAACCTGGTGCTCGACGTCATCTCCAAGGGGGCGGCCCAGTCGTGGCAGATGGAGAACCGCGGGCGCACCATGCTCAAGGGGGAATTCGCGTTCGGCTTCGCCGTGGACTGGATGCGCAAGGACCTGGGCATATGCCTGGACGAAGCGGACCGCAACGGCGCCCGGCTACCGGTGACGGCCGTGGTGGACCAGTTCTACAAGCACGTGCAGGCACGTGGCGGCCGGCGCTACGACACCTCCAGCCTCATGCTGCTGCTGGCGACGGACTGAGGCAGGAACGCGAGACGCCAGATCAAAGACAGTTAGTTCCTATAGATCAAACTGTTAGGGAGACTATCTGAACAGAGACATGAATTCCAGCGCGGGCGCTGCATTCCTAACGGTCCCGTTCGCCAGCCTTGGCTTGCCGCCACAGCGCCTCCATCTCGTCGAGCGAAGCCTTGAAAGGGGACTTCCCTTGTTTTTCAAGCGAATCCTCGACAAACCTGAACCTCCTGTCGAACTTGTCATTGGTTCGCCGGAGGGCCGCTTCCGGGTCAATACCGAGGTGCCGGGCAAGGTTGGCGACGGCGAACAGGATGTCGCCAAGCTCGTCCTCCAGCTTGGCGCGCGGGGACGCGGCGGCGATTTCGTGCCGGAGTTCACCGATTTCCTCATCGATCTTGTCGATCACCTGGCCGGTTTCCGACCAGTCGAATCCGACGCGGGCGGCGCGCTTCTGCAGCTTTTCCGCCCGCATCAGCGCCGGCAGGGCCAGGGCGACCCCGTCCAGAACGCTGTGGCGCTCGCCGGCACCGGCCGCGCTGGCGGCGCGCTCGGCGGCCTTCGTGGCCTCCCAGGCCAGCGTCTGCGCCTCGGCGCCTGCGACGGTGGCGTCCCCGAAGACATGGGGATGGCGGCGCTCCATCTTGTCGCAGACGCCGCGCACGATGGCCTCGAAATCGAATCCGCCTTCCTCGCGAGCCATCTGGGCGTAGAACACCACCTGGAACAACAGGTCGCCCAGTTCGTCCTGCAGTGCCGTCCGGTCGCCTCGGGCGATGGCGTCGGCCACCTCGTAGGCTTCCTCGATGGTGTAGGGGGCGATGGTGACGAAGTTCTGGTCCTTGTCCCATGGACAGCCGCCGTCGGGATCGCGCAGGCGCGCCATGATGTCGAGCAGCCGGCCGATGGACGATGCCGCCTTGCCGTCGCCGGGACCGGTCGTCATGGCAAATGCCTCTCGGTTTCCGGCCCCCGGAGCGAAGACCGGAGTAGGCGGGAAAACGGCGGAAAGCCGCGCCCCCTGCACATAATTGTCGCATAATGTATACTTATGAGTTAACTCAAGTGCCTTTGTTCCCGCTGCGTTCCCGCTCCCAGGCGACAATAAAACGATAGCAAAAACTACGGCGGATACTGTCGCGGCCATCTTGCGGTACAGGTCGGCGACCGCCGATGACTTCGCCCGCCATGTATTCAAATCAAGCAGGGCGCGCGCCTGGTCCGCGCCCGCCAGCTCGGCAATCCTGAGCATCGTGGCATCGTCGGGCCATGCGCGCTTGGTGCGATACCAGCTCACCGAGCTACTTTTGAGCCCGACGTGAATTGCCAAGGCTCGGTCGGAGGATAGGCCAGCGCGCCGAATCGCTGCGTCGAGATATTCGTCTAGCGTCATCGGATACCCCCTCAAAAGGCGACAAACCCTAGCATTGGTGCATTTTGTTGACAAGCACCCCCTGATTTGGGGATGCTTATCGATGCAACGCACCACATCTGGTGCGCGGCATAGCCCCTCAAGGCTCGCGGGCCGGTCCCCACGGCCGGCCCGCATCCCTGAGAGGCGGGAACCATTGAGGGGGGACACCATGCCAGGAACGACCGCAATCCAAATCATCGCCAAGACCTCGCGGGTACCCGTCGCGGTATCGGTAACGGTCTACATCGACCCGCGCACCGAGCCCGGAAAGGTCCGCATTGCCGGCCATGCCTTCGGCCAGTCGGAAAGCGTCATCGTTGACCACGAGACGGCGCGCAAGATCGCCGACGCGCTATGGTCGGGAGCCGACGAAGCCGAGCTCGCGAGTGCGACGGCGGGAGGCTGAGCCGTGCCGTCAATGGTTAGAAGCGTCCGGGTGAGGCGGGTCTATGTCGTCGCGCCAGGGCGCCGGGGTGCGGGGTACGTCGGGATCGTTCCGCAGCGCCTTTCCTCCAAGCCGGACCAGCTCCGCCAGGTCGCTCCAGTCGATAAGCAGATTTTGGTGGCTGGTTACGAGCATGGCGACCTTGCCAAATTGTGCAATTTCCACGGCCTCGGTCTTACCAAAATACGTGTCCTGGCCGAATTCAATCGGGTTTTTGGGATCAAGCGGCTTGCGCGGTTCGCGGTGGCACATGGCGTCCCCCTATCTAGGCTAGGACGATTAGGCGATGCGCTCGCGGCCGAATCGTCAACCCTTAGGGTAGGGGCCTAGCCATGGCGCGCTCCGACGGACTTACCCTCGGCATCTTCCCCGAGGCGGTGCTCACCGACCCCGACCTGACCAGTCTGCAAAAGCTCGTCGTCGTCGCCCTCGGCATCCTGATCGACCGGGGGCGCACGGGCCATTGCTGGCCATCTCACCAGTACATCGCCGACATGATCGGATCGTCCCGCCAGAAGGTGCAAAAGGCCCTCAAGGGCCTCGAAAAACGCGGCTGGATAGAGGTCGATGACGACCGCCGGCGGCGGTGCAAAATCTACTCGTTCAACATGGCGATATGCGCCCCCATGGGCTCACAACAATCTGTCCAAAGTGAGCCCCATAGGGGTCAAGACAGCGGCGAAGCTGCCCAAAGTGAGCCCTCGGGGGCGCATAGAAATGAGCCCAACGGGGCTCACAACAACCTATTCTTGACAACCTCCCCCCCTTACCCCCCCGAGGGGGGCAACGCGGACACCGGCGCTGGTCGCGCCGGCGACCCAGCCCCACCCCCCCAGCCCCCCGCCCCGATGCGGGGCGGGGGGTCTACCGCGCCCGTGGCGGGCGAAGGCGGCTCGCCAATTGCTCGGCAGGGGGGCGAGGCGGCGAGCTCCTGGGCTCGGGTTCAATCCGCCGTCGCGGCGGCCATCGGCCCGGATGCCTACCGGAGCTGGTTCGCAGCCGTGCGGCTCAACCACCTGGCCGAAGGGCGGGCGGTGCTCGCCGCGCCGTCCACGTTCATCCGCGACCGGCTGGCCAGCGGCTATAGCGAAAATCTGAAATCGGCGTGCGCCCGCCACCTGGGCGCGACCGAGGTTGTTCTAACCGCCGGCGGCGGCGAGCTGGCTTTGTAGGAGTTGATCCATGCCCAAGGGCGAAATTATCGGCTATCTCGCGTGCCCGTGGTGCGCGCTCCACCATCCGCCCATCGGCGGGCTGATGACCCTCACCGTCAACGCCAGGGGAAATATCTTCGCCTGGTGCGCCGGCGGCCCAGACGGGCTGCTCCCGAGCTGCGGCCAGGGGCAGAACCTTTCCGGCCGCAACAGCGCCAGGGTGCGCGCGCTGATCGCCAGGGCCGAACGCGGCGCATCCGACGCGCGCGCCGAAATCACCCCCGCACCGACCCCCGAACCGGAGCCCGAGCATGGACCCGAAAATAATCCTCCCGCCGAAAAATCCGAGCCCGAGCCCGACGCCAAGCCAGGACGAAAGCGCGCCGGCGGAAAACGCGACGGGTTCGCGGGAGTTTTCTTCCGCGACTGAGCCGGCGGCGCACGTCCTCGACGCGCCGTTCCCCGAGCCGGCAATCGCGACCGAGCCGGAACCGCCACCGCCAGGCGTGCCCGAGGGCGAGCTCGCCAGGGCGCCCGACGGCGCGCTGGTGCTGAGCCGGGAACAATTCTGGTTGAACTTTCGCGGCATGTTCGAGGGCGCCGGCGCGCTCACCGGCCTGCAATCGTTCCCGATTGCCGAGGCGGAAACCGACCGCGCGCGGGCGACGGCCGATATTTTCTACGACCTGGCGCTCACCACGACCTGGCTGCGCTTCCTGGTCGATCCGAAATCGACCTGGGCCGGCAAGGCGTTCGTCGTCGGGACGTTCGTGCTCGGCAAGGCGGCGGCGATCCGCGCCGAGCTCATGGCGCGGCAATCGAATACCAGCGGCCGGGGCCGCACATCGCAGCCGGCAGGGGCGGGGGCGCAACCGGGCGCTCCCGCCAGGGAGCCGGCGCACGTTGATGGACAGGTGGTCGAAGTGGAGCACGCGGCATGAAAAAGAACGCTGAAATGATCGGTGTGTACGGACGCCGCGGGAGCGGCAAGACCACCCGCGTCCTGTTGCTGATCCGCGACCGGCCGCGCGTGGTGGTGTTCGACCCGACCGGCGAGTTCGAGCGCGAGCATGGCGTCACGGCGTTCTGTGACGGCGACGCACTGCGCCTCTACCTGGCGCGGCACTGGCAACGCGGATTCCGCGTCGCCTTCACGCCGCGGGCCAATTACGAGCGCGAGCAGCTGCACGCGCTGGCGACGTTCCTGCTCGCCTGCCAGCGGCCCTACCTGGACGGCGCCGACGCCAGGACAATTACGCTGGTGGTGGAGGAAATGAACCTCGGCTATCCGGCGCAGGGTCTGCCGCAGCACCTCGACGGCATGTCGCGGGTATGCAATCAGGGCCGCCATTACGGCATCGAGGTTATCGGCGTGACACAGCGCCCGCCGCTCGTGTCGGCGACGTTTCGCGGCGGCCTTGCCGAGACGTGGATATTCCCGCTGGCGCGCGCCGATGATCGCGGCGAGGTGCTGAACATGCTCGGCCGCCAGTGGGGCGACCAGCTGGCGGCGCTGCAAGCCCATCACTGCCTGCACTACCACAACGGCGCGGTGCGGCGCGACGCCAACCCGGCGCCGCGACCATGAATTTTCCTACCTAGTATCCTAGCCTAGCTAGGTTTGCATTCCCCCTCCGAGCTGTGCGAGGGCCTTATCCGTTTCCAACGGGAAGGGCCGCCGTGTCCCGCATACCCAGCGCCATCGCACTGCAAGCCGGCGTCGGCATCGTGTCCGGGCTCCTGGTCCTGGCCGTGTGGGACTGGTGGAAAAACCGCAAGCAGCAAGGATCATCCCCATGAAGCTCAATTCGACCGCCTTTCTCATGGCCATCGCGGCCGCCGCGCTCGGCACCCTCACCGCCGGGCTCATCATGTCCTACGGCCGTGGCAGCGTGGAGCTGCTGGCCAAGGCGCACTCCGGCTACGACAGCTAACCGCGCCGCGCCAGCGAAAGGACCGCCATCATGCCCACCCAAGACTTCATCCAGCTTCCCAGCTTCAACGGCGTCGCGGCCGGCTCTACCGCCACCCTCGATCTTTCCAATTTCGGCGGCGCTTTTCACGCGCTGCAGCTCACCTACACGACCGCGACCGCCGGCGGCGCCGACCTCGCCAACATGACGGCGGAGCTCACCGAGTTCCGCCTCAAGGTCAACGGCAACGTGCAGCGCACGTTCTCGTTCGCCCAGCTCGCCGCCATCAACGCGCTGCGCGGCGTCGCCTTCGCCACCGGCATTGCCGATATCATCTTCGCGCCCGGCTGGACCCGTTCGGCCGCCGGCGAGGATGCGCTCGCCTGGGGCATGGCGGACGTGCAGACCTTCCAGCTGGAAGTCGATATTGCCGCCGGCGCCACCACCCCGACGCTGACCGCGCGCGCCGCGTGGATGGATGTAACGCGGCCCATGGGGCAGATCGTGAAGTGGAAACGGTTTACCGTTCCCGTGGTCGGCGCCGGCGTCGTGACGTGGAGTCAGTTTCCACGCGGCGATGCGTATTACGGCGTGCACGGGTTTTCCGCCAACATCACGGCGGAACGGGTGCTGCTCAATCAGCGCGAGAAGTTCAACGCCACCACGGCGCAGGCGGCGGCCTGGTACGCGACGCACGGCGTCACCATGCAGGCGAATGTCTTTTCGCAGCTTTTCAACCCCAACAACCGGGTATCCGACGCGCTGCCGACCCGTGACGCGCAAGGCAACCTGGTCAACGAGCTGCGCTATGAGTTCACCATGGGCGCGGCTGGCAGCTTCACGGCGCTGACCGAAACCCTCGGGGTGCGCGACTAGGGAGCCCGGCCATGGACTGGTTCGACAGCCTGCTGGACAAGGCGACGGGCGTTTACAAGTCGGTGCTCGACTACGATTTGCGCGCGCTTGAGCTCGACTTCATCCGCCAGGCGCGGGCGAGCGAAATCGCCAGCGTGGCGGCGCGCGCACCCGTGATTCCGGGCACCAGCAACAACGCGCTGCTCTGGCTCGGGGCGCTCGCCGTCGGCGGCGTCGTGGTCTGGCAGCTCGCCAGGCGCTGAGCCGTGGCGGCGTCCGACCTGGTCTTTCCCGCCGAAGAACTCGGGCCGGAATTCACCGGCGGCGGGGGCAACCTGTTCGATTCCATCTTCGGCGCGGCGCTCGGGGGCGGGCTCGGCATTCCGGGCGCGTCGGCGAGTTCGTCGGCACGCTCGCGCGCGGCGGGCTCGCAGGAGGCGATTTTCAGCGCCGCTTTCAACGTCAACAGCGGGGCTAATTCGGTGGAGCGCATCGTGCAAATGGCGCTCCCGTTCGTGGTGGTGGCGGGGGTGGCATGGCTGGCGTTCCGCTGACGCTCAAGGTCCGCCGGCTGCGCTTCACGCGAGGGGTAAGGACGGTGCTGCGCTCAATCGACGGCATGACCCCCGAGCTGCTGAGCTGGTACGCGCGCCAGGTCGAAGGCGGCGCGTTCTTCGCCGTCGGGTTTTTCGACCGCGCCCGCCTGGTCTGTGTCGCGCTCACCGAGGAACAATCCGGACCGCGCGGCCGCGAGCTGATGGTTGTGGCGTCCGCTGGCGGCGTGCGCGGCGTCGACCTTACCGCAACGGTGCTCGGCCACCTGGAAGCCATGGCGCGCGCCGACGGTTATCGAGCCATCCGCTTCGAGACGCGGCGCCAGGGGCTGGTGCGCCGCACGGTTCTGCTCGGCTACACGTTCGGGCGCGTTGTCATGGAAAAGGAGCTCGGCCCGTGCGCGTGATCGTCGCACCAGGCGCGCCGCGCGACGCCATGCCGGGCGTGTGCTTTTTTTCCAAGTCGTCGAGCTCGTCGTCGGTGCAGAACACCACCGAGCAAACCGACAAGCGCATCGCGGCCACCGACAGCGCCGTTGTCGTGCAGCTGAGCGACGGCTCGTCGCTGGAGCTCACCGACCCGGAGCTGATCGCGGCGACCGAGAACATCATCGGCTCGCATGAGGCGGTGCTCAAGGAAGCGTTCGGCTTCGCCGCCGGCGAAAGCGAGCGCGCCGCCGGGCTGACCCGCGAGGTGCTTAACCGGGCGCGGTCCGAGCAAGCGCAATTCTTTTCCGAGCTGCTGAAGTGGGGCACGGCGCTGACCGTCGGCACGGTGCTGGCGATCAACGCTCCCCGCTTCGTCAAGTAGAGGCAGACCATGGCGCGCAACCATCCCTATCGACGCTACGTCACGACGCTGGCGGCCAACGAGGAACGCCAGGTCGGCGCAACCGGGCAGTATCTGTTCTGCCTGAGCGCCACGGGCTCGTTCGGCGTGCGCCTGGACGACGGGCCGGTTTCCATCCTCTATGCCGGGACCGGCTTTCAGCTCGCCGCCGGCGAGAGCTTCGGGAACTTTTCCGTGCGCGACCTGTCGGGCGCCGGCAACACGGTGGAGCTCGCCGTCGGCTACGGGGACTTCCGCGATGCGCGCCTCACGGTGACCGGCGCGCTCGACCTGTCCAAGGCGAGCGAGATAAACGGCTTCACCGACACGGTGGTGGCTCCTGGCGCGCTTGGATCCTTCGCCGGCGGTGCAACCCGGAGGCGGCGCTGGATCCAGAACCTGTCTACCACCGGCACCGTCCATGTGGGTGGGGCCGGCGGATCGGTGCCGGCGGCAAACTTCGGGCTGCGGCTCGGTCCCGGCCAGACCATGGCTATCGACACGACGGGGACAATCAATGTTTTCAATCCGGGGTCTGTTGCTGTGACCATCGCTGAAATCAGGACGGTAGATTGAGGCGACCATGAACGGACTTTACCTTCCACCCATTCCCCTCGGCGCCAGCTTCGCCCACGTGGCTCTTGCCGCCGGCGCGGCGACCGTCCTCATCCCCGTCGCCACCAACACCAACGGGATGATTGTCCGCTCCCTCGCGTGGCTGTCGGCCGGCGCTGCGGCGGCGGCCACCATCTATGCCGACAGCGCCGCGCCGGTAGGAATCAGCGACGTGGCCAAGCGGATGATTGCGGCCATGGGTAGCGGCAGCCTCTCGTGGGCACAATTTCCTATCGACCTGCCGGCGGGTATCGGCCTCTTTGGCTGGGCGGCCGGGGCCGGGCACGTCGTGTGCGTGGCCTTCGACGTGAAGTAGGAGAGGAACGCCGCGGATGGATAACGCCGCCCTTTTCGCGCTCGCCGCCGTCGGCCTGGTGGCGCTCGCCGCTGCGGGGAAGCCGACGCTGAGCGTCCCCGGCCAGGCGCTGAGCCTGACCGAAGTGCAAAGCCTGGCGAGCGCCACGGTGCAACAACACTTCGCCGGCCGCGTCGACCCGGCGATGCTGTGGCGCATCGCCTGGGTGGAAAGCTCTTTCAATCCGACCGCGATCCGCGCCGAGATTGCCATCGGCGATGCGTCGCTCGGGCTGATGCAGACGCTGCTTTCAACCGCGACCTGGTTGCACGAAATCGGCTACACGGCGTATCCGGCGCCGACCTTCGCCGAACTGTTCCGGCCCGAGGTGAGCATGTATTTCGGCGCCGCCTATATCGATTACCTGGCGCACCGCAACGGGCTCACCAGCGGCAAGGGCGAGGAAACCATTGTGCGCGCCTACAACGGCGGGCCGGGCGGCGCGACCAGGGACTACACCGCCGGTTATTGGGCCAAATATCAGGCGGCCAGGGAAAGGTTCAACTAATGCCGGTTTTTCTTGTTGGGCTCGCCTTCGGCGGCGTCGGCGGTTTCGTCGCGGCGGATGGCGTCGGCAGCGCGTCGAAGATCCTGAAATACGCCGTGATCGTGGCCGGCGCCTGGCTCGCCATGCGCGCGCTCCGCGAGGTCGGGTAATGGACGCAAACGCGCTGCCGTTCCTGGTCGCCGTCCTGGTGGGCATCAACACGCTCGCGGGCGCGGTTATCGGCGCCGGCGTGTGGCGGAAAATCGGCGAGCTCTGCGTCGAGGTGCGCGAGCTGCGCCGCCGCGTATCGCAACTGGAAGGGAAGGGACCAAACGATGCTGGCACGAATGCACCGAATCCGGGCCGCCTGCGCGCGGCTCGCGCCACCTGCTGAGGCGGCGGCGAAGAAACCGGCCAGGCGGCCGGCGAAGAAGGCGACGGCGACGGGCGCCGTCCGCAAGCGGAAAGGCAAGGGCAAATGAACTGGCTACAGGACCGGCTCCGCGAGGGGTCGACGTGGGCAGGGCTGTCGGCCGTCATGATGGGCGTCGGCCAGCTCGGCAAGGTCAATGAGGCGCCGGCCGTGTCAGACGCCCTTACCAATGTCGGCACGGCGATAAGCCAGGGCGTGCCCTGGTGGCAGGCGCTGATGTTCGGCGCCGCCGGCGCCGCCATCGCCATTGCCGACGGCAAGAAGGGGAAAAAGTAATGGCAACGCGCAAGCAGATCGCGGCGGCGCGCCGCAACATCAAGAAGGCGATCGCCGCCAACCGCCGGCGCGGCGGCAAGAAGCGCACCACGCGCCGGCGCCGGCGGCGCTAGACGATGACCGTCTTCGATACCGCGACGCCCGCCGGCGTCGTGCGTGCGGCCGGTGCGGCGGCGGCGCTGTTCGTCGCCGCCACCGGCACCGTGCCGGGCATCGCCCGCGTCGGGCTGGCTCTCGCCGGCCTGGCGCTCGCCGTGCAGGCGTTCTCCAACCTCACCGAGCCGGGCGCGTGATCGTCGTTGCGCTGCTCATGCGCCGCCGATAGGCTGGCGTCATGGACGGGGGCAAGCGCATCCTGGAAGCGGTCGGCCTGATCGGGCTGGCCTCGCTCGCCATCTGGGCCGGGCTGGAGCGTAACTACGTTCTCCTGGCGGCCCTCGGCGGCACCACGGCGCTCTACCTGGTCCAGCGCCGGGCGGCGCGCTAGAACAGCGCCGCCACGGCGTAAATCGCCAGCGATGAGAGACCCCAGATTAGCGCCGTGATGCCGGCGGCCACCGCGGCCGTGATGCCGGCGACCACCGCGACGATGACGGCGAGTTGACCGGCGCCGAGCTTCAACCACGCCATCAGCCGCCGCACCAGTTGATACAGCTCGGCGCCGAGGATCACGCCGGCGACCGCGCCGGCGAGCCACAGCCACGGCGGTATCTCGATCATGGCTTTATCTCGGGATGGAAGTACTTTGCCTGCTGAAATTCCGGCAGGGCGGGCAGGGCGGCGCGCAACCTCGACCACGTTGCCGCGAGCTGGTCCTGGTTTCGGCGCGCGCGGTACCGGCCGCGCCATCCGTTCTCGATGTTGGCGGTGGTGGTGCGGCTGAGCTGGGCGAGCTCGGCAAGCTCCGCCTGGGTGAGGCCGGCGGCGATGCGCGCCAGGCGCAGCGCCCCGGCCAGCCCGTGGGCACGCAGGTGCCCGTGGGCGAGATACGGGCCGCGGCTCATGGCC
>Ga0326597_10000919_pt1 | contig 49818 bp, 55 predicted proteins | sample RVTome_12_FD_203789 | JGI IMG/M metagenome (GOLD analysis project Ga0326597, IMG submission 203789) | Soil microbial communities from uranium-contaminated site in the Upper Colorado River Basin, Wyoming, United States - RVT100D185 | ecosystem: Environmental > Terrestrial > Soil > Contaminated >... | reverse complement strand
GGTGCCCCTTTGCGCTTGCCCATTGCAGAGCGTCTTCATTCCGAGCGTGCACATCCGCTTCGCACTCCTCCACCAAATAGCGAACCACGTCAAGGTGACCATTCTCGCTTGCCCATCGCAGTGCTTTTTCATCCCTTGCGTGCACATCCGCTCCGCACCGCTCCACCAAATATTTCACTCCTTCCAAATCTCCATTCTTTGCACATTCTGTTAATCCCAACCGTTTCCACTGCGCTTGCTGCAGGTATCGCTCACTTACAATCGAAAACAGGGTGTTGCATTGACTGTACCACACCAGCCGCTTGTTTAGGAGGCAAGGAAGGATGTCATGCCACTCGTCCATTTCAACTGAACCAAATGAGCATGTCGGAAAGGAATGAAGCGATGCAAGCCATGAAAAAATGTGTTGTTTTTATTCCGTTGCCTAGAAAGCGCCCCTGCTTTCCAAATATGAAAAATTCCTTCACTGAATTTGTGTTTTCGGCAAACAAAGAAAACCATTGCACCTTGCAATGGAGCTGTATGACAACGATGAGCTGGTGTACGACACGCACGGCAATGTGTTAAACCCCGACTTTCCCTGCCAAGCCATTGTGCCGCCGACCTGGCTCACATTCGATTCGCGCAAAAGAGATCGCGCCGCGTTTCCTGACATCAATCTGTTTGACTTTTACTTTCCCATTGAGCGCAATGTGTACGGCCTCTACCTGAAAGAGTTTCAGTTTCCGCTGTTTGCCAGTCTCGGCCAAAACGACTGGGTGGTGCTGGTCATCAGTCACATGAGCGTCATGCGCGAAGCCATTGGCTCGCACTCTGTGACCATTAACACCCAAACCGCCCTCTCCAACATCACACTGCAAGCACCACATGTGGAGGTGGCAGCCGGAGCTGGAACTTGTCTGTGGAACTGGCGGCAGTCGGGGCAAACCCCTGCGATTTACACGCCGCGCGAAGGAATTCAACAAATGCGTGTGCAACTGCTCGACAGTTTGGGCAACCCGGTGCAAACTGGCGTGGCAGCCGGCGCGCTCGGTCCGCCCATGCGCCTTGTCTTCGCCATTGAGCACAAATAAACGAGTATTCTTCATTTCACTGAAATACAGGGTTCGCCCCCCATATGATCTTCACTGCACAAAGGATTGAAAAGCAAAATCCGTGCATCATCATCCATCATCTCTTACCCTCTTGTTTGCAACATGTCAACCGACTTGGACTTGACGCTGGCATCCAGTTCGCTGCCTGCCGTGGTGCTTTTGCCTCCCGGTCATCCCACCTTTGAACTGCCGGTGCCTCCGATTCCAAAGCTTGCATCGAATTCACTTCATTCCCTTTGTTATGGCACAAAGTTGGCGCCCGTTGACACATGCCCGCGTCCTTCAACCAGAGAACCACATCTACCCCCGCCCCTTCCGAAGAGGAGACGAGGAGAAGCAATCTCTCCAATAGAAATGCTACGCCTGCGCTATGAATGGTTGACGAGAGCACTCAGGGAAAAGCACAAGCAACTCTACGCTCTCGACGAGGCGGTCAAAACGCTTTGCCAGATTCGACAGGAAAAGGAAAGAGAAATGAAGACACGAAAAGCAATATTTGTCTGTGAAAGGCACAAGCTCGAAATCCGATCTGAAAAGCTACGCGTGCAAATTAAACGAAAGGAAAAAAGATTGGCGGAAATGAAAAGAAAGTGCACCCCCCGTCCCAGAGCTCCAGTTCCTCCACCGGTGTCAAGGAATGAAAATGCAACTGTCAGAAGAAGTGCACGACTGCGAAAGGAGGATCCCTCTGTGAGCATGTTAAACAAAAACCAGGTTCAACAAGTGAATAAAGTGCAATGAGCTCACGTTTTATAGATTGCACTTGGATATGGTGGAATGTTGAAAAGCAAAGGCGCAAAATAAAAACAACAATATTTTTCATCTCCTTTTCGCAACCAGAAGAAGGAGGAAAGGATGTCCGTGGACGAGTGGCACGACATCCTTCCTTGCCTACGAAACAAACAACTTGTGTGGTACAGTCAATGCAACGCCCTGTTTTCAATTGTAAGTGAGCGATACATTCAACATGCGCGGTGGAAAAGGAAAGGATTAAGCAAGTGCGCTGCAATTGGAGACTTGCCCGGAGTGCGCTATTTGGTGGAGCGGTGCGGAGCGAATGTGCACGCAAAGGACGAAGCATTGCAATATGCAAGCGGCAATGGTAATCTTGAAGTTGTGCGCTTCCTGGTGGAAGTGGGAGAGGCGGATGTACACGGAGAGGCGGATGTGCACGCAGAGTATGACTTTGCACTGCCTATGGCAAGCGGGAATGGTCATTTACAAGTGGTGAAATATTTGGTGGGCGGGGCTGATGTGGATGCAGAGTGTGAATATGCACTGCGATGGGCAAGCCAAAATGGACACCTGGAAGTGGTCAAGTACCTGGTGGAGGAGTGCGGAGCGAATGTGCACGCATGTGATGAATGGGCACTGCGATCCGCAAGCCGCAATGGGCATGTGCAACTGGTCAAGTACCTTGTGCTTGAATGCGGAGCTGATGTGCACGTATGCAATTTATTTGGTTATGATGCACTGCAAGCGGCAAGCGAGAATGGGCATCTGGCCGTTGTGCGCTTCTTTGTGGAGGATTGCGGAGCTGATGTGCACGCATGGAATGAATATGCACTGCGATGGGCAAGCTTCTATGGACGCTTGGAAGTGGTTCAATATCTTGTCGAGAAAGGAGCGGATGTGCACGCAGAAAATGAAGATGCATTGCGATACGCAAGTCTATATGGTCACTTGGAGGTGGTGCAATTTTTGGTGGAAAAAGGAGCCGATGTGCACGCACAAGGTGAGAGTGGCGATGCACTTGGATTAGCAAGCGGCAATGGTCAATTGGCAGTGGTGAAATATCTTGTGGAAACTGGAAAAGCGGATGTGCACGCATTGGATAAAGGAACACTGCAATGCGCAAGCATGTGTGGATATGTGGAGGTGGTCAAATATTTGGAAAGCAAAGGCGCCTGGCAGCCGATGGAATAAAAACAACACATTTTTTCATGCCTTGCTTCGCTTCGTTCCTTTCAGATTTGCTCATTCTTTCAGTTGAAATGAATGAGTGGTTCGACATCCTTCCGCATGTTTCGGATCGGCAAGTGGTGTGGTTTAGTCAATGCAGTCAACTCTTCCACGCAATCAGCAAGAGATCCATTCAACACGTGCAATGGAAAAGGAATGGATTCATAGGATGTGCAGAGCATGGCGATGTCGAGGGAGTGAAATATTTGGTGGAGCGGTGCGGAGCTGATGTGCACGCAGACGGTGATTATCCACTGCAATTGGCAAGTTGCAACGGATGCCTGAAATTTGTGTGCTACCTGGTGGAAAATGGAGCGGATGTGCACGCATGGAATGACATTTCATTGCAATCAGCAAGCTGTTCTGGACAGTTGGAAGTGGTTAAGTTTCTGATAAAAACTAGAAGAGTGGCTGTGCACGTATTGGATGAAGGAACACTGCGAATTGCAAGCATGAATGGGCATGTGGAGGTGGTCAAATATTTGAAAAGCAAAGGCGCCAAGCAGGCAATGCAATAAAAAACAACACATTTTTCATGACTTTCGCATTATTTATTGATTCAGTGAAAGCAAGTTTGTATTAAATACTGGAAACACGCACTCAATTGCATCAACTTCACATTCACATGAAGAAACCGATCGTGTTCTGCGTATTGTTTTTTGCTTTTATCTTGGGCTGGGCAATGTCGGGCAAAGGCTCTGCGCCCCAGGTGCGCGTGTTTTCAGGCACCTCGAATCCAACACCGCAGCCGGGGCCAACACGACTGTGCAATGAAACAAGTGCCGTTCCGAAAACGATTGTGTCACCAGTGGCTTTGCCACACCCGCCAAAGCCACACCAGTCAGTGGCTTTGCCACAACCGTCATTTGTGACCTTGACGGTGCTCATCTTGACGCCGTTTTGTTCACTCGGGACTGCAATTACGATGATGCTTGGCATTGTCATCAACTTTGTGGGCTGCTACATGGTTGGATGGTTCATGCAAAACTGGGAAACCGATGAGGAAAGAAGAGAGTGTTACGATGATGCGCTGGCTCAGGGAAACAAAATCAGTGAATTTTGTTATGCCGGGGTTGTGCTCGTTCTTGTTCTCGGTCAAGCGCTTGGATTTGCGCTGGTGTGGAGTGTGATCATCAGCTCATTCCTGATCTTCCTGGTACTGTCCTCCTTGTTTTCATGCCTGAAGAAAAGTGTGGAATGCGCAGTCACGCTTTCGTTTTGTCATTCTTCGACCTGCACGCTTTGTTCTGTGGCGCAAGTTTCTGCTGCTTGTAACGATGGATGATGTCATCTTTCCCTTTTTTCTCTTTGTTCAGTCAACAAAATATGTTGTCAATACATTCACTTTTCCGCATTTCTTGCTGCAGGGCGAGCCGAAAACAGTTGCCACACGTGCCACTCCCGGAACATGTGTTGTGGGGGGAAGCGGTGGTTCAGCGGGTTGGGCACCGTGAACACTTGCAGCAGTCCGTTGTTTACGTAGGCCTGCAACGTGCGCGTGTCCACTTGATAGCGTTGCTGCACCTGCCGCTTTGTGAGCACGCGGTACTGGGGTTGCTGAAAATGAAAAGGGCAAACAAATTGATCGTACACCCTTTTCCGCGAGTTGGGCGCATCACACTCGATGCACCGACCCACTTCTGCTTCTTGCTCATGCGTCATTTGTTTGAATGCGACTTGAAAAAATCACAACCCAAACAAGAAAAAGAATGAACAATTGCGCACTTGTTGGCGTGAACCTGCAACGCCGGCCAGACCGTCGACGCCGCTTTGAAAGATTTGTGCAGGAGCACCAGCTGCACCAAATGTTCAAGGCAGTGCAAATATTTAATGCGATCGATGGGCGCGCCATCAGCCAGGACACGCCCGGCATTCATCTATTTCAACCGCCGTTGCTGCAGCCGGGTGCACAGCCCAAGGTGGATGCCGGCCTGTTCCGAACCGGCGTGGTGGGCTGCGCACTCTCCCACTACAACATTTGGAAGGCGCTGGCATCACAAGATGCAAATGCATGGTTTGTGGTGTGTGAGGATGATGCCAAGTTTGTGAGCACGCACGATGGCCCAACCCATTTACAGATTGCATTGAATCAAGTCATGGCCGGCTTGGATGGATGTGGCTTGTTGTACATTGCCGGTCCACCCGCAAAATGCGAATGCTTTTTCAAGGTGGGCGAGCCGCTCAGGAATGAAAATTTTAGTGTTCCTACTGCGTTTGGAGTGCAGTGGCAACATACCAGCATGGGCACCGTGGCATATGCGATGTCCCAACCCACGGCAGCAGCACTTTGCGCATTGGCTGAGCGCACTGGGATGCACGACGCGGTGGACTGGTTCCTGATCAAGGCGTGGGCGTGGCTGCGGGAGCAGGGGCTGCAGGTGCTGGCGTGCTGGCCGTATTTGATGTACAACATGGACACTGCGGATTCCAACATACAGAGCGAGTTTGGCACAGTCCCACTGCTTGAAGCAGCATGGCGCGCAGCTCGAGCATGCGAAAGTGGAGATGCTTCACCTCCTGCTCCCGAGTCCACATGCGCGCATTTACCTTGTCAATCGCCGGACAGCACATGACCCCATTTTTCAGGCCGATTTTAAAAAAGCGCTCCAGCACGTCCGCCTTAAATCCGGTCAGAGTCATGGTTTCCAAGCTCTGTGCATCACGCTGCAGATGAATAAAAGCGTCTGGATTAAAGTCTTTGTCTGCCAGGGGATCACCCCAGTATATGGGCAGCGTCTTTGCGGCCAGTGCGTGAAACAGCTTTTCTGTGCAGTAACCTGGGTGCGAACTGTTTTCAAACGCAATGCTGATGTTGCAACGTTCCAGGAATTCCAACTTTGCGCGCTCGCCCGGACCGATTGGAGGTGCATTGTTTGCGAGTGGCCCGGGACACGCCACGCTTTGTTCGCCGCATTGCTTTTGAAACAGGCGCACAAAGGTGAGGCGAGGTCCCGCGGGATTTTTTGCCACAAACCCTGCCATCAGAGAGCGAATATTCGCACGAGGCGCAAAAAGCTGGGCGTATGGTACCAGGTACTGTGGGCTCTGTCCGGGACACGGGGGTACGCCAAAGTGGTCTATGTACAGCAGCCAAAGTGGCAGACGCAGGTGCAGCTTCTTGGGCGGCACTTGGCTGAGGCGCTCAAAATCCAGCGCAATGTCACACTGTGAAAAATCTGCGCGCACGTTTTCGCCAGTGTAAAACACCTTTACGCACTTGCCCTGCTTCCACAGCGGGTTGTACGCCAGGTGTCCTGGCTGGCCGGCCCTGTGAAATACAGAAAAAAAGAGAAGTTGGGGGGTAACGGGGTCGAGGTGAATGCCAGCTAATTCCGGGCCGCTGGCCAGCAAGTGCACAAAGAAATTGTTAGAGGGCACCCAGCCTTCCCAAAAGTCGGTGAACCACACGCGTATAACAGGCCCTCCACCGTCCAACATTTACTCTCTGTGTGTGGATTGTTGTCAATTTTCAGCGGAAACGAGCAATTTATGAAACTCCGGCTCTGCAAAGCGGGCAGTTGGCTCGCACCTTTACCCACTCCTCTGCGCAAGGAAAGTGAATAAAATTTGAACAGGCTGCGCATTTCCAGACCGACCCCCCATTTTCCATTTCGCACAAACAGACACAACATGTGGGAAGATTTGAATCAAGCTCATTCTGAACAAAAGAAGAGGAGGTCAATTGAACCGAGTTTGGTTGACGTGTTTTGTTTGAGCTGGTTTGAAAGGAAAGCTCAAGGATCTCGTCTAAATCACTGCTGGAATCTTCATTGTCTGACTCAAGATCCGAAGAAATGGGTTGGGTCACGGTTTGGTTGTCTTGCGAAGCGGATGCATGCGTTGATCCTGGAAGTCGGTTGTGAAAGTATGGAACCGTGTGATGAGCAGTTGGGCGAAGGCGTACTAGTGGATAATAACGGTGGTCAAACTGGGTTTGAAATCTTTCTTGAGCGAGCCGAATTTCGCCCGCAGAATTGGGAAACAAATCACTCAACCGTGCTCCCAACGACATTGCTCATTCAAAACCAATTTATGATGTCAATCTGCAAACACACATTGCACATCAAACTTAAACCTCGACTTTATTTTTTTCATTCAAAAACTTTATTAAGCAACGAGTTGGTTAACCGGTGCAGGACGTGCACACCTGATCGCCGGGGTTCTCCGCCAGGTGCGCCAAATACTGCAGGCGTCGTGCCTCGCGTTGCTGAGTCTGGTCGTTTGATGGTTCTTTTTTTTCGCGTGTGGTGACGCCGGTCACAGTCGATTGCGTGCGGTTGTAATAAATCAATGTTTTGAGCCCTCTTTTCCACGCATACACCAGCGCAGCCGTGATGTGGTCAGGGGACGGCACCTCAAAAAACATGTTCATGCTCTGAGTTTGGTCAATGAAAGGGCCACGCCCTGCCGCAAGATCGATCAACACGCGCTGCTTCACTTCCGTGCGCCGCAAGTAAACTTGCTTCACCTCATCCGGAATGCGGTCAATGTGCTGCACCGAACCACCGGCATCCAAAATGGCATCCCGCATTGCGTCATCCCACATCCCCCGGCGCTCCAACTCCGCCATCAGGTGCTTGTTGAAGATCATAAACTCGCCACTCTTGACGCGGCGGCTGTAAAAGTTGGAATGCGGCGGCTCAATGCATTCGGTGCTGCCCAAAATCTGTGCCGTGGAGGCGGTGGGCATGATGGAAGTGATCAGCGAGTTGCGGATGCCATGCTGCTGCATTTTTGCGCGCAAGCCCGACCAGTCGTGCATGAGACAGCTGGATTTAAACTCATACCATTGCTCCCAAAGATCAAACTGAAATTGGCCGCGGGACCAGGGCGAGCCTGCGTAATCGGGATACGGTCCATCCCGCTTTGCCAGTTCCACACTTTTTTGCACCGCGCCAAAGTAAATGGTTTCAAACAGCCGAGCATTCAACTTGGCAGCCGCTTCGCTTGAGAACGGAACCTTCAACAATTGAAACAAGTCGGCCAAGCCCTGCACGCCAATGGCAATGGGGCGCATGCGCCGGTTGGATTCCTGGGCTTCAGGGTGCGGGTACACCGTTTTGTCAATCACTTGGTTCAGGTTTTCGGTGAGCTCGCCCGCAACTTGACGCAGGCGCTCAAAATCCACCTGATCCTCACATTCAGGGTCGTAAAATGCGGACAAGCGAATGCTAGCCAGGTTGCAGCACGCCACCTCGTCGTTGCTGGAATACTCCACAATCTCGGCGCACAGGTTGCTGCCTCGGATGGTGCCGCGGTTGGCTTGCGCATTTTTCCGGTTCACCGTGTCCTTGGCAAGAATGTAGGGCGTGCCCGTTTCAATCAGCGATTTGAGCATCTTGTTCCACAGCTCCTGTGCCGGCAGCTGCTTTCGGAACTTGCCCGCGCGTTCATAGTCCGTGTACAGCTGCTCAAACGCCGCACAGTGTGCGTCCACAAGGCCCGGACACTCATTCGGACACATGAGACTCCAGGTGCCGCCACGAATGACGCGCTCAATGAACAAGTCATTCGCCCACAGCGCAGTGAACAAGCGGTCGGTGCGCAGGTCGTCGTGCGTCGTGGGCAGGCGCGCATCCAAAAACTCTTCAATGTCACAGTGCCACGGCTCCAGGTACACGGCAATGGACCCGGGCCGCTTTCCACCTTGGTTCACCGCTTTTGCCACTTCTTGCAGAATTTTCATCCAGGGCAGGATGCCGTTGGAAGTGCCGCCCGTGGAGTGAATCAGCGAACCGCGCCCGCGCAGCAGGCTCATATTCACGCCAATGCCGCCCGCGCCCTTGGAGATGAGCATGCACTTGGCCTGCATCGCCGCAATGTCTCGAATGTCGTCGTTCACGGACAGCAGGAAGCAACTGATGAGCGTGCCCAGCGGCGTCCCCGCGTGGAACAGCGTGGGCGAAGCGTGGATGTACTCGTGATGCGACAGCGAGTTGTACACCGCGATGACTTTGGCCAGGTTCCGACCGTGCAAAAACACCGCCAGTCGCATGTACATGTAGCACGGCAGCTCCTGCAAATGCTTGGAAACCGTGCTCAGCAGGTAGCCGTTGCGGAGCAGCGTGCAGAGGCCAAAGTAGGTAAAGCGAAAGTCGTGCGAGCGCTCCACAAGCATGTCCAAGTCAACGCTTTCGACGAGATGCATGACATCGGAGAAGAATTCGTCAGTCACCAAGTTCTCACTGTGCAGCGCGTGCATCATCCCGGAAAATGTTGGCGTGCAAATCTTGTGCAGCCGGCTGACCAGGATGCGCACTGCCAGCTTGTCGTACTCCTCCGTCTCGTTGATCATGTGCCCACACACCGCCGCGGCCATTTCATCCAGCTCTGTGGTGCTCATGCAGTCAACCATGCCGTTGATGACTTTTTGGGCCACTGCCGCTGGTTCCACGCGGGTCAAGCCATCCGATGCGGCTTGGATGCGGTGCAGGATGGCATCAAACTGAATGGGCACCACGCTGCCGTCCAGCTTCACAACTGATCGAATTTTGGACATGTTCATCTTGTTGCACATCAATAAATAAAGTGGGGCTGAAACACATTTATTATTTGTGACATTCGCTCCTCCCTCCAATACAACGGACTTGACCTCTTTTATATGACCATTCATGCTTGCCCCTCGCAGTGCATAGTCCTCCTCGGAGTGCACATGCTCCTTTTTCCACCAAGTACTTGACCACCTCCAACTGTCCATACCAGCTTGCGTCTCGCAATGCTCTTTCATTCAGGGCGTGCACATCAGCTTTCCCAGTTTCCACCAGGTAGCGCACCAGTTGCATATGCCCGTATTTACTTGCCAATCGCAATACTAATTCATCCTCTGTGTGCACATCCGCTCCGCACCGCTCCACCAAATATCGGATTCCTGGCAAATCTCCATTTGCTGCACACTGCCTTAATCCCAGCTTTTTCCACCGCGCTTGTTGCATGTTTCGCTCACTAACAATCGAAAACAGGGTGTTGCATTGCGCCCACCACACCAGCTGCTTATTTCGCAGGCGAGGAAGGATGTCGTACCACTCATCCACGGACATCCTTTTCTCCTTCTTCTGGTTGCGAAAAGGTGATGAAAAATATTGTTGTTTTTATTTTGCGCCTTTGCTTTCCAAATATTCCACCACTTCCACGTGACCATTCCTGCTTGCCCATCGCAGTGCAAAGTCATTGTATGCGTGCACATCCGCTCCGTTTTCAACCAGGTATTGCACCAGTTGCACATGACCATTCGCGCTTGCCCATCGCAGTGCATCGTCGGACTCTGCATGCATATCGGCTCCTCCTTTTTCCACCAAATAACGCACTACTTCCAGATGACCATTCATGCTTGCCTCTCGCAGTGCGTAATTATTCCATGCATGCACATCCGCCCCATTTTCTACCAAAGAGCGCACCACTTCTATAAAACCGAACTTGCTCGCCCATCGCAGTGCTCCTTCTTCCATTGCGTGCACATCCGCTCCGCCCTCGTCTACAAGGTACTTGACCATTTCCGGGTGACCCTTTCTGCTTGCACATATAAGTGCATTATAACCAGATAAACCAGGTGCGTGCACATCCGCTCCTCCAGTTTCGATCAGAAACTGTACCACCTCCAGATGCCCTTGATCGCTTGCCTTTACCAGTGCGTCGTCATTCCATACGTGCACATCCGCTCCCTCAAGTAGGAGGTACTTGACCACTTTCAAATGACCCTTTTCGCTTGCCACTCTCAGTGCTTTGTCGTTCATGGCGTGCACATTGGCTCCTTTTCCCACCAGATACTTGACCACTTCCAGATGACCATTCTCGCTTGCTACTTGGAGTGCATCATCACACGAGGCGTGATCATCCGCCCCGCACCACTCCACCAAATAGCGCACTCCTTTTAAATCTCCTTTTCTTGCGCACTTCCACAAGCCACAAAGTTTCCATTGGACATGTTGAATATGCGACTCGCTGATTGCGTGGTTCAGTTGACGACACTGCGCCCACCACAGAAGCTGCTTATTTCGTACATGAGGAAGGATGTCGTACCACTCATCCATTTATTCAAAGGTGGAAAAATTGAATCTGAAAAAGGAATGAATGAAAACTCGTTGTTTTTATTCAACCAAGAAAGTCCTCTTGCTTTTCAAATATTCCACCACTTCCATGTGCCCATAGAATCTCGCCCATCGCAGTGCTAAATGGAGATCCGCTTCGCACCGCTCCACCAAATAGCGAACCACTTTCAGATGACCACCCTCGTTTGCCCATCGTGATACTTCTTCATTCCTTGCGTGCACATTCGCTCCGCCCTTATGTACAAGGGACTTGACCACTTCCAGATGACCATTCGCACCTGCAAATCGTAGTGCCCAGTCATCCCTTGCGTGCACATCAGCTCCTTTTTCCATCAAAAAGCGTACCACCTCCAAATGTCCATTTTCGCTTGCCCGTCGCAGTGCTCTATCATCGTCTGCGTGCACATCCGCTCCCTTTTCCACCAAGTATTGCACCACTTCCAAATGCCCGTTTTTGCTTGCCCATTGCAGTGCGTCGTCATCGTCTGCGTGCACATCAGCTCCCTTTTCCACCAAAAAGCGTACTACATCCAAATGTCCATTCTCGCTTGCCCAAATCAGTGCAAGATCATCATTTGCGTGCACATCGGCCTCCTTTTCAACCAAATAGCGCACAATGTCTAGGTGACCGTGGCCGCTTGCGTTTTGCAGTGCCTGATTATCAATTATATCACGTGCGTGCACATCCGCTCCTTGTTCCACCAAAAAACGTACTACATCCAAATGTCCATTCCAGCTTGCCCATCGCAGTGCCCATCCATGATGTGCGTGCACATCCGCTCCACACTCCACCAAAAAACGGACAACATCCAGATGTCCATTGTGACTTGCCAATTGCAATGCATCATCCTTCCTGGTATACACATCCGCTTCGCAGCGCTCCACCAAATACTTCACTCCATCCGCATCTCCTTTTTCAACCAGCTTCCACAACCCTTGCTTTTTCCACTGCGCTTGTTGCAGGTATCGCTTGCTCACAATTGAAAACAGCGTGTTGCATTGCGCAAACCACAGAAGCTGCTTATTTCGCAAGCAAGGAAGGATGTCGTACCACTCGTCCATTTCATTCAAAGGTGGAAAAATTGGAGCTGAAAAGGGAATGAAAAAATGCGTTGTTTTTTCAGATGATAAAACAGAAAGTTTATTTGTGGATCGTGAGGCCAATTTTGGTGCACATGTCGTCCAGCATCATCATGTTGTCCTGCCTGTTCTTCGCGCTCTTCATCGGGCGGTGGTGGTGGATGAGGTGCTTCCAGCCATGCGCCTCGCACAACTTGTAAAAGCACAAGTCCTGGAATGGCACGTTGTGCCTGCCCCGCCGACACTGCGGGAACACTTTCAACAAGTTGGCATAATCCGTCATCAGGATCTGTTCCTCGTGGTCGGACAGCTGCAGCGGCGCAATGCCCGCGATCTCCTTCATCAGCTTGGGAATGTGCTTGTACCAGCCCGTGACCTTCACCTGCTTTCCATTGTTGATGTTGCGCAGCATGTTTCGCCACGTGTCCTGGTTGGTGAGCGTGCGCCGGGAGTAGCCGCACCGCGCAATCTCTGCTGTCAGTTCCGCGCGCAGCTGCGCAGAAATGGGCTGACTCTCCTTGCCCTGCTTGTTCTGCAGGAAGGAGTGCCAGTTGCGCAGCTTCTCGTTGTTCTGGTCCAGGTTGTGGCTGCGGGCCAGCACCGCTACACTCGGTCCGTTGCGGTACGAAAAGTTCATGTACATGGTGGTGCAGATGCGCTGCTCCTCCACGGACGACTGCGCCCACGGCTTGGCCTCGAACTTTTGGCCGGTGCCGGAGCTGGACTTGATGTGGTACAGCATCTCATGGTCGTGGTTGATGGTTTCCAGGTACGTCTTCATGATGCTGCTGGTTTGAAAGCGGCGCCGGCAGTGAAAGCTTTGTCGATACTCGACGTTGCCCAGCGTGTCCAAGCTCAGATGCAGCTCGTTGGAAATGAAGGGCACCAACTCCGCAGGACTGTACACCAGTGCAATGGAGCGCACAGGCAGCATGTCGGAGCACCATTCCACGCCCCACTTTTCCATTTCCAGCATCAAGTGATCCCAGGGCAAGTGTTTTTGCAGAGTGTGCCCGCACACCGTGGCCACAAACCGACACCGACCGCGCACCGGCTGCATCAACCCGTACTGCATGCGTGGCAGCAACCGCAGACTGCTCACAATCGTTTGCGAGGGATTCACATGGTACGGCACAGGATTCACGCTCACCACGTACGTTTGCTCCTGCTCCTGCTCCTGCTTGCTGTTTGGTGGACGCAGTGTGCATGGCGGTTTCCTGGTCAACGGCCGCTTTCGCCGTGCCTCGGGCTCGCTGGCTGTTTTCACCTCCGGCATTCGCCTGGTCAGCAACGGCATTGCAAACGCGGCTGACGTGAGCGGGGTGGCCGAACTGGCTTCGTTTTCCGCCCGGTAGTCGCCATTGGGTTGCAACATCGTGTAGAAATGCACGTGCTCGCCATCGGTTTGCTTGTTCCATTGGCGGCCATGGAATTCAAAGCTGTTGCTTTCATGCATGCCGGTTGCGGGAGCCACCACGACTTGATAAATCTTGAGCTGCAGCTGTTCCTGCTCAAAATGAACGCTGCCGTCGTCTTCGTTCGCCTCTTCCTCGTGCTCCATTTCTTGGTCGTCGCACACGTCAAAGCTCTCTTCCGCCACATCCAAATCTTCTTGGGGGCCCTCCTCCGGCTGTGGCACGCCCAAGTGACAGTCAAAATGAATGGGGCAGTTCACTTGTGCGGCACTGTTTTTCGGGCGTGCACGGCCCGCGTGGTCCAGCTGACGCAGCGTGTCTTCATAATCCAGCAGGATGCGCGGCGCGTCAAACTGTGTTTTTTCGTACAGTTGGTTCAACTCCAGCAGCTCATTTTTTGCATTGCAAAGTTGGATGTGCACGCTCCGCATTTCAGCGTACTGGGCCGCCTTCTCATTCAGCACCACTTGACACAGCGCATCGTATTGCACTTGCATTTTCGCAATCTGATGTTGCAGGATGCCGCAATGCTCCGCATATGCTGCAGGCGAAAGGCGGTCATGATTGTTCTTGTACACAGTGCAAAAATTCATGTTATTCAGCTGCACTTCCTGTTTCTTGCGGCCTTGAATGGACTTGCGCCCGCGCTTCATGGTGTTGCCCACCATCTTTTCCTCTCGGGCCAGGAAGGCCACCTGCGCCTCGGTTTGCATGCGCTCAAACTCTTGCTGCTCCCTGCTGCGCTTGTTTCCCTCCAGCTCCAGCTTGCGGTTCATGCGCTCCATGCGCGATTTAACGCTGATGTCCACGGGCTTGAACATGTTGGAGCGGCAGCTTCTTGACGACACTGCAAAGATATAAAATATTAATCTCAAAACACAAGCAAAAAATGTCGTTCTGTGCGGTAAACCGTGGTTTTTACACGCGCGTTTTAGGCGCAGATGAAAAAATGAATATCGTTCCATAGTGGTTGCGGACATGCCGAATTTCATGTGTTTGGATGGCGTGGAGTTTGACGAAAACACGCTGCCCGTTCCCATGGAAAACAAGCTTGGGTTTTACATTCGCACGCCGCTGGACATCCTCATTCCAAAGTGCATGAACAGATTCAACCTTGACACAAAGATTTGGTGCACGCTGGACGCCGATCACGGCGCGGTGTTGGCTGGCCGCTGTCAGCGCTTGCCGCACGGCTCCTACGCTGTTGTGCCAAAAGTGATACAACCAAACCAAAGCGATGGCTTTCCGCTGAAGATAAGCATTCAGCTCGGCTACTGTAATGAAGAAAGGCTGATTGAAAAGGGCAGCATCGTTGCTCATTTATTCTTGATTGCGCAGCAAGAGTGGACAATGCAAATAAACATTTGAGCCACCGCCAGCCATAAATTTCACGTCATTTCTTGCAGCCAGAGCGCAAAAATAAAAACAACATCATTTTTCTTCACTCTCTTTGCAGCGCAGCAAATTTCATCGGATCCAAAATGTCAGGGGATGAGTGGCATGACATATTTCCGTTTATGCCCAACAAGCACATTGTTTTAGCAAGTCAATGCAGCGCGCTTTTGTCTGCAATTGCACAACGATACCTCTGCCACGCGCACTGGAAAAAGGAAGGGTTGATTCCAACCGCAGAGAAGAGCGGGTTGAAGGGAGTGAAATATTTGGTGGAGCGGTGCGGAGTGGATGTGCACACCGAAAATTACGATGCATTGCGATTTGCAAGTCGGAACGGGTATCTGGACGTGGTCAAGTATCTTGTCCTTGAATGTGGAGCGGATGTCGAGGCAAGAAATAACTTTGGTCAGAATGCATTGCAACTTGCAAGCCTGGGCGGACATGTGCAACTGGTGCGCTTCCTTGTTGAGGAGGGAGGAGCGGATGTGCACGCAAGGAAGGAATGTGCACTGCAATATGCAAGCAAGTATGGTCGTCTGGAAGTGGTGCGCTATCTTGTGGAGGTGGGAGGAGCGGATGTGCATGCAGGGTGTGAATATGCACTGCGATTGGCAAGCACATCTGGTCACCTGGACGTTGTCCGCTATCTGGTGAAAAATAGAGGAACGGATGTGCACGCATGGGGTGATTGTGCACTGCTCTGGGCAAGCGATAAGGGGCACGTGCAAGTGGTTAAGTATCTTGTGCTTGAATGCGGAGCCGACGTGCACGCCCGAGATGAGTTTGCACTGCAACTGGCAAGCAGGAATGGTCATTTGGAAGTGGTCAAGTTCCTTGTACATGAGTGTGGAGCGGATGTGCACGCAGATGATGAAGAAGCACTGCAAAGGGCAAGCGAAAGGGGTCACCTGGAAGTGGTCAAGTACCTTGTCGAGAAAGGAGCTGATGTGCATGCAAGAAAATGGAATGGTGATGATGCACTGCGATGTGCAAGCGAGAATGGTCACTTGGAAATTGTGCGCTACCTTGTTAAGGAGCGAGGAGCGAATGTGCACGCACAGGATGAAGAAGCACTGCGGTTTTCAAGCGCGAGAGGTCAGTTGCAAGTGGTCAAGTATATTGTACTTGAATGCGGATCGGATGTGCGTGTTTGTGGTGACAACGGAAACAATGCATTGCATGAAGCATGTGAGAATGGTCGGCTGGAGGTGGTGAAGTATTTGGTGGAGGAGGCCGGAATCGATGAGCACGCAAGAAACAAAAACAATGAAAATGCATTGGATGTTGCAATTCGATATGATCATCTGAAAGTGGTGAAGTATCTCCTTCATCAAAAAGCCCACTTTTTCTGAAATTCAATTGCTCTGATCAATAAAAACAACACATTTATTTATGGCTTGCATCACTTCATTCCTTTCCGGCATGCTCATTTCTTTCAGCTGAAATGGATGAATGGCACGACATCCTTCCTTGCTTGCGAAACAAACGGCTGGTGTGGTACAGTCAATGCAGCGCGCTGTTTTCAATTGTGAGCAAGCGATACCTGCAACAAGCGCAGTGGAAAAAGCAAGGGTTGTGGAAGCTGATTGAAAAAGGAGATTTGCAAGGAGTCCGATATCTGGTGGAGGAGTGTGGAGCGGATGTGCACGCGCGCAATGACCGAGCACTGCAATTGGCAAGCGACTGCGGACATCTGGAGGTTGTGAAGTACCTTGTACTGAAGTGTGGAGTGGATATGCACGCATGGGATAATCGGGCACTGGAAATAGCAAGTGGGAATGGACACCTGGATATTGTCAAGATTCTGATTGAAACTGGAGGAGCGGATCTTCATTCAAAGAACGAAGAAGCATTGCGATTGGCAAGCGGCCGCGGACACCTGGAAGTGGTGCGCTATTTGGTGGAGGAGTGCGGAGCGAATGTGCACGCACAGAATGAGATTGCACTGCGATGGGCAAGCCGTGATGGCCAGTTGGAAGTGGTTCGCTATTTGGTGGAAAAAGGAGGAGCAAATGTGGATGCAATGGATTTCTTTCGTCAACATGCACTGCAATGTGCAAGCATTGGAGGTCACCTGGCCGTGATCAAATACCTTGTGGAATATGGAGCGAATGTGCACGCAGATGGTGACTCTGCACTGCGATGGGCAAGCGAAAATGGGCACCTGGAAGTGGTCAAGTACCTTGTACTTGAGGGAAGGGCGAATGTGCACGCAGGAAATGAAGAGGGATTGCTCTTGTCAAGTCAGAACGGACACTTGGAAGTGGTGCGCTTTTTGGTGGAAGTGGGAGGGGCGGATGTGCACGCAAAGAAAGAAAAGGCACTGCGATGCGCCCTCAAAAATTGGCATGTGCAAGTGGCCCGCTATTTGGTGGCAATCTGGGAGCACAGGAATGAAAAATAAAGAAGATGTGATTTCCTCAACCCTTTGAGCAAAAGATTTTTATGCATGAATTAAATCAGTGCCCGCCCGATTGGGCTCCGACTCGAGATAAAGATAAACCCCAGGAAGACTGCCAAGCCCAGCACGGACAGGTAGGCGCCGCCCACCACCACATACCACCACCAGTGATCCGAAAAGTGGTAGGGCGCCGGCGCGGAAATTTCCGCGGGTAGTGCACCCAACGCTTGCCGTGGCGGCTTGTTGCCAAACATCTCGGCTTTGATGTCGGGGTTGGCCAGCAGACTCAGCCCCGGATACAGCTCGTTGTTGGGCGCGGAAACGTACACGCTCAGAAAGTCGGAGGTGCGATCCCCGTACGCAGGCCCGTAGTAGTCCTTGTCCGGACTTAGCCCAAACACTTGCGGCTGCGAATGCACAATTTGGAGAAAGGCAAACACGGGGTTCTCGTTTGTTGTTCGCAGCGCGAAAAACTGGCCGCGCGTGTCGAAATCATCCCTCGTCTCACTGTCCTCGTACGGAATCATTTCATATTTGTCTTCCCCCTTGCCGTTAAACAGCCACATGGCCTGGTGCTTGGGCACCTGCACGCTCTCCTTATTGTACACGCTGGACGAGGGTCCGCTGTGTACCTTGGCATCGTCGTACACGTTGAACATCACCAGAATGGCAAACGGCGTGGTGGTGGTGATCATGCTGCCCGCGGGCTGAACTGCGCTGTTGATGAACATGACCGTGGCTTGGTAGATGTTGTTGGTGGGAGCGATGCGCCGGCAGTGGTTGCAATCCTTCACATTGGTGTCGATGTACTTCAATCCGTTGATGCGGTCGAGGGTGAGCGGGCAAAAAAAGTATTCCGTGTCCAGACGCAGCCCAGTGGGCAGCTCTGGCCCGCCTGGTTCATAGCTTTGCACCGCTGCCTCCGCGCCGCTGCTGCCGATGACTTTTGTGGTCAACCCCGCCAAAGGATTGGCAAATTTGAGAAAGCTGAGCGCAGAATCGGTCATCTTATTCACCAACAACTCCAATTTTTTTTCACCGCTGCTTCGAGTTTTTTGGACTTTTATTTTTTGTCTGCTGACGCACGCTCTCGATAGCTCAGGTGGCGGAGCACTCGTATCTCTAACCGAGAGGTCACCGGTTCGAGAGTTTTCTTCTTTCATTCAGTGCTGCCGTTCACGCCTCCTCTCAATCCGACTGTAGTTGCCCACCACAACATCTGATTATATTGAAGAAAGGGGAGGATGTCATGCCACTCATTTATTCGCAAATGTTCAAAATTTAACGCTGGAAAGGGAATGAAAGAAAGAAAACACGTTCTTTTTCTCACAACAGAAGGCAAAACTTTTGGTTTCTTGCGCCTTTGCTTTCCAAATATTTCACCACTTCCAAGTTTCCACACCGGCTTGCCCATGCCAGGGCAGCATCATTCCCAGCGTGCACATCCGCTACTCCCGTTTCAACCAAGTAGCGCACAACTTCCAAATGTCCATTCTCGCTCGCCCATCGCAGTGCAAAATTATGTTCTGCGTGCACATCCGCTCCTCCTTTTTCCACCAAATACTTGACCACTTCCAGGTGACCATATATGCTTGCCATTTGCAGTGCTTCTTCATCATCTGCGTGCACATCTGCGCCTCCAACCTCCACCAGGTAACGCACCACTTCCAAGTGTCCATTGCGGCTTGCGGATCGCAGTGCAGAATCATCAAATGCGTGCACATCCGCTCCTTTCTCCACCAAATAGCGAATCACTTCCAAGTGACCATACATGCTTGCCCTTAGCAGTGCGTAATCATCACATGCGTGCACATCGGCTTTTCCAGTTTCCACCAAATACTTGACCACTTCCAGGTGACCATTGCTGCTTGCCAATCGCAATGCTCTTTCGTTGCATGCGTACACATTCGCACCTTGTTCAACCAAATACTTGACCACTTCCAGGTGACCATTGCTGCTTGCCCATTGCAGTGCAGAATCATCCCATGCCTGCACATCCGCTCCACACTCAAGTACAAGGTACTTGACCACTTCAAGATGTCCATTCGTGCTTGCCGATCGCAGTGCTTCTTCATCCATTGCGTGCACATCCGCTCCTTCCCCCACCAAAAAGCGTACCAGTTGCACATGCCCATTTTCACTTGCCAATCGCAATCCTTTTTCATTTTGTGCGTGCACATCCGCTCCGCATCGCTCCACCAAATATCGGACTCCTGACAAGTCTCCATTCTCTGCGCACTGCTTTAATCCCAGCTTTTTCCATTGCGCATGTTGAATGTATCGCTTACTCACAATTGAAAACAGCGCGCTGCATTGACTGTACCACACCAGCCGCTCATTTTGAAGAAAGGGAAGGATGTCATGCCACTCATTCATTCTCAAATGTGGAAATTTTTCAAGTTGGAAAAGGATTGCAAAAATGTGTTGTTTTCACGCCTTGTGAATTGCGATCCAATCAACGTGCGTTATCTTTGAACATCGCCGTTGCTGCCTCCAACTTTTGCTTTTCGGTCTGCTGCTTAAATAAACGAGATTTCACCATAAAAGACCGCATGAAGCTGAGGAAGGTCAGTTCTCTTGTGACGAGCATGACGGACCAGAACAACTTGTTTGATTTCGCCAAGGTGCAGATGCTCATGAATGGCGGCGGAGGAAATGCGATGGGCACAGGAAATATGATGGCGGGCGCAGCGGGGGGCTCCGGCTGGTCTGGCATGTTTATGAACAACACGGTGATGGGCTTATTCATCATGACCTTTTGCCAGTTTTTGTTCAAATTTGTGGAGCAAGTGGTGAAGGCGGTGCATACCGCTGCCTCTGCATGGTTCAATCTGAAAATGGAAGCTGCCAAGCAAAAGTTGAATGAAAGCGCTCTTGTGGCCGAACCTGCCAACCGTACCTTTATCCACAAATTTGTGCGTAGCTACAAGCAGGAAGGCCAACACACGCCCAATTGTGAGCTGTGCGACGCCATTCTCAGCCACGTGGTGAACCACAACGAGAATTTCTCCACGCTGATCACGGCGAGCAACAAGGTTGTGAATCATGAAAAGGCGATCAACATCACGAGCTCGATTTCGTTCACGTTGCAGAAGCTGATCCATGAAGCCAAGGGCGGGTTGGAGGGCATCGAATTCCAGCTCTGCTCAACGAAAAGCGCGCAGGACCTGCTGCTGTTTCAAGAGCAGTTGCTGGAAGCGTACACCTCCCAAAAGAATGACAAACTGGGGCTGAAGCTCTACTTTTTCGACCAGTGGCTGCCCAAGGGAGACACGGAAAAATTTGCGGAGCAAAACAAAATCAAAGTGCCCATCCGATTCAAAAAGAATCAATTCTCAACCACACGCAGCTTTGACAACATCTTTTTCGAACAAAAAGACACTGTGCAGCAACGCTTGGCCCGCTTTAACGACTTTGAATGGTACAAAAAATGTGGCATCCCGCACACGCTCGGCTTTTTGTTTCATGGCGTGCCCGGCTGCGGCAAAACTTCGACCATCAAAGCGCTGGCCAATGATTCGCAGCGCCACATCTTCAACCTCGTCATCAACAAGCACGTCGGAAAGGAAGACTTGAAAGCGCTGTTCTACACCCCGTTTGTGCAAATTGTGGACAATGAGTTCTCCAACCAAACCCAGACATTTTACATTCCGACCCACAAGCGCCTGTACGTGATCGAGGAAACTGACTTGGTGTCGGATGGGGTGCTTGGGAAGCGCGAGACAACTGTGCCCATTCCGCCACCGGCACCTTCTCTGGAGAGTAGGTCAGTGGAGCAGGCAACAGACCCGTTTGCGGAGAGGTTGCGTGAATATGAACAGCCGCAAGCGGCGCCCGCGCCCGTGTATGACGTCGGCCATTTTTTGTCATCAGCGAGCGCGGACACGGGATTTGGGATGCAATACGGCCCATCAGCAACCGAACAAAAAGAAAAAAAGACGACAACGAACAGTGACGACGTGGATTTGGCCACGATGCTGACCATCTTGGATGGCACGCTGGAAACGCCTGGTCGAATCTTGGTCATGACCACCAACCACCCCGAATTTTTTGATGATGCACTGATTCGTCCAGGCCGCATCGATCTGATCGTGGAGTACCGGCGCTGCAACAAGGCGGTGATTGCCGACATGTTTGCCATGTTTTTTGACAACCTGCGGGTCGACGAACGGCTGCTCGATCAACGGCTGTCCCAGGTGCCCGAGTACATTTGGTCCCCCGCCGAAATTACGCAAGTGTTTATGAACCACCTGGACGACTGGCAGCAAGCCCTTCAGGCGCTCACCGAACCGAAGAAGCACCTCATTGTCGTGAACGACACATTTTAGTTCCTTTCTTTCCACCCCCAGATTTCCGTGTGTTTCAATAAAAAATTATATTGTGCCCTGCAGTAAAATGGCATATTCTTACGCAGTTCCCGGCTCGCTCACCAACACCCGACAAGATGTGATGACGCAGCCGGAGGAGCAGTACCGGAATGCGCAAGCGTTTTCAAATCAACCCTTTGTTAACACCACCACCCAATCCTTTTCCGCAGCCGAGTCGGAGCTGCTGGAAGACAGCGTGCCCGGTGGGCTGGAAGACGAGTTTAGTGGGGTCACCACGCGTGAGCGCATCCAGCCCACAATGAATGCACCAAGCAGCATGCAGACCGAGGAGCAAAAGCAACTGGCGGCATTGGGTGGGCTACAGCGGCATCCCGCATTTAAGGCCACGCAACTGCAAGACATCCTCACAGCCCCGCACGTCAATTACTGGGACCAGGACGATAACCGATTTGACGACTTTTACAAGCACGACACATACGGCAGCCCGTACATCAATTCGCACCGCCTGCAGCTGGAAGACTTTCATCCCGGCATGATGACGGAACAGTTTTCGGGCGCATTCACCGGTGTGGACCGCCCAGAAGTCACCGGCGATGCAGTGAAACAGTATCAAAGTCTAGTCGCCGGCACCGACGACCGGGACAAGGCGGTCAAGTTGTTTGTGCAGCGCTTCGGCACGCCCGAAAACTTGAACGAGTTGGTGAAAACGGGGCACCTGCACCAGAGTGACTTGACGGCCCTGCAAAACATGAACAACGGCAGTGTTCCGCAAAATGAGCCCATGATGCAGCGCACCATGACGCAGCGTATGAACAACGTGCTGGAGGGCGCGGGCCGCACTGGAGTCAACGCTCTGCCAGGCGACTACGATTGGGAGCCACTGAACAAAAAAAAACTCGCTTCATCTAATGACCAAAGCATGATGCGGACGTCCAGTGGGCGCGGGGGAGGCTCGCAACAGTCACTTATACAAGAAGCCATTTCTGATTTCGCAAAGTGGGGTGGGGACACGAGTCATTTGAGCAGTCGGGAGATCGAGGAGCTGAAACGCATTGGCATTGTGCAAGACTTGGCCACGGGGCACGAGAAAGCTCTCGTGAGGGAATCCCACCCCAGGTTTGGGCAGCGCACGGTGTTCAAGCCCAACTCTGCATACCATAACTGGGACGGAGGCGGCGCGGTGGAGATCCCGCGCTACCCAACCTACTCGTACCAGGAATTCAATTCATTCGGCAATCGGGGGGAATAAAATGCGGTTTATTTTTCTTGTTGTCCAAAGTTTTGGATCTGGGTCAAAAGTTCATTGTCATACGCAGCGCGAATCAGCAGGCTGGTGAGCTCTTCACCAATGCGGGGTTGCACCACTTCTCGCAACAACTGGGGCGTGAACAAGCGCTTGTACTTGTTGATAAAATCCAGCATGGCTTCTGGGGGTTGACGAATTAAAAATTCGACCATGTTTTGCGTGTGCTCCTCGTTTGTGCACACCACCATCGTGCCAAAGTGGATGTCCCTGAGAATCTGGCGAGTACAATTGGTGGTTGCAGGCTGGGAAGAGTGGGTCTCGTCCACGCGCCGCATTTCGCTCAATTCATTCATTTTCTGTTGAATTTTTATGGCGCGGCAGATTATTCTGATTCGCTGAATTGGAAAAATCAAGTTACTTCAGCGATTTGACGGAACGGCTATAATTTGATAAATACGTTGTGGAGGCGCGGAAGCGATTCAAATGGCCAAAGTCATCCCTCTCTCTCCGTTGCCCGCCAAATGCAACACTCAAGCAATAATGCCAGCAGCAAAAAAACGAGAGGACAGAAAACGGAAAGCTGCAAGCCCGCCGCACACCCCGCGCCAGAGCCAACGCCTTGCGAAACGGCTGCGTACACCGGCTGCTCCTGTGCCAAATCGCACTCGGCCTGTTCGCCGACATCAACCGAAATGTGCGCGTGTCCTGTTTCCTTCCCCACCTCCAACGGTTGAACAATAAAGGAAAGACGTGTGTCATTTTATTTCAAACAATTCACATCTTCCAAAGTTTGAATTAAACATTCCGCAATTTTCATGCGCTTGTATTTCACCACCCAGGGCGTGGACCACCGATAATGCAGCGTGGCCCCTTGCTTATCAAATACTTCACCATGCCCAGGTTGGACCCTTGACTTGCCAACCGCAGTGCTTCTTCATTCTGTGCGTGCACATCTGCTCCACTGTCCACCAAACACTGAACCACGTCCAGATGGTCATATTCACTTGCAAGGCAAAGTGCAACATCATTTCTTGCGTGCACATTCGCTCCGCATTTTCTCGCCAAATATTCCACCAGTTGCACATGACCATGACTGCTTGCACATCGCAGTGCTTCTTCATCCCGTGCGTGCACATCCGCTCCGCCCTCGTCTACAAGGTACTTGACCACTTCCAAATGACCATGCGCGCTTGCGTATCGCAGTGCAGAATCATTCAGTGCGTGCACATCAACTCCTTTTTCCACCAAATAGCGAACCACATCCAGGTGTCCGTTTATGCTTGCGTGTCGCAATGCGTTGTCATTCTCTTCGTGCACGTCAGCTCCTTGTTCAACCAAATAGCGCACAATTTCCAAATGTCCATTTTTGCTTGCCAATCGCAAAACTGACATTCTCCATGAATCATTTTCAAATGCATGGACATCAGCTCCGTTTTCCACCAAATATTTCACCAGTTGCACATGACCATTCTCGCTTGCATTTCGCAATGCTTCTTCATTCGTTGAATGAAGATCCGCTCCATTTTCCACCAAGTAGCGCACCACTTCAGTGTGCCCGTTGCTACTTGCGTATCGCAGTGCTCCTTCCTCGAATGCGTGCACATCCGCTCCACACCGCTCAACCAAATATTTCACTCCTTCCACATCTCCATTCATTACACACCCTGTAAATCGCAGCTTTTTCCACTGCGCTTGTTGAATGTATCTGTTGCTGATTGCGTGCAATAGTTGACTGCATTGACTGTACCACACCAGCCGCTTGTTTTGCAGATGAGAAAGGATGTCATGCCACTCGGCCATATATCTTTCTGCCCCAAAAAATCTCACATGAACCGGAATGAAAAATGTGTTGTTTTTATTCACGATGGAATGACAGCGCTTTTGCTTTCCAAATATTCCACCACTTTGGTGTGACCATTCATGCTTGCGCATTGCAATAATGCATTATAATTTGTATATATGTTCGCTCCTCTCTCCTCCACCAAATAGCGAACCAAATCCAGGTGACCATAACAGCTTGCCGCTCGCAATGCATTATCGTTTTCTGCGTGCACGTCCGCTCCGCATTTATCCACCAAAAAGCGTACCACTTGCACATGTCCATGGCCGCTTGCCCATCGCAGTGCTCCATCATTATACGCATGCACATCCGCTCCACGCTCAAGTCCAAGGTACTTGACCACTTCCAAGTGTCCATTCACAGCTGCACTTCGCAATGCTCTCTCCTCCAGTGCGTGCACATCCGCTCCTCCATTTTCAACCAGGTAGCGCACAACTTCCAGATGACCATATAGGCTCGCCCATCGCAGTGCTTCTTCATTGTTTGCGTGCACATTCGCTCCGCACTCAAAGACAAGGTACTTCACCACTTCTAGGTGACCATACTCGGCTGCACTTCGCAGTGCTTCTTCCTCCAGTGCGTGCACATCTGCTCCGCGCTCCTCCACAAAATATTTGACCAGTTGCACATGACCATTTCGGCTTGCCACTCGTAGTGCTTCTTCACTCCATGCATGAAGATCAGCTCCTCCCTCCTCCACAAAATAACGCACCACATCAAGATGCCCATTCCAACTTGCCAATTGCATTATACTTTCATCCCATGCGTGCACATCCACTCCTTTCTCGACAAGATATTGGACCACTTCCAAATGACCATAACAGCTTGCCGCTCGCAGTGCTTCGTCATCATCTGCGTGCACATCCGCTTCACACCGCTCCACCAAATAGCGCAATCCTTCCATATCTCTCTTCTGTACACATCGTATTAATCCCAGCTTTTTCAACTGCGCGTGTTGAATGCATCGCTCACTGACAATTGAAAATAACGTGTTGCATTGCACTCACCACGCACGCGCAGCAACATGCAGATTTCACGTTATTTATCAAAGATTTATTCCGTTGAAAATACTTCAAAAGTGACGAATTTATGTTTCATTTTTGTTTCAAATTGAACGCCACAACATCATGATGCATGATTGGTATGATATCCTCCCATACTTTTCCAACCGACACCTCATATGGTTTGCACAATGCAGTGCACATGCTCACGCTTTCGCCAACCAAGCTTTACAAAAAGCAAAATGGAAAAGACAAGGATTGTGCAAACTTGCAAAAATGAATGATTTAGCAGGTGTGCAATATTTAATCGAAAACGGAGCGAATGTGCACACACGGGAGGACTATGCACTGCGATGGGCAAGTGAGAAAGGCCACCTCGAAGTTGTGAAATACTTGGTTGAAAAAGGAGCGGATGTGCATGCATGGTATGATATATCACATGTATGGGCAGGCCGGAATGGACATCTGGAAGTGGTCAAGTACCTTATCAAGAAAGGAGTGGATGTGCACGTACGAGATGACGAGGCACTGCGATGGGCAAGCATGGATGGTCAATTGGAAGTGGTGCGATACCTGGTGGAGGAGTGCAGAGCGGATGTGCACACAAGGAATGATGAAGCATTGCAACTGGCAAGCATCCGCGGTCACTTAGAAGTGGTGCAATACTTGGTGGAAAACGGAGCAACACAATTAAACGCAGCCAACCGGAAAAAGATGCAAAAAATATTAAAGAAACCTTATGTTCCAATTGCGGTTTATCTCCGAAAGGTTGGCTTATGCTGACACCAATTTTACAAATGCGAACGGCGCTGTTTGTGTGAAAGAAATCGTCAACTTTTCCCTCCTCAGATTTTTCGGAATAAATCATGATTTATGTTTCATCCAAAAACAAGAAATATGGCAAGCGTGGTGAATGCTATTTTATGCAATTGTGGGATGCAGCACCGCCGTTGCAGCTTCCCTCACCGTGGGCATTCTTAAAGCAGGCAGCCTCCTCGCTGCAGTGGCGCTGCCTCTCGCCGTTCCCCTGGGGCTGGCGTCCCTTGCTGTTGTGGCCGTTCAAAACGGTGTATATGCATGGTCCCAGGCTGTGGGGTGGCGGGTGCTGGGAAGGCGCGCCGCCCGCAGACGTGTGTGCCGGCATCACGGGCGTGCCGTCGTCGTTTTGGGACAGCCAAGCCGATGTGTGTGCTGACGTGATAGAGCGGCGGGTAACCGGCATCGCCATTGCTGCTGTTGTGTTCACCATGGTAGGCAGCGGGCTGTGGGTAGTGTGGGCGTACACGCATTACCGCTTATACGTGTTGCCTTGGTTGCAGGTGCTTCAATCCAAAAATATGGTGCGAAGCACGTGAATCCAGGAGCGGTCGGCCTTGGGCATGTGCCGGCGCGTGGTTACAAACTTGTGACTCATGCCCACGACCGTGACCAACAGTGTGGTATAAAAAATGATGTCCATGAGAACATCATGCACTTGGTGCGAAAGTTTGAAACTGAAGCGCTCAAATACCACGTCCCACCAAGTTTGCGTTTTGTCGGGCGTGGCATCGGCTTCAATAGCGTACACCTGCATGTGATGCACCACAAAATAAAGGATGAGCAGCAGCATCACAATTAAGAAGTATGCTTTGGGCAGGTGCGTGACAACCATAAAGATGAAGAACAACGCCACGCTGAGCATCGTGCTCTCCAGCGGACTCACATTGGCTTTCCCGCGTGACCACACGATCGTGAAGAAAATGAACGCCACGTTGATCAAAAAGTTGACGCCGGGCTTTTTCAACAAGCCTTGAATCTCGGGCGGCAGGTTCACCTTGAGCGCGTTTGTGCTCGCAAGCAAGAGAATGAGCAACGACATCATGATGATGTCAATGGTTTGAAACGGCACCACATGCGTCCTTTCATTTGCATGTTCCAACTCATCGCCCCGTTGCGGCTTTGGTTTGTCATCCTTTGCTTCCATTTCAAGCTAGATGGGTTGGACTGGAATTGATACACAGAATGAAATTTTATTTTCAACATTTGTCTTCTCTTGCATTTTGATCTTCTTCAAAGTGTTGCCTTGCCATCATGAATTCAGTGGCGCCGCCGAACCTTTGCCAAAATTCTGCTTTCATAGCTTCCTTCATTGTTTTCAATGTGGCAAACTGAGCGTTCAATTTGAGTTTCTCATCGCGCATCCGAAATTGAACATCCGCCACTTCTTTCTCAAGTTCAACAATCTTGGCCTGCGCTTCACGCAGTTGCTCTTGCAGGTGCAGGGATTCAATGGCTTGCACACCAGTTTCATAAAAATGTTTCATCTGATCTTCATGCCAACAAAAATCGTTTTGCTCACCAATTTGGACGAGAGTCACAATTCGTTGCATAAATCCAACAAAATGGCAAGAGAATCCAACGAGATCGCTCTTCTGGTGAGCCTTGGCTTTTGGAGACTTTTTGTAAAACATCCTTTTTTCACGTAACAAAAACTTCGCCATGAACTTTCCATTCACATCATCAATGTAAATTTCCGTTTCCTTGTCGTTCACATCCACGTGAATGATTTTTGAGTCGAGGGAAAAAGACAAAAATAGCAGCTTTTCTCCGTCAATGGCGGAACAAATCATCTCACATAACTCATGCGGTTTGATGAACTCAAGATTAAGGGCTGCGTCAATCGAAGAAAAGCAAGCCAAAAAGCGAGAAACAAGCGGCTTTAGTTCATCACTGTTAAAATCCATGCTTTGATTGAAAATTGTCCGCGGTTGAAGTGAATGACTGAACAAAGCTGGAGTCTTAAAAACATTTTAATTTCAGAGAATCTCCGTGAAACAAGAAAACACTTTCTTCCATATAACTGAATGAGGCTGGTCACCCTGTTTCATTCAGCAAAAAAACTTGAATCATGCCACCCTTTTGAGCTTGTTTGCTTCAGTGCATGAGATTGAGTGAAGCAAAGCATCAAGTCCTGAATGTTGATCTGTTGAAGAGAAAATGTGAAAAAAAGAAAATGCTGCTTTGACAAAATTCAGTGATTTTCGCTTGCCATGTTTCAGAATCTGTGGTCGGGGCTGGGTGCGTCCAGCACCAAATTTGCGTTTGTGGTGGGCATACTCACAATCCTTTCGCAGGCCATGATCAGCATACCGTTCCGCACGCCAAACGCGATGGCGCAACTGGTGGCCACCGTGCTGGCAGTGGCCATGAGCGTGTACACAGTATACTGCATGAACACCGGCGGCTGCAACCGCTTTGCTTGGTTCACCATGTTGCTGCCACTCATTTTACTCATTTTGCTCATGCTCACCAACATGATCAGCTTGCCCATGAGCGCGTATGGCAGCAGCCCAGCGTGGCAAAGCATCTGGATCAACCCCGCGGGGCAGCCCATCATGGAGCGCAGCACGTGCGATGTGCATGTGCAGGACCAAAACACGATGCGCGCCGTGCCCATCACGACGGTAAGTGAAATTGATTTCTACAGCAAGAACCAGTTTCACGACTACTACGACGGTGCAGCCAAGTACAAGGACAACTACTGGCAGCGTCCAAATGCAGGAGCCTGATGTTGATCGTTTATTTTGACAATAAATGCGGAGTACGGATAAAGAACGGCCCCACATCGGGCTTCTTCACAAACATTTTCAGAACCAGGATCCAGTTTTCTTTTGCACCGGCGGCTTGGTGCGGAGGTCGGGGTCGGGGTTGATGGAATCGATTAAATGTCGTTGTTTTGAAGCTCTTCTTCTCTCACGCCGAAATTTTTTATAGTCTGGTCCGGCACAAAAGTCTTCAATTTCCATGGGATACTGTCCGTCAACTGCACGCACAAGCCGATCCGGATATAGCCCAAGAATTGTGTGAAGCTTCAACAGATCTTCTCGGTGTTGTTTTTGTTGCTCTCCAATGTCTTGCATGCCGCCGCCATATTTACAATGTTCAACACGAAACCCAAAAGCCTTGTGTAAATCGAAGAGTTCTCCATTCAAATTGCTTTGCATTCGTAACAGGTGCGTGAGGAAACGCACTGTGTGTTGGCATGATGTTGGCGGGGAGCGTGCTAAAGTTTCGATTGAATCAGGTAAGCTGGACATCGTGCAAGAGAAATTCAACAAAACGAGGTGCAAACTCTGTTTTTATTCTTGAATTTTTTCACCGAATCTTTCGGAGCAATGAACGAATTATGCCACTTTCACCATTTTGAATGATTTCAGCAAAATCTCAACTGAAATGTGGTTCAGTTTGTGAATCACCTGCTGTTGCCAACAATTCCATCCGCATTTCTGTGGACAAGAATAAAAACAATCATGAAAATGCCTTTTTATTTCCAAGACAAATGCGTTGTTAAGTTGGGATAAACTTGAGCAGTGCCATCCAGCCAATGCAAATTAGATGTCCGTAGCCTCCCTCTTTTGCATCGTCTGGTCCGTACTCGATGAGTTTCAGAGAATGAAAAGAGTTATATTCCTTTTCTTGAACCCAAAGAGCTTTAGGAAAGGAATCCAAATTGATGCTCGCATCCAACATTTTTTTTAGGCAACTCCATTCGCCGTAGTCGTCGTCATTTTGGAGTTCAAAGGTTCGGTGCATCCAAAGATCCAAACAGGGATCGTCATCCTCATCGTCATCGCCATCGTCATCGGTGTCGTCATTATCAAAATAAAACTCGCAACTTGACCCTCCAGTGAAGGAGCTGAAACGACTGAAGCGAATGCGAACCGGCACCCAAGCAACCAGCATTTCACCAAGGGCTTCTTTCTCCCTCACGACTTGGAATGCCTGCGCTTCAAGAGGTTGGTCAATCCAAGATTGGATGGCATTCATATTCTCGTCTGCTGCGCGCACATGATCAGCCAATCCTTTCTTTTTTTCTTTTGCGATTTCAATTTGTTGCATCAGGCGTTGCAATCCCCTTTGCATGATCTGGGGTTCTTCTTTTGCTCCCTCCTCACGCAAAATCTGGAGCGATTTGAAAACTTGGTGTTTGCCTTCGACACGAGTGACGTCAAAAAATGGCAACGCGTCATCCCAAAATTTGGCTGGAATGCTTGGACAGGGGCACATCGCTGCGGGAACCCAAGTTTCACACGCCTTCCAAAGCTCGCAATCACTTTCATTTTTGTTCAATTGCTGCTGAAAAGCCAACAAGTCTTGAACTTTGCTTTGCTGTTGCTGCAAAAGTTGTTGCATTTCCAGCAAGTCGGATTCCACATCGGGCACATGCTGCGCAAAGTCGGTGTTCACATCGGCCGTCAGTTTCTGCAACTTGCATTTGGTTGCGTTGATCGAATCTGCAAATTCTGCTGCTCCTTGCGCCAAAAAAGTTTGGAGTTTGCGCTTCAGGCGCCCAGTTGTGGCTGCGTTGTATTCAGGTTTGGACATCCTTGTGTCCTTGCTTGCTGCTGGAAAGCAAATCAATGTCCAAAAAGTGAACCGGCAAATAAAATGGCAGAAACCTGTGAAAAATGGCAAGTTAAAAATTGTTGAAAAGCACAGATTTATGAACACGTGATTTTCATTCCTTTATTCACAGAAACACAATTCAGTGAAGTTTCTTGTCTCGTGTTTATCAAGCCAGAAAATCACTCACAATCTTCATTGCACCTGAAGATGAGCATCATCATGAAGTCCACGAGGCAGCTGTATTTAAAGGATCCTGCGATGTTGAATCCGGTGTACCATGCATTTCCACTTGGCTTCACGGCGGCTTACTTCTGCAATCGCGAGGAGCTTCACCATGCGTGGCCAGGGAAAAGAGTGGACGGAAGACACTCGTTTATTGGCACGGGTGTTTTCTTTGGAACTGCAATCTCAATTTTTGCCATCGCGTTTGGAAATGTGGCCACATTGAGTGCTTTGGCGTTTTCATTTTCTGCGGCCGCTGGCATGAACCATTTAGAAAAGATGCACTACTTGGAAAATGGTGATGTGAGAGAATAGAGGTGTGTATGACGGATACCCGTTTCAGTTGCAATCTTGAAACATTGAATAAAATCAGACAACCTGTGCATGTTATTTTTTTTAGCGAGTGAGGTCCATGTTGGACACGGGCACGCGGCCGGGCTGCAGGGGCACTCGCTCATTGTAGTACAGCGAGCCGTTGATCCAGTCCTGCACGTGCGCGGTGTTGGCCATGGGTGGGTACAGGTGCGAGTCATACACGCGCTCTGGCAACGGCACAAGCTGCGTGTTACCCACAATGGGCGGCAGTGGCACGCCGCGCACCTGGCTGATGTACTCCATGCCCTCAATGTTGTCTTGACGGAACTGCAGGTCAAAGTTGTGCACCGGACAGCACTGAGAGAGGTGCATGCGCAGCGCATCGCGCGTGGTTTCGTACGGCTGCAGATGATACATCACGGTGCGCGGCCTGTCTGCCTGCAACTCCTTCAGCGGCACCTGGAAGCGCTTGTAGTACATTTTCCCTGGCGTGTAAGCGGCTTGCTTGCGATAAAACGCAAAAGGGTCGAGCGCAAACGCGCAGTCGCAGCACCAGCAATCGTTGGAGGAACTCATATCTGCAATCTGGTTCCAAAAATGTTTAAGTGTTAGGAATTGATTTTTTATTTTTGAACATCTCCACAGTCACACAGCCCAGCCAGAGCACAATCAGTCCAACAAGGGAACAGGCTGTTCCGCCGGAAATGAAAGAAGGTGAAGGCAGAGCAACAAAACGCCGTGCCACTTTGACCAATCATCAAACCAGAACCCGCTGACATTGTCGGGGCGCGATCCGTAGCAAAGGTAGCTAAAGTAATCAATTGGTCGAGATCCTTTTGGGCGGGGTGCATGCCGGTCGATTAACACATCCGTATACAGAAACGACTGCATTGGTTGTAACATTGTGATCAAGCGCATTTCCCACGTAACTCCGAACCACTGATGCAGCCACTCTCTTGCGTTAAACTTGGCGTGCGAACTGGTCCAAACATAGACCAACGCCACAGTACATCCTTTTTTTCCCATTGCGTTCAAGCTGTCCAACGCATTTGGAATCGGTTCCATTTGCTGATAGAACTGCGCTGCATTCGTCAGGCAGCTCAAATCAACACAAATCTTCACTTCTGGCAGCGGCATGATGGAGGTGAGCAAGAGAGTGCCGAAGATAACAAGGGCAACTGTATTTATATTGTTTTTGCTTCTATTCAGCAACAGTGAACAAGCAACCCGCGCGCAACTTCAGTGAAAACGCATTCAGTGAAGGTTCAACAAGTTAAGCTAAAACGCGGGCTTCGCGCAGCTTCACTTAAAACGTGGTGCCAATGCCTCCAATCCGCCAAGTATAAGCGATCTGGTTCAGTGTAGAAGCGAGTGTTGTGCGGCCGCGCAAAGGTGACGTGAACCCAAGAGGGTGATAGCTCACCCGTGATGTGCGGCTTGTCGTCAATCAACACGTGGCCACGCACAAGCGTCTTGTCTTTGGTCAAAATCAGTCGGCGCGCCCACTGTTCACCAAGGTGCTGCTCCACCCACTGCGATTTGTCAGAGTGACAGTTCCCACCCAGTGATGGGGACGACACGATGAACACATTGTGCCCCACTGCTTGCATTTCCCTCAGAGCAGCCATTGCGCCTGATATGGGCGCCAGTGCCTGATAAAAGTGAAGCTGCGAGTGGATGGGGTTGGAACGCCGACCCAGCGTGTGCCAATTTTCTGCAGTGATTTCAAAAGACGAGTCGGGATTTTGGGCCTGCATTTTTGTTGCAACAGCAGCCGAATAATCAGCGATGGTGTCGTCCATATCCACCAAGATCACCAAGGGTGTTGCATCCATTGATTGAAACAACCTGTGAATGCAATCAAACAATAGAAATCGTTTTTTATTCCAAAACGCGATGCCAATGAATTACACCTTTTTCGACTTTCGCTTCTTTTTTTCACTGCGCTCCATCTTTGTTTCCATGCGCTTCAAAAAACCATAGTACGCAGGCGATTCCTGCAAATGGGCAAGCGCAATCCGGCCAGTCGAGACCAAGTTATTTGCCGTGACGTTTGTCATCCTGCCTCCTTTGCAGCCATGCTCCAGTTCAACCTGCATCCCACGCTGGAAATTCGGCAACGTGATGCCACCCCTTTTGAAAATGATGCCCAGTCTTTTGGCCACACGCTGTGCTTCCGCTTTACTCACCCGATTTTGCCGGCGCTGGCTCTTTGTGCAGCTCCGAGGTTTCGAAGTTTTCATTCCTCTTTCTGTTCAAGCGCAAATTTTTATTTTCAAAATAATCAAGTTTGTGGGGTTCTTTTGATGCTACAAATGCACGGATGGGTTGACCCTGGAGACCAAGTCATTGTGTGATCATTTGTGTTGACAACGCCAATTGCCCACCGTCCCGTGTCTTGTTTTTCTTGCAAGAACCGAAAACTTGTAAACGGAAATCCTGAGCCGAGATTGCGCGTGTCCAACGGATTTTTCGAGGGATTCCGAATTTGAATTTGGCCATTTTGAATCTCCCGGAACGAGGGAATCCTTTCAATCTTTGTTGACGGTGTCAGGCCAAGATTATTTTGTGTCAAGGGCTTCTTTTTGTTTTTGATTCGACGCAAAATTGGTTGAAACAATTTTTCCAGTTCTGAAAGCTGAAAGCCGTCCAGCACATGCTCTCGAATGAAACATTCTTGACAAGGAGCGTGAAAGCCGATCGGAGGTCCAAAAAACGATGCACAAATGGCTTTCTTTTCACAAATGCAACAAAACTGTTCTGATCCATAAAATTCAAAACACTGGGTAAAAACGTCCATGACAATCAGAGTGAAAAAGGGTGAATGCATGTTGGACAGAAAATTCCGTTCTTTTCATCCTTCCTTTCGGTGAATCGTTAGCCGAGGACACCCGGTTTGGCCGACCCCATCCCTCTGCTCGAATTTTAAGCACTCGTTGCTGCGCTGAAATTCCGAGGCCGCTGTGAGAAAATGAAAAAAATAAAATACAATGGATATAAATATCTTTCCTTGAAACAAAATGGTTGTGTCAGGAGCAATTCTTCAGTTGTCGGCCATTGGTGCGCAGAACGCGTACATCAACTCCACCGACTACACGCTGTTCAAGTCGGGCGTGCGCGCGTTCACCAACTTTGCGGCCGGCCAGATCCTGGTTTCCTCACAGGGTGCAACCAGCGGCTTTTACGGGAACGAACTCCTGTTCAAGATCCCGCGCTCTGGCGATTTGCTGCACAAGATGTACTTTTCATGCTTGATTTCAGGCTTGGCACTCGACTCCACGCTGCCGGGGTTCGTGGCGAACTCTGGCGTGCAGTGGTCCGATGACGTGGGACGCTCGCTTGTGGAGTATGCGCAAGTGGACATTGGCGGCACCAAGTTTGACAAAATCCTGAGCGAGCACCTCATGATTCGCTTTGAGCAGCTGGACCCAGCAGGTAAGGAAGACTATTTCGTAACCGGCACTTCCACGCAGATCGGCGGCGCGCTGTCGCAGGAAGACTGGTCCAAGTCCACGCACCGCCTGTTCGTGGAGCTGCCGTTCTGGTTTGACCGCTTCGCGGAGCAGTCTCTGCCCATCATTGCGCTCATGTTCCACGACGTTGACATCCGTGTCAAGCTGCGCAATCGGGTGGACGTTGTCCAACTCACACCCTCCAACAACCTCACGTGGACGCGCGCAGCAAACGCAGGTGCTGCTCCCAATCCAGTGCCAATCACGCATCCCGAGTACATTCCGGATGGCCTGGGTAATGCCACCGCTGGCACGGGGCTTACTTTCCCCGTCAACTATGCTGTAGCAGCAAATGTGTCGGAGCCCACTGCGATCAACCCTGCGAGTGGCCTCATTTCCGACCCCGTCCTGGTGTGCACGTACGTCTACCTGGACCAGCTGGAGCGCAAGCTGTTTGCGGGCTCTGGCCACGAATACGTGATCAAGCAGCACCAGTACCTGGGCTCCGACGTGAAGAACACGGGCGTTACCAATGTGTCGCAAATCAAGAACTTTTCGCACCCGGTGGTCGAGTTTTCCATTGTGATGCGTCGGCAGAACGCCACCGGCACCGACTACAACAAAAACTGGCGGGACTTTACGGGGCTGCCCATTGACACGCGCTACGGCTCAGGGGCAGCAGCGGGCTATGGTGGCGGCGGCGTGCAAAAGTACTTTGGATCCGTGGCCGGCGCCAACGATCACCCCATGGACGACTGGCAGCTGCAACTGAACAACCATGCGCGCCTGGTCGAGCGCTCCGGCTGGGGGATGGACTATTACAGGTACGTGGTGCCGCGCGAGGTGCACTCCAAGATTCCAAACATTGACGTCATCAACTTTTCCTTTGCGCTGCGGCCCGAGAACGTGCTGGCCACGGGCACGCTGAACTGCTCCCGCATTGACAACATCGAGTTCCGGTACACGTTCAGTAGCTTCATGACCCAGCTCACTACTTTCATTTTTGCAGAGAACTTTAACGTCGTGAAGATCAGCTCCGGGCTTGCGGGTCTGCGCTTTTCCTCATAAACGTGCCGCCCTCTTTGACTAACCTTTCACCCTTTTTAAGAGAAATAAACGTAGATCCGAGGATTTGAATTCGTTCACCCGTTCATAAATTTTGTGTATTGAAGGGAAGCATCACAAGATATGATGGATGAATTTTCACATTTTCACAGCATTGAAAATTCGTACAGGGAAGAATGCATCACAAGATTTCGGACGCTGCATCCCGACTATCTCGACGCAACCCGCTTCGTGGTGCAAGAAAAAGTGGATGGCGCCAACATTTCATTTCATTTTTATCCGCGCCAACCATGGAGAGTGGCTTCCCGCAATGGCTATCTCACCGCGGAAAGAAAACAATCTTTTTTTGAAGTTGGCTCCATTCTCGGAAAGCATGAACGCATGTGTGCACAAATCCAGGACCACGTGAATCAAAACGGGCACACTTTCATCTTGTACGGTGAGTTGTTTGGCGCAAACATCAACAAACGCATCAAATACGGAGAAAAGCGAATCATTTTCTTCGACATCAAGTTGAATGGCCAATATTTGCCGCACCAGCCCTTCAGCAAAACGTGCAAGAAGCTTGGCATCACTCCCGTCGTTCCTCTCTTTGCTGAGAATCTCACTTTCACAGAGGCATTGGCTTTTGATTCCAACATGAACTCGGCGCTGACGGCTCAACCCGAAATTTGTGAGGGCGTCGTCATAAAACCGCAGACCATGACAAAAGATGCAACGCTTTATTTTTGTCTCAAGAAAGTGAACGCCAGCTTCCGCGAACTGACGGAGCCACAAGCAGTGGTCCACAGTGATCGCATTGAGCAACTGCGCCAAATTTATGCTGCGTGCATTAACGAGAATCGGGTCATCAGCCTTGTCAGCAAATGTGGCCCACCGCGGAAACAAGACTTGCCTCGATATGAAAGCATGCTCAAGGGAGATGCAAAAAAGGACTTTATAAAAGATCATGCCGCAGAGTGGAAGCTATTGACCAAGGTTCAAAGACGGGCTGTTTTCCGGGTGCCGTGTCAACAACATTTGTTCACAAAATATTTTGACAATGCAACTGTTTGAGAACACTCAACTTGGAATGATCAGCTTTCAAATTGCATCTGACCTGCACATCGACGTCAACTCGTGCCTGACCGCCCGGGAGTGGGAAAAGCTGCTGCCTCGGTTGGCGCCCAATCTCATCCTGGCGGGTGACGTGTGCGAAATGGTGCACTTGAATTTAATAACATGCTTCCTGGCTTGGTGCGCCGCGCGCTATGAAGACGTGTACTTTGTGTTTGGCAACCACGAGTTTTACCACTCCAGCATTCCAGTCACCCTTTCAAAAATGAGAAGAATCGAAGCTGCGCTGCCCAACTTGCACGTGCTTCACAACCGCATGGTGGAGAAGAATGGACTGCTCATTGCCGGGACAACACTCTGGTCGTTGGTTGCTGACGATGCCAATCCCAAGAGGGTGAATGATTTTTCGCTCATCCATGGCCTGGACATTCCGCTGTATCAAACCCTGCATGCACAAGCACGCAATTTTTTGGCCACGGTGCCCTCATCCGCACTCGTCATCTCTCACCATGCACCCTCCACGCACGGCACCAGTAACCCGCGCTTTGAGCGCCCCGACCGCGCACACAACAATCAATTCTTTGCTTCCGACATGGATCTGCGATTTAAGGCGTGGGTATTTGGGCACACACACTGGGCGGTGTGCGACGAACAGCGCCGCCTGTACTCCAATCCCTACGGCTACAGCCGGGAATCAACAGGATGGAAATCTCCTGGACTTGTTGTGACGATTCCGCGTCAAATCCGTTCCTTTTCAAAAATAAAATAGAGCTGCATGCAACGACACCCAAGTTTGAACATGTACACCTCCAGCGATGCATCAGAACCCATTTTGATGCAGGACCCCGCAGTCGGGTTGCGCCAACGCTTTGTGTTGAAAAAAGAGGGGCCGTTGTGGGATTTCTACAAGCGCTGCGAGAAAACAGAGTGGACCGCGGATGAAGTGCCATTGAATGAGGAGCGCCTGCACATGAGCAAACTGACGCCAGCGGAACAGCATGTGATCAAGGTCATCCTCGCATTTTTTGCAGCCGCAGACGGCATCGTGAACGAGAATCTGATGACCAACTTTGCAGCGGAGGTGACGCTGCCAGAGGCACGCTGCTTTTACGCGTTCCAGGCGCGCATGGAGTGTGTGCACCAAGAAACCTACACCAACTTGCTGAATGTGTATGTGCCGGACACGGCAGAAAATGCCACGCTCATGAACGCGCTGGAAACGCTGCCCGTGGTGAAGAAAAAGGCAGAGTGGGCGCTACGCTGGATTGGGACGCGCACGGCATGCCAGCCCATTGGGCAGCGCTTGCTGGCATTTGCGTGCGTGGAAGGCATACACTTTGCCTCTTCCTTTGCCACCATTTATTGGTTCAAGCAAGCCAACAAGGCGCCGGGGCTGGCAGTGGCCAATGAATGGATTGCACGCGATGAAACCACGCATTGGCAGTTTGCGGCGCTGCTGTTTCAGTTTGTGCAAGCCAAGCCGACGGAGGCGGTGGCGCACGCGATTGTGGCAGAAGCCGTTAAACTCGAGATGGAGTTTGTGGCGTACGTGTTGCAAACGCCGTTGATCGGGCTGAACGTGGAGCTCATGCAACAGTACGTGCGCTCGGTGGCCAATCTGATTCTGCAGCAATTTGGATATGCGGACATGTACACTGCGCACAACCCGTTTCCATTTATGAAGATGCTGGAGCTGCCGTCGTACTCCAACTTTTTCGAGAAAAAGGCCACCGACTACCAAAAGTCAACACTGCACGCGGGCACCGTCATGGACTTTCGGCACATTGCGGAAATGGACTTTTAAGCAAATCAAGATTCAAATGAACTGTCAATTTTCAACAACTTTGATCATCTTATTCTTTCAGAATGAATGCATGTGCATGGATGAGTGGTACGACATTTATTCATATTTGACGCACAGGCATTTGGTTTGGCTGAGTCAGTGCAGCCATCTGCATTACGCAATTTCACTTCCATTCATTGATCAGGAATGCTGGAAACGGCTTGGAGTCCTAAACTTGGCATTTCATGGAAATATCGATGCAATCAAATTTCTGGTTGAAAAGTGCAGAGTCACTTCTCCTTCTTATGCATTTGAGTTACCATTGATATACGCGAGTCTCAATGGTCATTTGATAGTGGTCCAGTACTTGGTTGAAATTTGCAAAGCGAATGTTGAGGATTGTGACAATTTGGCAGTCAAATGGGCAAGTGAAAATGGACATTTAGAGGTGGTCAAGTACCTTGTACTTAAGGGAGCGAATCCAAATGTGCATGCAGAAAATGACGACGCATTACAATGATCGCGTTGCATAAAAACAACAACTTTTTATCCGAAATAAAGGTTGCATTTTTCCATCTCGTCCACTCTTTGACTTTATGTGCATCATTTTAACTGGCGATCAGCCCAAGCGCACGCTGCTTGTTTCGGTTCCTGTGACTCGCAACGGCCAAAAATGCCACATGCTCATTTATGTCAACCATCTCGAGAAGAGTGAGCGGACACAGCACACTGACAGTGTTATGGTGGTGCCCGTTCCTTTTTCCAGTGCGGAGCAAAGCGTTGAAGACATTTCCTTTGTTGACCTTGAAACCTGCCGACCGTTCATCAAAAAACTGCGCACTTTGTCAGGCCGCATCATCAAAGACAAGGCGATTGTTCATCCACGATTAGAGAGCCGATGTTTTTCCAATGCAGCTCCCGCACCCATCATCCAGGTGGGCGCCTACGCCTGCTCATTTGTGAAGGACCGCGCGCAACTCACCACCAACTTGTTTTACAACCCCCAGTGGCGGGCATGCTTTCAAAACTTGGATTTGTCCCTGCTCGATGGTGTGATTGGAAACAAAGCACTGTATCCCCACCCCATGGGGTTGATGGTGGCGCGCGCAACGCAGCCAGTCAAAGACGCCGGCTTTGCTGTGATTTATCCCGACGCTGGCTTTGACTACTTTCCATTGGCACACGAGTTCAAGATGAACAACGAACATGATTATGATGTGTGCTGCTTTCACTTTTCGAATCGGCGGTTCAGTTTGAAACGGCGCTTTTCCAGCCTGGGCTACGGCTACATGGATTTAAGTAAGACTGGACAGTGGACAATGGTTCCATCAGACAAGAGTAACTGCGCAGCAGCATTTGAAGCGGATGATGCGCTTTCATTTCTGGAATTGATGCCCACGGTTTCAGTGTCCTCCTTCAGCGGCGAGAAACGGTTCCACGTTGTAAACGCTTCGCTTGTGCGCCACGCCAGCTTTTTGCCGCTCAAATGCATCAGCATCAACCAAAACGTGTATGTTTGAATCAATCCCCTTGTTTTAGAAAATGTTCACTTTCTTGACAATGCAATAAAATCAACACATTTTTTCATGGCTTTTCTCGCTGCATTCTTTTCTGGGTGAAATGGATGAGTGGTACGACATCCTTCCTTTTGTTTCCAACCAGCAGATTGTGTGGTGGGCGCAATGCAGCCAACTCGACTGCGCAATTGCAACGCCATTTATTCAACGTTCTAAATGGAAACAGTGGGGATTCACGCAGTGTGCAGAAAACGGAGATGTGGAAGGAGTGCGCTATTTGGTGGAGCGGTGCGGAGCGAATATACACACCAAAAATTACGATGTGCACGCACACAATGACTTCGCATTGGTGTTGGCAAGTAAAAACGGTTGCATGGAACTGGTGCAATACTTGGTGGAAAATGGTGCGGATGTGCATTCAGATGATGACTGGGCACTAGTATGTGCAAGCAGGAATGGACACCTTGAAGTGGTGCGCTTTTTGGTGGAAGTGGAAGGAGCGGATGTGCACGCAAGAAATGAATATGCCCTGCGAGAGGCAAGCGCCAACGGGCAGTTGGAAGTGGTACGCTATTTGGTTGAAAAGGGCGCGGATGTGCACGAATGGAATGAACCGTGGTGAAGTCGCACACATAACCGTGTATTTTGGAGTCGGAGCCCCAGTGGGTCGAACTCTGGATGAGTACTAAAATAATGCCATGTTTTCAGTGGATGAAACAATTTATTCTTGTTTGCTTACCTTTTTTCTACCGGCTGACTCACAGCTCTGAAGGAGGGGGTGGGAGAGTTTAAGACGAAAAGCGCAAACCTGCGAGTCCGGAGCTGATCTTCACGACGTTGAAGTTGCGGCCAAAAATGTACACCTGGGCGTCAGTCAGGTACTGAGAAAACACGAAGCGGAACTCAATGTTGTCCACACGGGAGCAGTTCAGCGTTCCAGTGGCCAACAGGTTCTCGGGGCGGAGAGCAAACGAGTAGTTGAAAAACTTGCGCGTGGAGATGCGGGAGTGCGTCTCGAAGGGCTGCACCTGGTTGTAGTACAGCGTGCCCCAGTCGTTCTGGTCGGGCAGACGGTCGTGGTTGTTGAGCGCGAGCTGCAGAGCATCAATGGCAAGATCGCGGTACTCACTTCCCAGCTGCTGATTAAGCTGCATTGAAGTGGCGTACTTGGTTGGTCCACCACCTCCGTAGCTGCCGTTGTAGCGCGTGTCCTTGGGCATGCCAGACCAATCAAACCAGTTCTTGTTGTAGTCAGTTCCAACGGTTTGGTTGCGGCGCACAAACAGGGAGAACTCGGACACAGGGTGCGAAAAGTTCTTGATGGTATTAAAGTTGGTTACACCCGAGGCTCTCGACTCCGCGTTCAAGAACTGGTGCTGCTGGATGACGTACTCATGGCCCGAACCAGCAAACAGCTTGCGCTCCAACTGGTCCAGATAGATGAACGTGGCGCAAAGCTGGGGGTTGGAAATGTCTCCACCCGTGATCTGTGCCGTGGTCGCCACGGTGGCACCACCGGGATACACAATTCCTCCAGATGGAACTGTGATGGCTGAGCCACCGCCATTTCCAGTTCCGTCGGGCAAGTATTGTGGGTGAGTGACTGGCAATGCAGCCGTAGAAGCATCCTGAGACCAGATGAGCGGTGTACCAGGTGCGCTAACTCCTTGGTTTAGCCGAATGACATCCTGGCGATTGCGGAGCTTGACCTTGATATCCACGTCGTGGAACATGAGCGCGATGATGGGCAGTGACTGCTCCGCAAACTTGTCGAACCAGTAGGGCAGCTCAACAAAGACTCGGTTGGTGGCACGCGCATAGTTATCCGACGTGATCTCGGAGCCAGTGGCAAAATTTACACCATCCGTAATTCCATCAAAGCTGGTGCCAGAGGGCGAGGAGGGAGTGCCCAGCATGATCTTGGGCTGTCGTCCCTCGGGGTTTTCCTGCTCAGATCGGATTTCGAGGTGCTCGCTGTAAATCTTGTCAAACTTGGTGCCACCAATATCGATCTGCGCGTACTCCACCAGGGCGTGGCCGAACGCATCACCCCATCCAATGGTGCCTGTACCACCAGAGTTCGTCAGGCCCGTCACAAGAAAAGTGAAGTAGAGTTTGTGCATCAAATCGCCCGAGCGCGGGATCTTGAAATGCAGCTCGCTGCCATAGTAGGCAGCACTCGCCGACTGGGGCGAGACCAGGATCTGGCCGGCCGCAAAGTTGGTGAACGCGCGGATGCCCGACTTGAACAGTGTGTAGTCGGTGGAGTTGATGTACGCGTTCTGCGCACCAATGGCCGACAACTGAAGAATTGCTCCGGACACAACCATGTTTCAGAGAGGAATATTTATATACATTCATTTTTATTTTTTTTTCGGGCTTGTTGCGCACAAAAATTGAAAAAACGAGTGGCAGATCATTTTTCAAAAAAAAATTGATGACGGGGCGTTGCAGGTTCAAATGTTGAAGGAACTGCAGCCCACGTAAATCAGTTTATTTTTGCTTGTTCCGCGCCGATTGTCTGCATTTCAGTTTTGGTTTTCATTGGGGGTTCAGCTTTTTCGTCATCCGCTTTTTCTTTTCCCTCTGCTGCGTGTTTTGCCGCCTGTATGCTGTCCCAACTCAGCTTTATAAAAAAGCCTTCAATCCCCAGGAAAAGGGCGAATGCAATCATGGAACTGAACGGGCTGACGAAAAGAATCGTCAAGGGCGCAAGGATGGCAGTGCCAACGAGCAGCCAAAAACGAGGAGATTTCGGACTTTTTATGCTTTCTTGCTCATACACAGTCACCACCATCAGGTCCGTCATCAGAATGACCAGGGTATTGACAAAGATTATCGCCACGATGAATGGCATCCAGCTGTAGGAGTCGGTGATTCCGCCAACAATTTCCTTTGTGAATGCTTCATCCGACATGTTGATCAAGTTTGTTTTTGAAAAGAGAAGCTTTTTTATATTTTTTGTTTGAAAAAATAAAACATGATTTGGCAAAAGTCCAGGATGACGAATCAAGTCAAGCTTCGGATGTGCCAAAGCAATCAGAAACGGTCTGTTTTGGATGATAAAACGGAATGAACAATCATCCATTTTTTATCGAGAATTTCCTCACATCCCAACCCGACGACACCCGCACAAACCGCAGACTTGATTTCAACGCCAAGGGTAAGGCCGTCCAGCTTGCCATCGCTTATCAGGACGCTTTTCACGTTCACCCATTCCGCCCGTTTGATCTCATGGGCTGGCGGGTTGAGAGTCAGGTGGCTGATACCGTCCCCGCAGTACGCCCAGATCTGGTTGATTGCAGGGGCAAATTGATTGTCCGGAAATTGCATCTGCCCAATGATATGGGATCGCGTGGAACAATCAAGCGAGGAAACTGCCTGAACCATCACATGGCATCCGCCGTAAGAGTCGGTAACCATGGAAACATGTTGCCCAGGAACTGAATAGACAATGTTTTTCTTTTCCTGAGCGGAATCAGCCCCATGGCCGTAGACCTGGGTGAAGAAGTGGTCAATGGCTTCCCTGGTGCTCAAGTTTGGTCGTGTTGTGGTCATCAAGGTGTTCAGAGCTCCACAATGAGAACTTTCAAAACAAACTCGGATTTTTTTTGGATTAATACATCTTCACTTTGGTGAACAAGTGCATATTCTCCGAACTAAGTTGCACAAAGTCCTGTTTCCACCCTGCAAGTTAACCGTTAAGCTGAATGCAACATGACCTGAAATGTATTTACTTGACATTCAGCTAAACAAGGGTTGACAATCATTTGCATTGAATTCGCCGATTCTTTACATTCAGCTACACAAGGGTTGCATTTAATTCGCCGATTCTTTACATTCAGCTACACAAGGGTTGCATTGAATTCGCCGATTCTTTTTGGAATAAATTTCAACGTTTCGCTTTTCGTCCAACATCATGTCCCAACACTTGGAAACGCAAAGCCCCTCAGAGCCAGATGAAAAACAAAGTCCCGACCTTGAAAGTTGCCATGTCAATTTCAGAGCTGTGAAAAGAGACTGCAAATCGTGTTTGTCGTGTTTATGGGACCCTGTGGCAAAGTCGTTGCTTCGTATACTCTTTGTGATACTCTGTGGTCTACTCTTTATTATACTTATCGTCGCACCAGTTATCGGCTTGGCCATGCTTATCTCCGGTGACTTCTCTGATGTCGGTGATTCCGTTGCTGTGGCAGTTTTTCTTCTCTGTTTGACCCCTGCACTTCTGCTACTTTTATTGCTGTTTTGCGGGTGCAAGCATGCGGTACAACACTGGATTCTTTTCGACGAGACGGAACAAACTGCCATGGGTGATCAAGAATTAAACTCCACCGATTATGAAGCTTTGGAGGAGGAGCAGGGCGTTCCGGCTGTTTGCCGACGACCGCGGGTTGACTGGATGACATATCCTGACCTTTGTGTTTGATGATTTATTTGAGACCCTTGCGAGTTTTAATTTGAACAAGAGTCTTCGTCTAGCTGTGTGCTATAACAGCCTGTCTGTTGTCAAGTATTTTGTCGAAAAGTGTGGTATCAACGTGAATGTCAGAGATGAAAACAACATGCATCTTTTAACCTTGGCGAGTCGTCTCGGTCATTTGGAAGTCGTCAAACATTTAGTGAGGACTGGCAAATGCAATGCGAATTTACAAGGAAGAACACTTTGTGACGCAGCAGGCCATGGCGATCTGGAAATGGTACGCTACTTCGTGCAAGTCGGCAAAGCGAATGCGAATGCGGAAGCTTTTGTGGAAAGGGCATTAACAAACGCACGCCAACAAGGACATGATCAAATCGTGGCGTATCTGCTTAAACAACAGAATGTTACCAACTGTTGTATTTGTCTGGACGAAATGAACGAGGAAATCCAGTTGTGGGTGTGTCCTTGCTGCGCACATTCGATGCATTACAAGTGCATGGAAAATTGGATACTCGAATGGAGGAACCACTCATGTCCTATGTGTCGGGGCCAAGTTACTTTGTAAATCGTCAATCATTGATGTCGTCATTGTATTGAAAATTTGAATTAAAAAAGGGAACGTATATATTACAAGGGTGTCCATCCATGTACAACAACCATTTGTTCGCAGCGTGCCGTCACAAACGGATATTGTTGCTTCAACTCCGCGATCAAATTTGAACGAAAATAACAAGCTGTTATGATAAATCGTTCCAAGACATGAACCTGTTTTTTTCCAGCGGCGCGTAAGAACACGTTCCGAACGTTGGAGCCAGGCATGTGAATTATTATATCTTTCCACACTTTCCAGCATTTCTCATCCTCAATGTCTGCACCAGCTTCAAAAAGCAACGCAAGTCCGTCCGCACATTTCTCGTCACACGAAATGATATGAATGATTTCATTGATGATAAAGGGAAAGCGGCTGACATTCCATTTAGCAGTAGAAAGTAAGACTTGTACTGTTGAAGGATGATGATAACGGATTGCATATTCCAGTGCCCATTCCCCAATACTCCTGCGGGAATAAATGGGGCACGGATATTTGACTGTCAGGTCAGCTCCGTGCGCCAAAAGATATTCAACAATCGCGTTATTCCCGTATTCCACGGCTTTCAGAAAATAGAATGGATGGTGTTCCCACACATCGGCACCCGCCGCCAAAAGTAGTAACGCCGCCTGTGTGGAGTTCTTGACGAAAATTGCTTCTTCCAAGTGAGAGTCCAGAATCCAGGGTGCATGCCAATTTTCTTTGAGTAACGCTTTGGCGATGCGAAACTCCTCTTTTTCCAACAACTTGGACAGAAGGGCGTTGTTGGCCGAACGTGAAGCAAAACGTGAAAAAAAGCGCGTCCAAAAGATTTTGCGCTTATTCGCCGCCCGACATAAAGCTGCCTCAAACATGGCCAACAATAAAATCTCTCTCAATCCAACTTTTTATTCAATTTTACTTGTTTATGTGAATCAATCTGAATCATAAGGATGAGGGCTCGCGCTCTGGAACGTTGATTTCAGTTATATAGTTCCAATATATAGCTTCCAGAGGTGGACCCATTTCCAAGTCAAAGGGAGGGCACTTTGCGAGATGCTCATTAAAAAAATCATCTGGAATGCACTGCCTCATTCTATTTTGCCTTTCTATGGCAAAAGCTTGTTGGTCACGTTCCGGGAGGGGCATCCCAGGTGGAAGCGAGCAATAATACGCGAATAGTGATTCCTCCATTTTCAGAAATTATAATTTATTTATTTTTTTTCTAGAACGCGATCAGGCATTGTTTATTCAATTGGCTCTGAAGGACAGATGTGCTTTTCTGCGATGCTGCTGGCGTAGTGGTGCCGGCCCAGCTCCTCTGGGTTCATAAACTGGTGCGCCGCGCGTGCGGGGATGAGGTCGGCCAGACACGTGGCGCGCTCCCGCTTGCGCATTTCAATGTTGTGCACTTTCTGGGCACTGCGCTGCGCTATGACCGTTGACTGCGCCAGCACGCTCTCTTCAAACATGGCGCCGCCCGAGGGCACGCGAATGCCGTTCAAAATAAACGTCACTTGGCTGCCATTTTGTTTCCACAGCCGTTCCGCCAGCTTGCGCACGCGCTGGTCCTTGCCGCCCTCCTCAAAGATTGCCTTGATGGCGTCAGCGTCGTCAACACACACTGCCAGCGCCGCCCCCTTCTCAAACACCGCCGGCTCCGTTGCTTTGATCATGGCAAAGTAGATGCCGGCCAGGTAGGCGCGCATTTTGGTGTACGGCTTGGACGGCGGCTTGCATCGAAAGTTGCGCTTGTCATTCGGCGCAAACCACACGTCGCACACGTGCGCATTCATGCGGTGCTGGAAAAACACGCTCACCCACACCACGCGCACCACGCCGTGCTTGTGCTCCGCCAGGAATTTTTGAACCATGGCTTCCTGCTCTGGCGTTCGCGTTTTCTTTTCTTCCTTTGCAGGAGTGGGCGCCGGCTCTGGGATGACCTCTGGTTGTGGCGGCGCGTTGATGCCCGGCCCGCTCATTGATACCAGCTCCTTTGCCTCGGCTTCCTTCTCTTCCTTGGATATCCTCAGGCGTTGCTCTGCCGGGAAGCTGAATTCCATGTGCTCCAGAAATTGAAGCGTGGGCAGCGGTTGGTACATATCCACATCCGCGTCCATATTGTATCGATTCTTGTGTCAGTCAAGCCACAAAAGATTTTACGGCGGCCAAACGAACCAGCTTTTGCGTTTCATCGTCAACTTTGTAATGATGGCATTATACAGATCAACCCATCCCCTCCTTTTCTCGTATCACATTTTTTTCATATGGCCACTCAAGTTGCAATGCCCGCACCCGCTCCCTCCAAGAAGCACATCCAAAGCCGCTGCGTCCAAATCCGCAGCGTGAAGCAGATGTTCAAGAAGCGCAATGATGTGCGCAAGGCGGAGTTCATCAAGACCGAGGAGTTTGAGGAGGCGAAGCAGAAGGCGGTTGCAGCGGAGCTGCCCAAGCTGATGGAGACGTACCTGGAAACGTTTCCCGGCGCCACAGCCGCAGAAGTCAAGGAGCATGAGAAGCAGCAAGTTGCCAAGATCACGCACAAGGTGTCCAAGCAGCGATGCATGCGCCTGTCCCAAGACATATTCCCGCTGCTGGAGGACTGGATTTCGCGCAACATGGTGCGCATGCGCCAACTGCAGCCCGTGTTCTTTGACGACGAAAACAACGCCATCTTTGAGCCGCTGAACCTGAAGCGCACCTACTTTGACCACAACAGCGCCAAGGGCGAGCGCAAGTTTAAGAAGGAGGATGATCGCATCATGCTGGAGCAGTTTGTGCGATTCTGCCTCATCCGGGCCAGCGTGCTTGCGGAAATGAGCCACCGCCTTACCGTCACAAAGCAGGATCTTGCATTTGTGCTGTCTTGCACTGAGCCGCTGGTGTTCCAGGCGGAGCGCGTGATCGAGGCGCCGCCCAAGCCGGCCAAGGAAGAGGCGCCCGAAGTTGTTGCGGCCAAGCCCCAGAAGAAGCGCGCGCGCAAGGTGGCTGCTGCTGACGCGGCTGACCCTCCTGTGCCCAAGCGTGCACGCAAGGCGGCGGCGGCCGTGCCCGTGCCGGCAGTGCCGAAGCAAACTGCCAAGAAAAGCGGAGCTGGCAAGGGCAAGCGCGCATCGGCCAAGCAGTGAAAAACGCACACCATTATAGAAAGAAAGGGGGAAAAGCAGTGTACAAAAATAAAAAAAACAAACAATTTCATACAGTACAAAAATCAAGAGGCATGACAATTGGCGCATCCGTGGCAGAAAATTTTGACCAGCGCTTTGCGCGGGGGGGTGTGAACATCCTAAACCCGCCAAACTCGCGCGGGCCGCCGCCCTGCTTCCCTCAACGCCACCAACTTGATGACAATTATTTGTTCAACCGGGACATGGTGCGCCGCGTGCCAGCGCGAACCGTGCAGGCCGACATCAACCGCTACCGCTTCACGCAACGCCAGCAGCCGCCCAGTCAGGCGGGCGCGTACCAGGACATGACCGCTGGCAGCATGAACGAGGAGCTGGTGGACGCGTTTGGCAGCAACTACACGCGCATGGGCGTGTGCACGGAAGCCAGCTGCGGCGTGAAGGGCTGGAACGGCCAGTACAACAATGGCAACTATGGAGATTATTACGCGGAGCCCGAGATTCGGCGGCTCAACGCCCTCAAAGCACGGCGCTACTGGGCTCCCCGCATTGCCGGTTACAAGCAGGACTTCCGCACGTTGGACACACAAAAATTTGTGCCGCGCGAACCCGCCACGCAAGCAGGCCTGTACGAGGCTGGCATGGTGCAAGACGCACTGGCGGAGCTGGGCGAAACCATCAAGCTGGGGCCCATCAGCGTGGACCGCTCCTGGCTCACGTGGCTGCTGCTTGCCATTGTCATCATTTTCATGCTGGACAAGATGATGTTGAGCAGCATGCTCATGAACCGGAGTAGCAGTTGAAAACAATCTGATGCTCACAATATTAGAACATTAAGAAAGAGCAAAAATGCACAAAAACGGGTTGCGCGAGCTTCCCACTTTTCGTTCACCAACTGAGAATCTGAAAGAAGAAGTTTGCAATAAAAAGCACACACTTTTACTTGTCATGAACATGGCTGTCAGAGGAGGGAGAAGGCGGACTCGAGATGCGCTTTGTCCACTTCACTGTATAAATCATACAGATACCCACGGAAGCAGGGATGCATATAAAGAGAAGAAGCTGGCTCAGGACAGACAAAGCAGTTATATAGCCAAACACCG
>Ga0326597_10000918_pt1 | contig 49819 bp, 48 predicted proteins | sample RVTome_12_FD_203789 | JGI IMG/M metagenome (GOLD analysis project Ga0326597, IMG submission 203789) | Soil microbial communities from uranium-contaminated site in the Upper Colorado River Basin, Wyoming, United States - RVT100D185 | ecosystem: Environmental > Terrestrial > Soil > Contaminated >... | reverse complement strand
CCTGATCGTGGTGGTATCCGAGGAACGCGGCCAGGTGAGCCTTGCCTGCAACGGCAAGCTCTATCGAGACCTGGACGAACAAGACATGCGGGAACGACTGGTAACCCTGCTCACCGGCCAAGACTATGCGGATCGATTCACCGACGAACCTGCCCCATCCGAGTCGGCTCAACTTCGTTGAGCGGATCGCCTCGGTGCAGCTGCGCCAGGTGTTTACCCGCAATCCGATGTTGAAGTTGTTCTCCCTGTTCCTGGCGTTCCTGCTGTGGGCCGTGGTGGCATCCCAACAGCGGGGAGAAATCACCGAATTCAAGTTTTCCACGCCCGTGGTGCTGAAGAACATTCCGGCGGACCTGGTGGTCACCGACACGGGCGTCAATGCTGTCAGCGTGCTGGTGAGCGTGGAGCGCTCCCTGGCGCGCAACATCAACCCCAATCAGTTCCAGGTGGCCCTGGATCTGCGCAACCAGCTTCCGGGCACCTTCGACTACACCCTGTCCGAGAAGGACATCGCCTACAACAATATCGTCAACCACCAGGGCGTGACAGTGCTGCAGATCAGCCCGTCCCAGATCACCATGACCCTGGAAGAGGCGATCGAGAAGAACGTGCCCATCCGCGCCCAGTACGCGGGCGATGTGGCAACGGGCTACATCATCGAATCGATCCGTGTGCAGCCCAACACCGCTCTCGTGCGCGGGCCGAAGACGGAACTGACGGACCTGCGCAGTATCTCCACGCGCGCGCTGGACGTGGAGGGGCTGAACACGGACGTGCAAATGCAGGCGCGGCTGGATCTGCCACCCCTGGTGCGGCTGGTGAAGCCGGAGGACGGCTTCTTCTCCGCGTCGATCACCATGTCCACCAACTCCCAGCGCGTGCTGCTGCGCAACATTCCGGTGAAATTCGAGCATGTGCGCTACGCCTTCAAATCGAGCACGACGCTGGTGAATGCCCATCTGGAGGGGCCCAAAGAAGTGGTGGACAAGCTGACCGCGGAGAATGTCCACGCGGTGCTGGACCTGCGCAGCTTCGCCCCGGGCGACTACCGCGGGCTCACGCCGCGGGTCGTGCTGCCCAATGCGGTCAAGGTACTGGAGCAGTGGCCCATCGTGGACCTGTTCATCCTGCAGCGAAAAGTCGATTAGCGGTGCCGCGCCCGGCCCGGCGCTGACCCGAAGGCCGGCGGAGGATCCGGCATCCCGGGCGGCGCGGCGGCTGTCCCGCCCAACCCGAGCACCATTGAACCTTTCCGGATGGGCCGCCACGGCGCCCTGTCCGCCCGTCACCTGAGGATTGCGACATGCGGGAAATCATGATCAATCACACGCCCCTGGAAACCCGGGTGGCCGTGATGGAAGACCACGCGCTGGCCGAGGTGTACTTCGAGCGTGAAAAGGAGCAGGGCGTCGTCGGCAACATCTACAAGGGCAAGGTGCTCAAGGTGCTGCCCGGCATGGAATCGGCGTTCGTGGACATCGGGCTGGAAAAGGCCTCGTTTCTCTACGTGGACGACGTGTTGCCGGACTTTTCCATCTACGATGAGTACGACGAGGACAGCGGCGAGCGCCCGGCGCCGCAGACCCATGGGAGCAAGGAGAAGCGCCCGCCCATCGATCAGCTCATCAAGGAGGGCCAGGAGATTCTGGTGCAGGTCTCCAAGGGCCCCATCGGCACCAAGGGCGCGCGCATCACCGGCCACCTGTCCATCCCCGGCCGCAACCTGGTGTTCATGCCCACCATGGACAGCGTGGGCGTGTCCCGGCAAATCACCGACGACAGCGAGCGCGGCCGGCTCAAGGAAATCGTCAACCGCCTGCGCCCCCACAAGAGCGGGTTCATCATCCGCACCGTGGCCGAAGGACGGCAGGAGGACGAGTTCCGCTCGGACATCAATTTCCTCGTGTCCCTGTGGGACAACATCCTGGACCGCTACAACCAGATGTCCGCGCCGGCGCTGGTGTACCACGACCTGAACATCACCTACCGCATCATCCGCGACAGCCTCTCGCGGGACGTGCGGCGGCTGGTGATCGACGACCAGGAGGAATTTCAGCGCATCAAGGGCTTCCTGCGCGACTACCTGCCGCGCTACAGCTCCATCGTGGAATACCACAGCCGCAACGTGCCCCTGTTCGATGTGTTCGGCATCGAGGAGGAGATCGACCGGGCCATGAGCCACAAGGTGACGCTCAAGTCCGGCGGCTTCCTGGTCATCGACCAGACCGAGGCGCTGACCTCCATCGACGTGAACACCGGCCGCTTCGTGGGCAAGGGCAGCCACGAGGAGACCATCGTCAAGACCAACATGGAGGCGGTGCGCGAGATCGTCTACCAGCTCAAGCTGCGCAATATCGGCGGCATCATCATCATCGACCTGATCGACATGGAGTCGGCCCAGAACCGGCAGAAGGTCTACCAGGCCCTCAAGGACGAGCTGCGCCACGACCGGGCGCGCAGCAAGATCCTCCAGATCAGCGAGATCGGCCTGGTGGAGATGACCCGCAAGCGGGACCGGGAAAACCTGAGCCGGCTGCTCTCCGCGCCGTGCCCCTACTGCGACGGCACGGGCCACATCAAGTCCCTGACCACGATCGCCTTCGAGCTGTTCCGGGAAATTCAGCGCATGCGCCTGGCCAGCAAGAAGCTCGGGCCGCTCACGATCAACGTCCATCCGGATCTGGCCGACCATCTGTTGGGCGATGAGGCGGAATACCTGGAAACCCTGCAGACCAAGCTGGGGCAGAAGCTGACCATCCGCTCCATCGAGACGTTCCATCATGAGCAATTCGAAATCTTCGAATTCTGAGCTCGCCGCGCTCCCCCGCCATCGGCATGTCGTTTCCGCGGGCGAGGGCGGCCAGCGCCTGGACCAGGTGCTGAGCCGCCGGCCCGAGGTGGTCTCCCGCGAGATGGCGCGGCGCCTGATCGACGGGGGCTGGGTTTCGGTGAATCAGTGCGCCTGCAAGCCGGCGGCGCGCGTGCAGGCGGCGGACCTGATCGAATTCGCCGTGCCCGCGGCGGAGGCGGCCGGGGTACTGCCCCAGGACGGGCCCCTGGACGTGCTGTACGAGGACGGGGACCTGATCGTGATCAACAAGCCCGCCGGGCTGTCCGTGCATCCCGGCCCGGGCCACCCGGACGGCACGCTGGTCAATCGGCTGCTGCACCATTGCCATGACCTTTCCGGCATCGGCGGGGTGCTGCGCCCGGGCATCGTGCACCGGCTCGACAAGGACACCTCCGGTGTCCTGGTGGCCGCCAAGCACGACCTGGCCCACCAGGGGCTGGCCGTCCAGTTCAAGGCCCACACGGTGCACCGGCGCTACCTGGCCATCACCGTGGGCGTGCCGCCGCGCCGCCAGGGCACCATCGATCTGCCCCTGGCCCGGGCGCGCAGTCACCGGCTGCGGCGGGGCGTGGAACCCAGGGGCAAGCGCGCGGTGACCCATTACACCGTGCTGGAGCCGCTGGGCCGCTTCGCCCTGCTCGAGCTGCGCCTGGAAACCGGGCGCACACACCAGATCCGCGCCCATCTGGCCGCCCGCGACTGGCCCGTGCTGGGCGATCCGCTCTACGGCGGGCGGCGCTACCGGGGGCTGGCCCTGACCGATGCGCTGCACACGCTGCTGGGGGGCATGCAGCGCCAGGCGCTGCATGCGGCGGAGTTGGGCTTCGTGCACCCCATTCTTGGCACGGCGCAAATGTTCGCCGCGCCGCTGCCGGCGGATATGCAAACGGTACTCGATGCCCTGCGTGCGGCATGTTGACCCGAATGCACCTGCTGCTGACCCGATGGCGATGCGACCGGCCCCGCCATTCGCCGCGCCTGCCGCCGGCGGGCATGGCGCCCGTGGCGCTCCTGTTGCTGCTGGGGCTGCTGGCGGCATGCACCGCCACCCCCGAGCCCCGCAAGCGCACCTTCGTGGGCGGCGCGACCCAGACCGCGCGAGAACGGGAGCGCGAGGTGGTGGTGGGGCTGAATCCCCTGGGCGCCCTGGACGTCTGCCGCAGCACCATGCAGCCCCTGCCCCCGGCCACGCGGGTGCTCGTGTCACGGCCGGAGACCTTCTCCCGTGAGGCCACGGAGATGCTGCTGCGCCTGCGCGACGGGCTGGCGGATTCGCAATGGACGGATCTGTCCATCGAGCTGATGCTCACCGAGCAGCCGGTCGCCACGCGGGAACATGCCCTGGCCGAGGGCCGGGCCTGTGGCGCCCTGGCCGTGCTGTGGGAACGGCGGGAGACACAGCTCCTGGAGCTGGAGCTGCCCTTTCCGGCGCGCATTCCCCTGCGGTATCTGCCCTTCCCGGATATCTGCGCCTACGGCAGCGACGTGCAGCGCCTGCAGGTGATGTATTTCACCATTCTCGGCACGGCGGCCCTGCAGGAGAATCGCTACGACCAGGCCCAGGCCCACTTCGGCCTGGCCCAGGCCATCGACCTGGACTGCCTCAAGCTGCCGGACCGCTAGGGCATGCCGCCGTGGGTCTTCCGGCTCGGCCCGCCACCACCCCTGCGTGCGGCAGGGCCATTGGTGCAGGCGGCACCGGCGCCAGGACGGGCCGAACGGGAAGACCCATCATGCCGCGCAATGGCGACATGGCACGGGACGATGGCCCTGTCGCCGCGAGCGGCGGCATCCCGCGTCACGGCCGACCGCCACGGGCGTTTTCAGCGGCGGTCGGTCACGCTATGCTGACGCCACAATGTTGGCGCCACATTGCTGACGCCACGGTGTCGGCATTACATTGTCGGCAATACGGTGCCAGCTTCACTATGCTGGAATTACATTGCCGGCATCATGGTGTCGGCACGCCGGTGTCGGCAATACGGTGCCGGCGCCATGTCTCCAGCGCCGGAGAACGCGGGCGGGCCGTCGGTGTCCCGTCGACCCCACACGCCCCAGCCATGTCAAGCACCATGCGAGAGCTGTTTCGGGCCCTGGAACTGGCCCACTATGCCGCCCGCTTCCGGGAGCGCACCTTCGTCATCGCCCTGGCGGATGTCTCGGCGTTTCGCGAACTGCTGCTGGATATCAAGGTGCTGCTGGGCTATGGCATCCGGCTGGCCTTCGTGCTGCCCGACCCGGACTATTCCGTGGAGCGGATCATTGCCGAATCCAACAAGCGCGGCACGCGCTTTCGGCTCTCCCTGCTCACCGACCTGATGGCCCAGCCGGGCGACCCCCTGGGCTCGTTCAATTTTGACCGGCTGCAGGCGACCCTGTCCGGCGGGCAGACCCCGGTGATCGCTCACCATCTGGACATTCCCCCGGCCGAGCGCGAGGCCACCGCCCGCGCGCTGGCCGGCCAGGTGGCCCTGCGCCTGCACGCCCACAAGCTGTTCCTGGTGGCCGCGGAGCTGGCGGACCTGATTCGCGCCAGCACACGCAGCCATGTGGTGCGGAACGATATGGCCGCGCTGCGCGAGCGCGTGGGCCCCGGCGATGCGGCGATTCTGGATTTCGTGAGCGCCATGATCGAGCAGGGCATCCCGGACGTCGTGCTGCTGGAGCCGCAGGCCGCGGCGCTCTTTCACGAGGTGTTCACCCATGACGGCGCGGGGCTGCTGTTCAACCAGACGCGCTTTGCCCAGATTCGCCAGGCCCAGGTGCGGGACGTCACGGACATCATGCTGCTGCTGCGCCCGGAGATCGATGCGGGGCGCATTCTGCCCACGGACGAAAACGCCATCGAGCGCGACATCCGCTTCTACTACGTCTATGAGATCGATGGCGTGCTGGTGGGGCTGGCCCGGCTCAAAGTGTGGGGCGAGCAGGCGGAGGTGGCCCAGTTCGCCACCCTGGCCCGCTACCGGGGCAAGGGGCGCGCCAAGGAGCTGGCCCAGCACCTGGTGGAGGCGGCGCGGCAACAGGGCTTTCGCGGGGTATTTGCCCTGAGCCTGGACGAGCGCATGTGGGACTTCTTCCGCGAGCTGGGCTTCCGCGAGGTACCGCGGGAGACGCTGCCGGGGGCCTGGGCCGCGCAATATGACATGCGCCGCCCCAGCCGCGCATTTGCCAAGACAATGGACCCCCCTACCGCCAACGACATCTCCGTGGACACCGCATGAGCCATTCCATCATCGCCTATGCCGACGGCACGCTGACCGTGCTGGATCAGACCCTGCTCCCGGGGCAGGCGCGGCAAATCGCGCTGCGCGACCTGGACACCGTGGTGGAGGCCATCCGGGCCCTGCGCGTGCGGGGGGCGCCGCTGATCGGCATCACCGCCGGCTATGGCGTCTGCGTGGCCCTGCGCGAGGCCCGCGACCTGGCTGCCGCGCGCAGCGCGGCACCGCACGTGTTCCAGGCGTTGCGCGGCTCCCGGCCCACGGCGGTCAACCTGTTCTGGGCACTGGACCGCATGGAGCATGCTCTGGCCCGGGTCAGCGGCGGGGCCTGGTTCGCGGAGCTGGAGGCGGAAGCCCGGGCGATTCACGAGGACACGCGCCGCCAGGATGCGGCCATGGCGGCCCAGGGGGAGCCCCTGCTGGCCGCCGGGGCGCGCGTGATCACCCATTGCAACACGGGCCCCCTGGCCACCGGCGCCGGCGGCACGGCCCTGGGTGTGCTGATCGCCGCCCATGCGGCGCTGGGGGGGCTGCACGTGTTCGTGGACGAAACCCGCCCCCGCTGGCAGGGCGCCAGCCTGACCACCTGGGAGCTGGCCCAGAGCGGTGTGCCCCATACCCTGATCGCCGACAATGCGGCGGCGGCGCTGATGGCGGCGGGGGGGATTCACAGCGTGTGGGTGGGGGCCGACCGCATCGCCGCCAACGGGGACACGGCCAACAAGATCGGCACCTACGGTCTGGCCGTGGCGGCCCGGCATCATGGTGTGCCCTTCTACGTCGTGGCGCCCACCTCCACCATCGACCTGACCCTGGACACGGGCGCGGGCATTCCCATCGAGGAGCGTGACGGCGCGGAAGTGAGTGCGCCGCGCGGGCTGGCCATCGCACCGGCAGGCACCGCCGTGTGGAATCCGGCCTTCGACGTGACCCCCGCCGCGCTGATCCGCGCCATTGTCACCGAGCGGGGTGTGCACGCCGGACCGGCCTTCGACCTGCGCCGCGACCTGGGGGCGTAGGAGCGCTGGCCCGGCAAGCGGATGGACGAACATCGCGGGGCCTGCCCCGCATCCCGCTGGGGCCGCGAGCCCCAAACACCTATGCGTTTCAAGGGTTTTCTCGCAGGACGAGCACCCCCGGCGGTTCCATCAAAGAAAGCGGTTCCATCAAAACATCTAGCGCAGGCGCTGCTCGCTCCAGGGGTCGCCCACATCGTGGTAGCCCCGCTCCTCCCAGAAGCCCTTGCGGTCGCCGACCATGAACTCCAGCCGATTGAGGAACTTGGCCGACTTCCAGGCATACAGGTGGGGCACCACCAGCCGCATGGGCCCCCCGTGCTCCAGGGGCAGCGGCGCGCCGTTGAGCTCGTAGGCCAGCAGGATCTGCGGCCCGCCCAACTCGGCCAGGGGCAGGTTGGTCGTGTAGTCGTCGGCACAATGCTGCATCAGATGGGTCGCCTCCGGCGCGGGCCGGGCCATGTCCACAATGGTGCGCCAGGCCACCCCGCCCCAGCGCAGGTCATAGGTGGACCAGGTGGTGACGCAATGGAAGTCCGTCACCTGCTCGGCCTTGGGCAGCGCGCGAAATTCGTCCCAGGTGAATTCCAGCGGATTCGCCACCGCCCCGTCCACCCGCAGGCGCCAGGTGGCCGCATCGAAGGCCGGATGGATGCCCAGGTCCAGCACGGGAAACCGGGTCACGCGGTACTGCCCCGGGGGCAGCCTGTCGCCGCGGGCGCCCCGGCGCGGCGCCATGCGGCGGAACTTGTCCAGCAACCGCTCCTTGGCGGTGATCATGCGCTCGGTCTTGGTCGGCGGTACGTCCAGGTCAACCTTGTCTGCCACGGGGGCCTCCGCTGGTCGGTGGTGGGATTTCCCTATTTAGCGGCCGGGCACGCGGCGCTGTCAATGCCGTTCACCGTCAATGCCATTCACCGTCAATGCCGTTCGCTGCCAGTCCCGCCCGCTGGCCGAATCGGCCGCGCATGTCCCATGCACCCCGTGGGGTGGCGTGGGGTGGGGCGTCCGGCGTAAGCTGGGTTACGTCCCCGCGCCGCGGCTTGCTTTACAACGGACGTTGCGTGCCATCACACCGAATGGCATCACACCGGAAGCCATCGCACCGGAAGCCGCCGCGACCGGCATGGCGCCAAACCCAGCAACTTCACCACGGAACGGCCTTGCATGGAAGCACACCAGCGCATACCCCGGCAGCATCCCCCGACGGACAACAGCTTTGACCAGACCCTGCGGCGACACGGCCTGCCGCGGCTGCAACGGCGGGGTGTGCGCGTGTTGCAGGTCAACGTGGGCAAGCTGTGCAACCAGGCCTGCAAGCATTGCCATGTGGAGGCGGGCCCCAAGCGCACCGAGATCATGGATGAGCCCGTGGTCGGCCGCGTACTGGCCCTGGCGGCGCATCCCGCCATTGCCTGCGTGGACCTGACCGGCGGCGCACCGGAGATGAATCCCCACTTCCGGCGCATGGTGCGGCACATCACCAGCCTGGGCAAGCAGGTGCTCGTGCGCTGCAACCTGACCATCATCACGGAGCCGGGCTACGATTGGCTGCCCGCCTTCTACGCGGAGCACGGGGTGCGCCTGGTGTGCAGCCTGCCCTGCTATTCCCTGGACAATGTGGAGGCCCAGCGGGGCCGGGGCGTGTTCGACAAGAGCATCGCCGCCCTGCAACAGCTCAATGCTCTCGGCTACGGCGTGGCCGGGCACCCGGCGGGGCTGACACTGGATCTGGTCTACAATCCGGTGGGAAACTTTCTGCCGCCGTCCCAGGCGGGCCTGGAGGCGGACTACCGGCGGGAATTGGGCGAACATTTCGGCATCACCTTCTCCGGCCTGCTGGCCCTGGCCAACATGCCCATCGGCCGCTATGCCGATGCCCTGAGCCGCAGCGGTGAGCTGGCGCCCTACATGGCGCTGCTGGAAGGATCGTTCAATTCCCACACCGTGCCCCAGCTGATGTGCATGGACACCTTGTCCATCGGTTGGGACGGCTCCGTGTACGATTGCGACTTCAACCAGATGCTGGAACTTCCCTTGGGCGAGGGCCCCCGCTCGATCATGGATGACACCTTCCGCCTCGACGCCCTGGCCGGCTGCGGCATCGCCACGGAAGCGCACTGCCTGGGCTGCACCGCCGGCTCGGGCAGCAGCTGCGGCGGCGCGCTGACCTGAGCGCCGCCCGTCTCTTCGCCTGCCATGCCCGCCATGCAAGCTGCTCCCACCATCCGACAGGCCCACCCGGCGGACTTCGCCGCCTGGGCCGCGCTGCGCGGGCAGCTCTGGCCGGAGAGCGACGCGGCCGCGCACCTGGCCGAGCTGGGCGAGCTGTCGCGGGACGCGCGCTTCCGGGGCTGGCTGGCCCTGGACAGCGCCACCCCGGTGGGCTTCGCCGAGAGCTTTATCCGGCCCTTCGCCAACGGCTGCGACAGCCGTCCGGTGGCCTTTCTGGAGGGCATCTGGGTCGCCCCGCCCTATCGCCGCCGGCGCGTGGGGGGCCAGCTGCTGGCCGCCGTGGAGCACTGGGCCGGGGCGCTGGGCATCGACGAGCTCGGCTCCGATGCGGACATTGCCAACGCGCTGTCCCTGCTGTGCCACGGGCGGTGGGGATTCGAGGAGATGGAGCGCGTGGTCTGCTTCCGCAAGCGGCTGGGCCCACCGGGGTGAGGCGCGGCCGGGCTGGATACCGGGGCATTTGCCGCGACAAAACCGTGGCCGGCCGGCCGCACCAGACGGCGCAAGGCGGGGCCATGTCCGCCCGCCCGACGGGCCGCGCCGGAATGCCGACACATGAGACTGGCTTTTCGGGGTGTGTTCACGCCAAGATGGGGCGTTTCCATTCCCTGTTCCGGTTCGACGGGTTTTGCAGAGATGACCCCCATGATGGTTTCCATTTACGGCATTGTCGGCCATGCGGGCGCCGTGGAGATTCCCCTGGACGACCTGGAGATCGACGAGCTGGAGGTCGGCCGGGAGTTCCTCTACCGCGGCAAGATCTACGAGGTGCGCTCCATCAACGACAGCAGCGGCCAGGTCATCCGCATGAATGTCGTGATCACCATGGACCCCTCCGACGCCGGCGACCGCTAGCCCGCCCCCGATGATCCAGCCTCCGGCACCCGTGCTGCACGTCGTCCTGGTGGAGCCGCAGATTCCGCCCAACACGGGCAACATCGCGCGGTTGTGCGCCGCCACGCGCTGTCACCTGATCCTGGTGGGAGCGCTGGGCTTTGCGCTCGATGCGGCCAGCCTGCGCCGCGCGGGGCTGGACTACTGGGAGGCGGTGAGCTGGGAGCACCTGCCCGACTGGGAGACCCTGGCCGCGCGCATGCCGCCGCGCAGCTTTCACCTGCTGACCACGCGGGCGCAGCGGCCCTATACCCACATGCCGGTGGCGCCGGCGGACTATCTGGTGTTCGGCAAGGAGACGGCGGGGCTGCCCGCGTCCCTTTTGGAGGCGTATCCGGATCAGTGCTACACTATCCCAATGCAGGAACCGCGGGTGCGCTCGCTGAATCTGTCCTCGGCGGTGGCGCTGGTGCTGTATGCCGCCCTGAGCCGTGTCGCGCCCTTTGCGCACCCGCCGCCCGGCGCGCCACGGGACTGAGGGCCGGGCACCGCGCAAGGCACGCAAGGACCGCCACTTGGCGCTGTTCTTGAATGTCGGGAGGGTAGGCAAGCGATGCGGCGGACAGCCGTGCCGATACAGCGAGTGTCGCAAAACACGCCTGGGTGGAAGTGTCTGCCCGGGCCCATGAGAGCACATGCGGCGCCTGAGCCGTCCCGGCTGGCGGGACGTGACGCGGGTGCCCTGCCGGGGTGTGGACGGCCGTGAATATCCTCGATCTGATCTTTGCCGTCGTCCTGGCGCTGTTCTTTCTCATGAGCTTCATGGGGGGCACCCTGCGCGAGGCGATCTCGGTGCTGGGGCTGCTGGTGGGCATCGTGGCGGCCCACTGGTTTCACGAGGACCTGGCCGCGCTGCTGGCCCCGCTGATTCCGGAGCGGCAGATCGCCGGGCTGCTGTCCTACGTGGGGATCGTGGTCGTCGGCCTGCTGGGCGGCATCTTCTTCAGCGGCATGGGGGACTTCTACAGCAACGACCGGCCCAGCCTGGGCAGCCGCCTGTTCGCCGGGGCCCTGGGCCTGGTCAAGGGCATTGCGGTGTGCCTGGCGCTGTACTGGGTGATCGATGCCTATCTGCCACCCCTGCAGGACGAGCTGGCGGCATCGCGCATCGGCGACCTGCTGGCCGGGTTGCTGGACTGGCTGCAGGATCTGGGGATTGTCTGAGAGCCGTCGTCGCCGGGGCCGCGACCATCGTTCCCGTCGGCCGCCGTTGAACCCGTGTGGAGCGCAGAGCGCAGCATGAAAGCACACTCCTCCATGGCCGGACTGGCCGGGCTTCTGCTCCTGGCGGGAGTGCTCTGGGGTTGCACCCAGGAGCTGCAGCTGCTGCTCCCGGAGACGGGCAGGCCCGTGCTGCCGCCGGAGGTGGATTCCATCGTGCTGGTGCCGTTGCAGGCGGGAGAGGGCGTGGCCATCAATGCGGCCGATCTGACCATGCTCGATCAAGCCCTGCGCGGGGCGCTGGACGAGCGCCCGGGCCTGCGCACCTATGACACGGCGCCCACCAAGCTGCCCAACACGGTGCGCCTGCAAGGCGCCTTGAGCCAGTTCGCGCTGGACGAGCGGGAAGACGCGGCCTACTATCTGCGCATGATCCGCCTGGCGGCACAAATCGACCTGGCGCCCAGTGACGCGCCGCCGGACGAGGTGCAACTGTCGCTGCCGTTTTCCTATACGTATCAACGGATTTACCCGGGCGGGAGCCAGGTGCCGGCACTGCCCTTCGACCTGCGCAATGCCATGACGGAGCTCAGCCAGGTCATTGCCCAGAAGCTCAGTCCGCTGGCGGAAGATGCGCCCTTCGAGCCCTTCTCCGCCGTGGAGGCGGACACCGGGGCGGACGAGGAGGAGCATCCCCTGCTGGCAGAGGCCAACGCCCTTGCGCGGAAGGATCGACTGGAACGTGCCCAGCGCCTGTGGCTGCTGGTGCTCTACGATCCGTCACAGCCGGGAGACGAGGCCCTGTACCGCCTGTCGGAGCGTAGCCTGCGCGTGCTGGCGGCCGGGGGCATGCCCGAAGGTGTGCTGTCCCTGCTGCGCGAGCGCATGCTGGGGCGGGCGCCGGTGCCCCTGCTGGACTTCCGCAGTGCCATGCGCGACGTCATCGGACCCGATACGCCCCACGAGGGGGCCATCCTGACCGCGGCGGTCTATGCGGAGGACCGCATGCGGCGCACCGCCGCGGCGAGTCATGCCAATCTGGCCGCCTGGTACGAGCGCGAGCGGCGGCTGGACCTGGCCGCGTACCACTGGGCCATGGCCAATGCCAACGACACGCGGCCGGTGTTCGTGGAGCGTTGGGCGGCCCTGCAACGGGAGCGCAACGTGCTGCCCGGCCGGCTGAGCACCGCCGAGGCCCTGGCGCTGTACCACCGTGTGCCGGCGCCACCGGGGGCCCGGGTGCAGCCCGGCAGCTTTGACCTGGCCGTGCTCCCGGCCACCGCCAGTGCGGCGGCGGGAGCGGCGCCGCGCATGCCGGCGGCCACGGGCAACAGCGCGTTGGTGCCCGTGTCGCTGCCGCCGCCGGTGGAAACCCGATAGGGCGGCGCGCTCCGCCCCGGCTGTGCCGGCGCCGGCGGTACCGGTCATGAAGTACGAGGAATTGCCGTATCTGGTGACGCGTCGTCTTTGGTTGACGACGGGTGCCGGCTGCCATGGGAGGCGCCGCGTGTCACGAGCCATCACAAGCGGAAGAACCTTGCGGCTGCTGTTGCAGCCGCTAGCTGGAGAAGCCCCATGACGTCTCTGAGCCGAATCGCGCTGTTGGCGGCCCTGTCCCTGCTGTTCGCGCTTCCCGCGTGGGCATTGGAGGTGGAGGCCACCGGCACCGCGGCCATCTTTTCGGGCAACCTGGCCAACGCCAAGCAGCAGGCGCTGCAGAATGCCCAGCGCAATGCGGTGGAGCAGGGCGTGGGCGTGGTGCTCGATGCGCGCACGACCTCCCAGAACTTCCAGGTGATCGAGGACGAGATTCTCACCTCCAGCCGGGGCTTCGTCACCACGTACGAAATCCTCAGCGAGGGCAAGTCGCGCGACGGGCGCAGCTACGATGTGCGCATCAAGGCCACCGTGTCCCAGGAGCTACTGGAAGACCGCCTGAGCGCGCTGCGCATCCTGCACCGCAAGATGGGCAACAAGCGCGTGATGGTGATCTATCAGTCGGACAACCCCAATGCCCTGGAGCGCAACCATGGGGCCAGCACCGCGGCCATCCAGACGGTGCAGAACGCGCTCAATGCCTCCGGCTTCCGCGTGTTCGACCCAGCCGCCACCGAGCGCGTGTACCGGCAGATCGAGCAGGCCGCGCGGGTGGATGCGCCGGTGGATGACATCATCGCCCTCTCCCTCAAGCAGCAGGCGGACATCGTGGTGCGCATCAGCAACGTGGCCGGGCAACGGGGCAAGCAGGGCGGCGTGTTCTCCAAGGCCTATGCCATGATCCGCCTGAGCGTGTACGACGTGAACACCGGCCGCCAGATCGCCGACAGCCAGGTGGAGGGCTCGCAACTGATGGCCGGCAATCCGGGGCCCTACGACTGGGAACGCGGCCTGGTCAGCGCATCGGAGCAGGCGGCCGAGAAGGCCAGCCAGGAGGTGATTACCCGTGTGCTCGCCTACTACGAGGCCCTGGGCGATCAGGGCAAGCTGGTGCTGGTGGTCTTTCGCGGCTTCGACGACGCGCAGAAGAACCTGCTGCTCGATGTGCTGGGCGCCGTGAGCGGTGTACAGGACGCCACCGAACGCAACAATACCGCTGATTTCATGGAGGTTGAGCTGTTCACCAACACCGACGCCGCCCAGGTGCGGCGGGAGATTTGGGACCGCGCCAAAAAGGAAGGCGTGGAGCTGAAGACCCAATTCTCCTCCGGCAATCGCATTGTGTTCACCAATCCCCGCAGCGAGACGGAATAGCCGTTCGATGGAATAGCCGTTCGAGGAAATAGCCCTTCGGCGGACCATGCAGCTCCGGCAGCGGCGTAAGACGTCGCTGCCTTTTTTTTTCTGCTTTTTTTGCCCTCCCAAGCACCGTTGCACCCGCGTCAAAATTGCTGTTTCAACTGTTCATTCCGCAGGCATCATACCCGGCAGGGCCGCGCCCACCGGGACCTGGCGCCGGATTAGGTGCTGACAAGGCCCGGCCGGGTCCGGTAGAACATGGAGACGAATTCACAGCCAATCCCTGCATGGATGCATCGGCTTCACATGGACGAGACAGAGCGGTGGACGCGGTGTCTGGCGGAGCTGCTGGGACGCGTCGATGACGACGACCGGGTGGGTCTGTCCACCCTGACCCTGACGGCCATTTCCCCCCAGCGCGCGGTGCTGGGGGGCGTGGCGGATTCCTTCTGGCGCGGGCGCATCCGGCGGCGCTTTCTGCCCCTGTTGCAGGCGCTGCTGGCGGCACATTTTGCCGAGCTGGGCCTGCCGCCCGCGGTGCCCATCGAATTGCGCATTGGCCCAGCGGTCCCGCTGCCCGAGCGTGACGCCCGCCGGCCGCGCGCCGCGTCCCGCGCGACGCCGCGCGACCCGGCCCAGATGTCCCTGCCCATGGACGCCGATGGGGGGGACGGGCTGACGGGGCTGGATCCGCGTCTGTGCTTCGACACGTTCCAGGAGAGCGCAGCCAACCGCAGCGCCCTGGCCTTTGCGCGGGCCGTCAGCGAGACCCCTGGCGCGCGATACAATCCGCTGGTGCTGATCGGCGAGCCGGGTCACGGCAAGACCCATCTGCTGCATGCCATCGCCAACGCCTACCTGGCCCGGCCGATGCCCCGCGTGGTGTGCACGACGGCGGAGGACTTCGCCAATGCCCTGTGGGAGGGCATCCGGCTCAAGCGCATGAACACGGTGCGCGCCCGCTTTCGGCAGGCGGATGCCCTGTTGCTGGACAGCGTGGAGTTTCTCGGGGTCTCCCCGCGGGCCCAGGAGGAACTGGTGCACACGATCGATGCGGTGCGCGCGCGGGGCGGGCAGCTCGTCTTCACGGTGGACCGCTTTCCCAGCGGACTCACGTCCTTCTCGGCTGCCCTGCGCTCGCGCCTGGAGATGGGGCTCACGGCGGAGGTGGGCCCCCTGGATGCCCGGACGCGGCTGGCCCTGGTGCGCGCGCGGGCGGAGGCGGACGGTATTGCCCTGGACGAGGAGACCATGAGCCTGCTCGCCGAGCGCATCACGGGCAGCGCGCGCAAGCTGGAAGGGGCGGTGGTGCGCATCGGGGCCTATGCGGCACTGACGGAGCAGGCCATCACGCCGGCCTTCGCCGCGAGCCTGCTGGCGCCCCTGTTCGATGCGGCACCCCTGGCGCGGCCTGCCGTTTCGCCTCGGGAGATCATCGCCCGGGTGTGCGAGCACACGGGTGTCAAGCCGGATGCGCTGCGCTCGCGCGGACGCGCCGGGCAGGTGGTGCGCGCGCGACGCATCGTGGTGTACCTGCTGCGGCGGGCCGCCGGGCTGTCCTATGGGGAGATCGGCCTGCTGCTGGGCAACCGCAGCCATTCCACCGTGATCCAGGCCGAACGGGGCCTGCAGGCGGACCTGACGCGGGAGCCGATGCTGCGGCAGTTCCTCGAGCGGCTGCTGGCGGAATGGCAAGGGTGAGCAGCCGCGGTCTTGGGAGTGGACGAAAAAGCGTCGCTCGGGACAGCGTCAGATGCGGGGCGGGGGAGCATTTTTGGTCCAGGGAAAGAGTGCGTCGGCAGACGAATTCTGGTAGAAATATGCAGTCGTGATGCCCAGGAATTTCGGTGCAGCGGTCATGACTGTGGCAGTGCGGGACAGGGTCTCCGCAACCGACGGCATGGCACGGCGATACGACGGCAGGCCGACAGCCGGATGGAGATGGTTCACCAGCCATACCAGTGACTTGGACAGGGAATTCAACAGTCAACCCTCCACCTACTAAAGACGTATATGGATATACAGGTTGAAAAGGCCAAACTTATCTCGGCCCTGCAGATTTTGACGCCGATCACCGACAAGAGTTCCACCAAGCCGATCCTCTCGAACTTCCTGATGGAAGTGACGAACAATGGCGAGGGGGGCATGGCCCAGCTCACGGCGACCGACTACGAGATTTCCACCCAGGTGCGCATGCCCGTGGGCGTGAAGGAGCCGGGCTCCATCTGCGTCAGCGCGAAGAAGATGCTGGAGATCTGCCGGGAATACCTCACGGAGGAGATTCACATCTCCTCCGATCCGCGGCTGTGGGTGGCGGTTGAGGGGGGCCCGGCGCGGCTGGATCTGCCGTCGGTGGAAATCGGGCTGTATCCCCAGATGGAAATGACCGATCTGCCCAACCGCTTCAAGATTGCCACCAGGGGGCTGGCCCGCTGCATCGAGATGACCATCTTCGCGTGCCAGGCCAGTGAGACGCGCAAGAACCTCATGGGCGTGAACCTGCGCCTGGAGGAAGGCAAGCTGGCCAAGTGGACGGCCACCGACGGGCACCGCCTGTCCCAGATCACCCATCCGGTGGAGGTGCTGGCCGGCTCGGCACCGGAGGACATCATCATTCCCCGCAAGGCGCTGGTGGAGATTCAGAAGGTGCTGGAGATCGCCGGGGACGAGGTGGAAATCTCCTTCGACGAGCGCTCCCTGGTGCTGGCTGGGGATAACATCGTACTGATGACGCGGCTGATCGAGGGCAAGTTTCCCAACGTGGACCCGGTGATTCCCAAGGAGAACGACAAGCAGGTGGTGGTCAACCGCGAGCGGCTGATCAATGCCCTGCGCATCGTATCGGTGATGAGCAACGAGAAGATCAAGCCGGTCAAGTTCTCCCTGGAGCCGGACCGCATGCGCCTGGAGAGCGAGCCGGCGGAGAACGGCAAGGTGTCCGACGAGATACCCATCACCTACCAGGGCGATACGTTCGATATCGGGTTCAATGCGCGCTATCTGCTGGACGTGATGCAGGTGCTGGGCGGAACGGACACGGTGCACCTGGCACTGAAAGGCTCGCTCAATCCGTGCCTGATCAACGTGCCGGATGATGCCGCTTTCCTCTCCGTGGTGATGCCGCTCAGAATTGAATGGTGATTCGCACACTATCGGCGCTTCACTACCGCAATCTCAACGAGATCGTGGTCGACTTTTCGGAGGGCGTGAACCTGCTCTATGGGGACAACGGGCAGGGCAAGACGAACCTCGTCGAGAGCATCTACTTCATCACCCACCTCGATTCCTTTCGTACCGGACAGTTAGCCGCCGTGATCCAGAACGGGCAGCGGGCGGGGCACATTCAGGCGCGCATCGATAGCCGAGGCCAGCAGTGCAAGGCCACGGTGGAAATTACGCCCCGTGGCCGCCGTGTGTGGCTGGACGACGTGCCCATCCGCCGGCTTTCGGAATACGTGGGGCGCTTCTTTTCCATCGTATTCAATCCGGAGAACCTGTTCGCCTTTCGGCAGCAGCCCCACGAGCGCAGGATGACGCTGGACCGGTATCTATCGTTCCTCGAGCCTGAGTACGTGGCGGCGCTTCGCGAATTCCGCGCCATACACGCCCAGAAGAACCAATTGCTCAAGGCGGAGCAACGGCCGGACCTGGCCGATTGGAATGGATTATTTGCCCAGAAATGTTATACTATTGGGGTGTACAGAAGGGACCTGATAGCGGCGCTGAACCCGCTGTTATCCCAGGTGCATCAACGGCTGGTGGGCAGGGCAAGCGCACTGCGGCTGGTCTACCAGCCATCCCTCGGCGGGTCGGTGGAAGATATGCGGGAGCGGCTGGCTGCCGTGGAGCCGCAGGAGGTGCGCAGTCGCTTCGCGCTGTTCGGTGTGCACCGGGACGACATGCAGTTGGTGGATGGCACGGGACGCCAGAGCGAGCAGTTTTCCCAGGGGGAATTTCGCCTGGCCCTGCTGGCCCTCAAACTGGCCATGAGTGAGTACCTGGCAGGGCGGGAGCTGTCCCGTCCCGTGTTGATCTTCGATGACGTATTTTCCGAACTGGATCAGACGGTTCATCAACGATTGACGGAGGAATTGACGCGGTTGTCGAACCAGATTTTCATCACGGCGACTGACCGGCAGCCGGGCGACAGAATGCCCGGGGCGCGGATCATGGAGATTCGCGATGGCAACGTTCTGGATGAGGAGCGGTACAGGAGATGACAGAACATCGTGAGGAGTATTCGGCCGAGGACATCACCGCCCTGGAAGGCATGGAAGCAGTGCGGCGGCGGCCCGGCATGTACATCGGCGGGGTGGACACCAACGCGTTGCATCACTTGGTCTTCGAGATCGTGGACAACAGCATCGACGAATCCCTCGCCGGATACTGCGATGAGATCCTGGTGGTGATCCACCGGGACAGCAGCATCACCATTCAGGACAACGGCCGCGGGATCCCCGTGGAGATTCACAAGGAATCCCAGATTCCCGCCATCGAGCTGGTGATGACCCAACTCCACGCCGGCGGCAAGTTCAACAAGAACAGCTACAAGGTCTCCAGCGGACTCAACGGCGTTGGCGCCTCCGTGGTCAATGCGCTCTCCGAGCGGCTGTCCGTGGAGATCAAGCGCAGCGGCTTTCTGTGGCGGCAGACCTACGAGCGGGGCAAGACCAAGACCCCGCTGGAAAAGCTGGAGCCGACCGAGCGCACGGGCACCAAGACCTCGTTCATGCCCGACCGCACCATCTTCGACAATGTGGACTTCAACTTCGACCTGCTCTCCCAGCGGTTGCGGGAACTGGCCTTTCTGAACCGGGGCATCCGCATCGCGATCCGCGACGAACGCAGCGATAAGTCCCATGATTTCAAGTATGATGGCGGCATCAACTCGTTCATCGAGCACCTGAACCAGAACAAGACCACGCTGCACCCCGATCCCATCTTCGTCTCCGGCAGCGACCGGGGCGTGGAGGTGGAGGTCTCGCTCCAGTACAACGACTCGTACACGGAGATGATCTACACGTTCGTCAATAATATCAATACCGTAGAAGGCGGGTCGCACCTCTCCGGGTTCAAGTCCGGGCTGACGAAGACCATCAATGCCTACGGGACGAGCAACAAGCTGTTCAAGGACCTCAAGGAGAATCTCTCCGGCGACGATGTCCGCGAGGGGCTGACGGCGGTGATCAGCGTGAAGCACCCCGATCCGCAGTTCGAGTCGCAGAAGAAGATCAAGCTGACCAACGTGGACGTCAAGGGCATCGTGGAAAGCGTGGTGGCCGATGCCCTGGGCAACTTCCTGGAGGAACACCCCGCAGTCGCCAAGAAGGTCGTGGAAAAGGCCGTCGATGCCCAGCGCGCCCGGCTGGCCGCCCGCAAGGCGCGGGAGCTGACCCGGCGCAAGAGCCTGCTGGAGTTCAGCAACCTGCCCGGCAAGCTGGCCGACTGTCAGGAGCGCGACCCCGCCCTGAGCGAGTTGTACCTGGTGGAGGGGGACTCCGCCGGCGGTTCGGCCAAGCAGGGCCGCGAGCGCCGCAACCAGGCCATTCTGCCCCTCAAGGGCAAGATCCTGAACGTGGAGAAGGCCCGCTTCGACAAGATGCTCAGCAGCGATGAGATCAAGGTGCTCATCACGGCCCTGGGCACGGGGATCGGCAAGGAAGACTTCAACATCGACAAGACGCGGTACCACAAGATCATCCTGATGACCGACGCCGATGTGGACGGCAGCCACATCCGCACCCTGCTGCTGACCTTCTTCTACCGGCAGATGCCGGAGATCATCGAGAAGGGATACCTGTATATCGCCCAGCCGCCCCTGTTCAAGGTGAAGAAGGGCAAGGAGGAATTCTACGTCAAGGACGAGCGCACCCTCAGCAAGCGGCTGCTGGAGTGGGCGGCGGGCAAGCTGGAACTCAAGGTGCCCGGACGCAAGCAGAGCATCAAGGAAGCGGAAATGGTGGACGTGGCCGAGAACCTGCGCGGCTTCTACGAGTCCTACGACAAGATCACCTCCAGCCTGAGCCTGAAGGTGCTGATCGACCTGATGTTGCGGCATAACGTGGAGCTGCCGGGCGACGGCACGGAAATTCTGCTGGCCCGCATCTCCGAGCTCAAGGCCCACGCGGAGGACTTCTCCCTGGTCTACCGGCCCCAGGAGCGCAACGACAACGTGGAAATCCGCATCGATGGGGAGACCGTGGCGCTGAACGAGCGCGTGCTGGATTCCCTGGATGCCTATGAGTTCAATGCGCTGCTGGGACAGTACAACGCACTCAAGCAGACGCTGGGCGACCAGGCGATCGACGTGACCGATTACAACGGCCTGGACACCACCCTCGGCGGCTGGAGCGCGCTGTATCCGTTCCTGCTGGAGATGGGCAAGAAGGGGGCGGACATTCAGCGCTACAAGGGGCTGGGCGAGATGAACCCGGATCAGCTCTGGGAGACCACCATGGATCCGGAGAAGCGCAACCTGCTGCAGGTCGTGATCGAGGACGCCGTGGAAGCCAACGACATCTTCACGGTGCTGATGGGCGATCACGTGGAGTCGCGGCGCAACTTCATCGAGGCCAATGCGCTGCGCGTGCGCAATCTGGACATCTGACGAACGCAAAAAAGCGGGCACCGTCCTGGCGCCCGCTTCCGTGCAGCGGCTGCGTGTCGCAGCCTATTCCGCATAGGGCCGCGCGAGCGGCCCATTCCGCGCGACGCCGTTTCCGGCGCCGTGGGTTTTCCCGCAACTAGAACATCCAACCGACAGCGACCGACGTGAGGCTGGTCTTCTCCTCGTCGTCGTTGGAGTCATTGGTCGCCGTTCCGCTGCTGGCCGTGGCCACCACGGTCAGGCCCTGCATGGGCACCCAGCCGATGCTGATGTCGGTGGTGGTGCGATTCACCACATCACCGCTCTCATCGGCTTCCGTGTTGCGCACCGTGCCACCCACCATGATGTTGGCCACCTTGAATTCCAGCGATGCTGTGTTGGACACGGATTCTGCAATGTCCACTTCCACGTTCGGGGCAATCTCCACCGTGATCGGCTGACGCGTTTCCACGTTGTATTCCACGCGGAAGCCGCTGGTGTCGTCACCGGTGCGGAAGCCCGCCCCGTAACGCACCACCTGGCGGGACTCCTCGAATTCCAGCCCGTTCGGCAGATCCGGGTCCCAGCTCAGCGTCTCGTTGCCGCCGGCGGCACCGAGGAAGATGGTCTCCGCGATGCGCAGGGACACGCCGATCAGCGGCAGCGTCGCCTCTTCGGTGTAATCGTCATCCACCACGTAGCTGCTCGACTGCTGACCGATCCCGATGGCCAGGTAATCGCCGATCAAGCCGGAAATGGCGATTTCCGTGGTGCCGACGGAGCCCGAGACGTCAAAGCCGTCAGGCGCCGTGGATTCGAAGGTCTGGCTGGAGCCCTCCGCACCGATGGCCCAGGACTCGCCCACGCCGCGGGCTGCCAGGAAGTTGCCGTTGATGTCGAATTCGAAGTCATCCGTGCCCACGGCCGGCGTGACGACGTTGGTGCCCTGGGTCATCCCGGCCACCACGCGGCTGGGGGCACCCCATTGCTGAGCAGCGGGGTTGGTGGCGGTGCCGCCTTGTGCCCCGGGGTTGAAAGAGGGTACGGCGACCTGGGCATGAGCCACGCCGGTCAGCAGGCACAGCCCCATGACGAGTGTCCCGATGATTCCACGCATGTTGTTTCCCATCATTGGTTTTGGTGTATTGCGATGGGGCGCTTGCTCCCACCACCGGTCATGCGATGACGCCTCGCCTTTTCGTCTCTCCCTGAGACGCACGGGCGTTTGAGTCCCGTGATGCAGAAAGCGTGCACAAGGTTGATCGGCAGAAATAAAAAAAACTTGAGCGGGGTCGTGGTGCGATGCCTGCCGTCGCGGGAAAGAGCGATCTTCCGTGCTCTGTGGCGTGGCCCCCGCCGGCGCGACAGGGTCATGGCGGCATGCAGAAAAGTGCCTGGGCCGCCGTCCAACCCGGCGGCCCGACAGGAGCCGTGGGCTCAGAACATCCAGGCAATGCCGACGATCGTGCCGGTGAAGGTGCTCTCGTCGTCCGTGGTGGTGTTGTTCTTCGTCTTGGTGGACGTGGAGGCCGTCACGGCCAGTCCCGCCATGGGCACCCAACCCAGGCTGACCAGGCTCTCCGTGCGCTCGATGTCGTCGCCGAAGTCATCCTCCTGGCTGGTGGTCACCTCGTAGCCGACGAGGATGTTGGCCACCTTGAGCTCCAGCGCGGCCCGGTTTGCCGTGGAGGCTTCAGCGTCGATAAAGACGCCCGGCGAAACCTCAAACTCGATCGGGTCGCGAGTTTCCACGCCATACTCGGCGCGCAGGCCATTGGCCTCATCGCCGAAGCGCACCCCGATCCCGTAGCGGGTCACGGGGCGGCTCTCCTCCACCACGTTGACGCCGTTGAGGTCGATGGAGAGCGTCTCGTTGCCATAGACGGCGCCCAGAAACAGCGACTCCCATAGCCGCAGTGACAGGCCCGCCACCGGCAGGCTGGAGGTCGCCTCCACCTTGCTGGATAGCACCCCCACCTTGGTCTCGTCGGTCAGTACCGTGGTACGCGCGCCCAGGCCGACCGCCAGGGTGTCGCCGATCAGGCCGGACAGGGCCACCTCGGTCTCGCCGACGTCGGTGGTCTGGTTCCAGGTGTCCGGATCGGTCAGCTCGGATTCGGCCCCGGCGCCTTCCGCGCCGATGGCCCAGGATTCCCCCACGTAGCGGCCGATCACGAAGGCGCCGTGGGCGGCATACTCGGAATCCGGGTTCAGCGGATTGCCAGGTGTCTTCTTCTCCGTCTCCTGCACCATGCCCACCGCGATGCGCGAGGGCGCGCCCCATTGCTGCGCCGCCGGATTGAGCGACGTGCCGTTGGGCCGGGCGGGGTTGAAGGTGGGCACGGCCACCTGGGCCTGGAGGATGCCGGTGGGAATGCTGAGCAGTCCGACGATGAGAATTCCGATGAATCCGCGCATGGTGCGTTCCCTGATTGGGTTGGCCACCGGGCGCCGATGCCGTCCTGCCGGGCAGCGGCCGTGGGTGGCGTGCGGGTGGTCGTGACGCGTCTCTGCGCGCACGTGCCAGACTTCCCCGCAGAAACGGGGCTTCCTAGGCGTAAGATCGGCAGAAATGGCCCAGGCTTGAGTGCGGGGCTGCAGGACAGGCGCGCGGCGGGCATGTCGCCGGGGGCGTCAGCACGAATGTGGGCAGCGCGGGGCGGGCTGTGCGCCGGCGAAAAACCGTGGCAAAGGGTCTGGAACGATGCGGGCCTGCGCGCTGCGGGCGGCCCACCCTGGCGCGCTGCCGGGCAGCGCCGTGGGGCCCAGGATGAGGACCCTGGTGCCGGCCTACTCGATGACCTTGGGCACCTTGAAATGCCCGCTTTCCAGGTACTGGCTGAAGCTGTCGGGGCTGACGCCGGAGGCTTCCGCGTGATCCTCGCGCAGATGGGCCTGGATGTTGTCCGTGTCCAGGGTCACGCTGTCGGGCAGCGGCACGGCCTGAATCTTCTGGAAGTAGTCGAGAATCGTCTGGAACTGCTCGACAAAGGTGGCCTTCTCCTCGTCGGTCAGCTTGAGCCGGGCCAGATCGGCGACTTTCTCAATATCCTGGATGTCGAACATGCCTGCCAACGGTGGGGGTGACTGTCTTCGTGAGGCGGCGGGCGGTGCCCTGACCGGCCCGCGGCTATGCGTGGTCTGAATTCACCGTGCCATGGCGGCCCGCGCGCTTGGCGACGCGGTCATCGACCGCTCTTCGGCGACGCGGCAAGCTGTCGCGGAGGGCACGACCGTGCCCTGGCGCCGGTTCCCGGACACAGCCTAGAACGGGATATCGTCCTCGACGAAGGTGTTGTCCTGGCCGCCATAGTCCGGCATGTTCTGCCCGTAGTCGTCGCCGGGCGGCGGGCCATAGGGCTGTCCGCCCTGTCCGCCTGGGCCACCCTGTGCGGCCTGGGCCGGTCGGCCCTGCTGGGGACTGTCGCCGCGGGGCTCCATGAAGTTGATGGTGTTGGCCACCACTTCCGTCGTGTAATGCTTCACGTTCTGCTGATCCGTCCAGTCGCGGGTCTGCATGCGCCCTTCCACGTAGATCAGCTTGCCCTTCTTGAGATAATTCTGGGCGAAGTCGGCCAGTTTGCCCCAGCAGACGATCTTGTGCCACTCGGTGCGTTCCTGCTTGCCGCCCTGCTGGTCCTTCCAGGTGTCGGTGGTGGCCATGGAAAAGTTCGCCACGGCCTGCCCGGACTTGGTGTAGCGGACTTCCGGATCGCGGCCGATGCGGCCAATGAGCATTACCTTGTTGAGGTTCATGCGGGCTCCCGGGAGGCGGGTCAGGTGCGGGCAAGCAGGCCCAGGGCGATGCGCACTTGCTCTTCGAAGGGCATTTCGTCCTTGGGGAACTGCTGGAGGATATGCAGTACATCCTTTTCCGGAAAGCCCATGTTTGTCAAGGCGGAGATCAGGTCCGCGCGGGCGCCGGCCGGCCCGCCGCCCTGGAGCTGGTGCCTGGCCATGCGGTCGCTCAGCTCCATGCACAGGCGCGAGGCGGTCTTCTTGCCGATGCCCGGCACCGAGGACAGCGCGGCCACGTCCTGCCGGGCCAGCGCATCGGCCAGGTTGGCCGCGGTGAAGGCGGAGAGGATGGCGATGGCCACCTTGGGCCCCACCCCGGAGACCTGGATCAGCTGCTCAAAGGTGTCCCGCGCCGCCGGCTCGTCGAAGCCGTAGAGGGAGATGGCGTCGTCCCGCACGATGGTCACCACGTGCAGGGTCAGCGCCCCCTTGGTCTCCAGGGCCCGGGCCAGCAGGGGCAGGGGCAGATGCACCGTGTACCCCACGCCGCCGGCGGTGCGCAGGATGACCGCGTTGTGGTGGCGGCCGATCACCGTGCCTTCCAGGTATCCGATCATGCGTGCTCCATCCACTTGCTCATGGCGGCATGGGTCAGGGCGGCGGCCAGGGCATCGGCCTCGTCCTCCTGGGGCGCCGGCTTGCGGTTCAGCAGCAGGGCCACCATCTGCTGCATTTGGGCCTTGTCCGCGCGGCCATAGCCCACCACGGCCTGCTTGATCTGGGTCGGCGTGTACTCGTACACGGGCACGGCGGCGCGCATCACCTCGCACAGGATCACCCCGCGCGCATGACCCAGCACCAGGGCGCTGCGGGCATTGCGCGCCGTGAAGATCTGTTCCAGGGCACAGGCGTCGGGCGCATGGTCGCGCAACACCTGTTGCAGGGCATCGGAGAGCAGCACCAGGCGCTCGGCGAGAGGTTGCCGCTCGGGCAGACGGATCGTCCCGGAGGCGACGTGGGTGCTGGCATGACGGTCATGGGCCACCACGCCCCAGCCGGTGAGCCGGCTGCCGGGGTCGATGCCGAGGATTTTCATCAGGCGTCCAGTTCCGCCGCGACCGCTTCGTCCATGTCGAAATTGGTGAACACCTGCTGCACATCGTCATCGTCCTCGAGCAGGTCGAGCAGCCCCAGCACCTGCTCCGCCTGTTCCTTGTCGTCGATCAGCGTGCGCGCCTGGGGCACATGGGCCAGGCCGGAGGAACGGATGCTCAGCCCCTGGGCCTCCAGGGCGTTGCGCACGATATCGAAGTCCTCCACGGCGCAGGTGACCTCGTAGTAGCCGTTCTCGGTGGAGAGATCCTCGGCGCCGGCCTCCAGCACGTGCTCGGTCATGGTGTCCTCGTCCAGCCCGTCGGCTTCCACCTCGAACACGCCCTTGCGGTCGAACATGTACAGCACCGTGTTGGGGCCGCCCAGGGTGCCGTTGAACTTGTTGAATGCCGTGCGCACGGAAGCAATGGTGCGGTTGCGGTTGTCCGTCAGCGCCTCCACCACGATGGCCACGTTGTTGGGCCCATAGCCCTCGTAGGTCACCGTCTCGAAGTCCACGCCGTCATTGCCGCCGCTGCCCTTCTTGATGGCGCGGTTGATGGTGTCCATGGGCATGTTGTTGCCCCTGGCATTGAGCACCGCGGCGCGCAGCCGGGGGTTGGCGTCGGTGTCGCCCCCGCCCAGCTTGGCCGCCACCGTGATTTCCTTGATCAGCTTGGTGAACACCTTGCTGCGGCGGGCGTCCTGGGCCGCCTTCTTGTGCTTGATCGTGCTCCACTTGCTATGGCCCGACATAACGCTTCCTCATGGGACAATCGTTCCGACGAGATCGTAGGTATGGGCCTCGGTCAGCTCCACCAGGTGGAAGCCGCCCGCCACTGCCTCGCCTTCGTTGATGTACACGCACCCGTCCACTTCCGGCCCCTGGAAGGCGGCGCGACCCTGCAACAGCAGGTCCGATTCCTCGGCATACCCCTCCACCAGCACCGGCACACGCTGCCCCACGCGCCCCTGATTGCGGCGCCGGGCCACAGCCTGCTGGGCTTCCAGCAGGGCCGCGCGGCGCTGCTGCTTGACCTTGTTGGGCACCGGGTCGCCCAGCTTGGCGGCGGGAATGTTGTCCTCCGGCGAATAGGCGAACACGCCCACATGCTCGAACCAGCCTTCGCCCACGAAGTCCAGCAGCCGCTGGAAGTCCGCCTCCGTCTCCCCCGGAAAGCCGGTGATGAACGTGGTGCGCAGCGTCAGGCCCGGAATGGTGGCCTGCAACGCATCCAGCTTGCGGCGGATGCGTGCCTCGGTGATGCGCCGGTTCATGCCCTTGAGCACCGCATCGCTGATGTGCTGAAAGGGCATGTCGATATACGGCACGATGTGCTCGGCCCCGGCGATGGCGGCCATGGCCCCCTCGCTGAAGGTGTTGGGGTAGGCATAGAACAGCCGCACCCAGAAGTCGCCCGCCAGCGCGTCGATGCCGCGCAGCAGCGCCTCCAGGTTGGTGCCGTCCTTCAGGTCCACGCCGTAGGAGGAGGAATCCTGGGAGATCAGGTTGATCTCGCGCACGCCGCGGGCCACATGGCCCCGCACTTCCTCCACCACGCCCGCCACCGTGCGGCTGCTGAAATAGCCCCGCAGATACGGGATATTGCAGAAGGAGCACATGTTGGAGCAGCCCTCGGCGATCTTCACGTAGACGTAGGGCCGGGGGGTGGACTGCACCCGCTCCTGCTGCTCGTAGTGGGCATAGTGGGGACGCGCCAGCAGGCGCACGCGGGCGCTCTCCCGCCCGGCGTACAGGTCGTCCAGCAGATCCGGCAGCTCATGGAAATTGCTCGAGCCCAGCAGCCCGTCCAGCTCGGGAATCTCGCCCAGCAGGGACTCCCGGTAGCGCTCGCTCATGCAGCCGGCGCAGATCAGCTTCTCGCAGGTGCCCGCGCCCTTGTGGTCGCTGAGCGTCAGCAGGCGGTCGATGGATTCCTGGGTGGCGGCGGTGAGAAAGGCGCAGGTGTTCACCACGATCACCTGGGCCGCCGCCGGATCGGGGGTGTATGCGTAGCCCCGCCCGGCCAGGGCGCCCAGCATGATCTCGCTGTCCACGCGGTTCTTGGCGCAGCCCAGCGTTTCCACGTACACGCGGCGGGGGGCCGGACTGGTCGCCGGCTCACTGGCCGTGACGGCGGATCGCTTCATGCCTAGACCACCTTCTGCAACAGGGCCTGCTCGATGAACGCGTCGATATCACCCTCCAGCACGCCCTGGGCATTGCCCGTCTCGTGCTCGGTGCGGTGATCCTTCACGAGCTGATAGGGGTGCAGCACGTAGCTGCGGATCTGGCTGCCCCAGGCGATCTCCTGCTTCTGCTCGTTCAGCTTGTCCCGCGCGGCCTCCTTGGCTTCCTGCTCCCGTTCGTACAGGCGGGCGCGCAGCACCTTCATGGCCGTGGCGCGGTTCTTGTGCTGGGAGCGCTCGTTCTGGCACTGCACCACGATGCCCGAGGGCAGGTGCGTGATGCGCACGGCGGAATCGGTGGTGTTGATGTGCTGCCCGCCGGCGCCCTGGGCGCGGTAGGTTTCGATGCGCAGATCGGCCTCGTTGATGTCCACCACGATCTCGTCGTCCACCTCGGGGTAGACGAACACGGAGGCGAAGGACGTATGCCGCCGCTTGTTGGCGTCATACGGGGAGATGCGCACCAGCCGGTGCACGCCCATCTCGGCCTTCAGATAGCCGTAGGCATAGTCCCCCAGCACCTCGAAGGTGACGGATTTCACGCCCCCCTCGTCGCCGGGCTGCATGTCCAGCACATTGACCTCATAGCCGCGGTTCTCCGCCCAGCGCTGGTACATGCGGAAGAGCATGCCGGCCCAGTCCGCCGACTCCGTGCCGCCGGCGCCGGAATGGATCATGGCGATGGCGTTGCGGCCGTCGTTCTCGCCGCCCAGGATGTTGCGCAGCTCCAGCTCGGTCAGGCGCTGCTCCAGGCCCCTGCTCAGGGTCTGCAGCTCCGTTTGCAGCTCCGCATCGGCCTCTTCCTCCTCGCAGAGTTCCACGCCGGATTCCAGCTCCTCGATGTCGCCGCTCAGGTCGCGCCAGTCAGCGAGAATCTCGTTGAGCCGTTGCAGCTGCTTGAGGATGGCCGTGCGGGCTTCCTGGGGGCCATCCCAGAAGCCCGCGGCCCCGGCCTGCTGCTCCAGGGATTTCAGTTCCGCGGTTTTCTGGTCCAGGTCAAAGATACCCCGCGAGCGTTTCCTGTCGGGCCTTGATGTCGTTGAAGCGTTCCTTGATTTCCTGCATGGGGTCCGGATCGGGGTACGGTGTGGGGCCCGGCGTGGCGGGCCGAATTGCCGCGGCTTGCCGCGATTTGGTTAATTTTCCTGTATAGCACAGATTCTGTCTACCCGGAATCGACAGGGCTCAATGCGAGAGCCTGTGAACAATACCTGCTGCACGGGAGCCGGCCCCCTCGCGCCCCGCATGCATTTGCGCCGCTGACTTGCAGCCGCCCAAGGCTTTGCACTAAAAAGGGGTGCGGGGGCCATGCCTCCGCCGCAATGGGTTTCAATTGCGTCGGGCTTTTCAGACGCAGCCGGGAACACCCGACGTCGGAGAGGGAGGCATGTCCGAGGAGGATCTGGCCAAGGAAGTCGCGGCCCAGAACAAGCGCAAGCTGGAGGAGCACCTGCGCCGCCTGCAAGAGAAAGGCCCCCAGGCCGCCAAGGCCGAGGAGCAGGCAGAGGGCGCCCAGGGCAAGCGCCCCGGTCAGGCCCGGCAGCAGGGCCCCAGCCCCAACAAGGCCCGCGAAGCCTGGGAGGCCTGGAAGCGCTATCATGGGCAGCGCGTGCACAATCTGCGCGACCGCCAGGCCCTGCCGCCCCAGCCCAGCGACGACCTCAAGCTGCTGGGGCTCCAACCCGGGGCCACGCAGACCGATATCCGCAAGGCCTACTACAAGCTCGCGAAAACCCACCATCCCGACGCGGGCGGCAAGCCGGAAAAATTCCAGGCCCTGCTGGAAGCCTACGAGCGTCTCTCCAAGGTGGCCCCGGCGTAGGGGCGCCGAATAGCAGCAACAGCAGCGGGGGAAGGTCTTCCCCCGCGCCCCCTGTCTACCGGTCAGGGCGGGTCTCGAGCGCAGCGGCCGCTGGGCACCCAAAAGCCTGCGCGGCAAGGCGGCTCGCCGTCATGCTGCGCCCATGCGGGTTCCAAGGCCCATCACCCTTGGCGGGGTGTGGGGCAGCGCCCCGCACAGCCGTCAGGTGGCGGCGGCCAGCTCTTCCCATTGCACCTGATCCAGCTCGTCGCGCAGGGCGCGCTTGATGCGGTTCAGTTCGCGCTGCACCTGGGTCAGCTCCTTGAGGGCCGCCTCGTAGTCGGCCCGGGAGTTGAGCGCGTTCGTGGCCTGGGTGAACTTGGCAAACGAATCCCGCGCGGCGCCGAGGCGGGTGTCCAACTGCTCATGCCGGGGCGGGGCCTGGAGCAGCTTGCGCTCGCGGAAACGTCGAATCTCCTCCAGCACGGCCCGGTAGCTGGCCGTGTTGCGGCCGCCGCAGGCCAACTCCCAGATGTGCCGCCGGTCCTGGGGCTCTGGCACATGGGCCAGCTTGAGGGCCTTGCTCCAGCCGTAGGTGAGAATCTCCCGCATGCCCTCGTGGCGCCGCTCGGGTTGCAGCAGGCCATAGGACTCGGCCACGATGCACAGTTCCGAGATGCGCCGGAAGTCCAGCTCCAGGTGCTCGGCCAGAAAGGCGCGCTGCTCGGTGCCGTCGGGAATGTGCTTCTTCACGGTGAGCACGATGCGCAGCACGGACGGGGCGATCTTGAGCGAGGCCTCGTCCAGCACCTTCTGGGCATGGTTGACCAGGTCGATTTCGGCCAGCAGGGCCGACTGGTCGTGCCAGTCGAACAGCACCTCGCGGGCCGGCAGGGCGGGGGCGGACCAGCGGTCGTGCAGCTCGCGGGCGATCCAGTCGGGCGCCTCCGTGCGCACGGAATGGTCCAGCGATGTCTGTCGGCGAGGCACCAGCAGGTCATCGGCGGAGAGAATTCGTCTAGCCATGATCGTCCTGGAATTGCAGCATGCGTTGATGGATTTCCCGCACAAGCGCCCGGTAGGCATCCCTGGCCTTGGGGTCGGCCGCTTCCAGCGGGGTGAGGTGGTTCTGCGCCGTCGTGGCGATGGCGGTGGACAGGGGAATGGCCCGATGGAACATCAGTTCCGGAAAGGCACTGTCCAGCGCCTCCCGGTTGAGCCGATTCTGGGTCACGTGCTCCCGGTGCAACGTCACGGCGATGCCCAACAGGCGGCAGCGGCTGGGGTGGCGCACACGGAAATGATCCAGGTAGCTCAGCAGGTTCGTGATCCCCGTAAGGGACAGGTAGTCCGTATGCGTGGGGATCACGATATAGTCCGCGATGGCCAGCACATTGTCGTTGATGATGGACAGGGTCGGCGGCAGGTCCCAGATCAGCAAGGAACCGGGGTCGAATTCCCGCAGCAGATGGTCCCGGAAGTAATGCACCGGGTCGTCGGACTGGTAGATGCGCTTTTCCGCCTCGTACAGGTGCAGCCGGCCCGATTCCACCACGAAAAACGGCACGTCCTCCCGGTAGCGCACCATGTCCACCGTCTCGGAGGCCTCATAGAGGAAGCTGCCCAGGGAATTGTCGCTGGTGATGTTCAGGGAGATCCCCACGTTGCCCTGGTTGTCCGCGTCGATCAGGACAATGTCGCGATGGGGATTGGCCGCCGCATACTCATGGGCCAGGGCCACCGACAGGGTGGTCTTGCCGGTACCGCCTTTGGCCGAGAGGATGGCGAGATTGATCATGGGCTGACCGGGCTGCGGGGCGGCGCCCCGGGGGATGCGCCCACGCGCGACGCACCGCGGCGGGCGGATAAGCGGGCGACGGGACTTGAACCCGCGGCCCTCAGCTTGGGAAGCTGATGCTCTACCAACTGAGCTACACCCGCATGGCTTCATGGATAGGGTTTTTCATGACAGCTTGTCAAGGCGGCTCGCCCGGCGCGGGCGCCCGGCGCAGCGGGGATTTCCGGGGGGCATGCCGTCGGCGGCGCCGGGGTGCCGCCGCGCCGCGCGCGGCCATCAGCGCGGTTCATCCGCGGGGGCCACATCCTCGGGAAAATGCTGCTGAAAGCAGGTCGGGCAGATGCCGTGGGAGAATTGCAGGTCGGCCCGCTGCGCCAGGTAATGCTCCACCGAATGCCACGTTTCCTCGGTATCGCGGACACTCTTGCAGTACATGCAAATGGGCACGAACCCACTGAGCAGCCTGGCGAGGGCTTCCTCGAGCGCGGCATGCAATGCCAGCATGCGCCTGGATTGCAGGTAGTTCCAGCCGATGGGCACGAGAGTCAGCAGGATGACGAGCAGCACCAGCATGCCAACCATCGCCGTATCATTCAGCGTGTTCCGCGGGAGGCCCAGCAGCGCCGCCATCTCGTCCACCTCGTGGGTCAACCAGCCGTCGGTCAGCGCCTCATACAGGAACAGCCCGCCCACGAGCATGATAAACAATGAATACAGGATGATGGAATACAATTGGCGCCGCTCAAACACGCGCACCGACTGTGGCGTCACGTCCGTCCTGGGCACGGTATTTGACATGAAGGGTTCCGGATGGAATGGGGTTTTGGCCTGAACGGTGGCGTTTCGTCGGGTACACGCGGTGTCCCTGGCCCCCTCGGAGCATGACCGCTGCATGGCTGGTGAACCATCGTCTCGGCAAGTCACATAGCCCCGGCAGGATACCCTGGTCGCGCCTCCCGCGGCCACCCCGCAGGAGCCCGGGCCCGCGGTGTCTGCCGCCTGTACTGCCGACACCGCCCCAGCGTGGCATCCCGGATGGCCGTCTTCTGATGGCCGCGCGCCGCCGTCGGGGATTGCCGCCACATCCGGGGCGGGAAGCCCGCTCCCCACGGCCTGTCCGGGAAGCAAACGGGCACCGCCGCGCAGCACTCGCGCCGATTCCCCTGGGAAACGCGAAGGGACGCGTATCCTCGCCGCCGCGCTCGTTCCTGTCCATCCCCTGCCGCGCATCTTCCGCGTGCCCCGCCGCGCATCCCGCCGGGCCGCCCGTGGATTTTTGCCCCGGCGTCAGGCAGGATGGTGCGGCGAGACGCCGGCATGCATCGGCGCCTGACGCGATTGTTTCACGTGAAACACCCGGAGCCGGGCCATGATGCCGCTGGTGACCATTGACGGGCCCGCCGGGGTGGGCAAGACCTCCGTCTCCCGCGCCGTGGCGGCGGCCCTGGGCTACCGCATGCTGCCTTCCGGGCGCATCTATCGCGCCATGGCCTGGTGTCTGCTGCAAGCCGGCTGGCAGGCGGAGCAACCCCCGGACCACGCCTTGCTGAGCACGCTGCCTCTGCACATGGACGGGGAGGGCCGGCTGTTTCGCGATGGAGAATCCCTGGAGGCGCAGCTGGGCAGCGAGGTCGTCTCACATGCCGCCTCGCGCATCAGCGCGGACCCGGCAGTGCGCGACCGGGCCAATGCCATCCTGCGCCAATCGGTGCAGGCCATCGCGGCGGAGGGGCGCATCCCTGGCGTGATTCTTGAAGGCAGGGACATGGGCACGGTGGTCTTTCCCGATGCCCCGATCAAGTTTTTTCTCACGGCCGATGCGGACGTGCGGGCCGAGCGGCGCTTCCGCGAGCTGGCGGCGGCCAGCCCGGCGGTGGCCCGGGACAAGGCGGCCCGGGACGAGGTGGCGGCCCGGATGCAGGCCCGCGACGAGCGCGACACCACGCGAGAGGTGGCCCCCCTGCGGCCGGCCGCCGATGCCCGGACGGTGGACACGACAGACATGGGCCTGGACGAGGTGGTGGCGGCCATGCTGGCACATATTCAGGAGCGCCTGGCCGACCTCACGGCTGGAGCCTAATCTCGACCGCCTGTGTCGATTTCCACACGATTGCCCCGATGAAAGCTGTCATTCTTGCCGCAGGTCCCAGCGAGCGCCTGCATCCGTTCACGGAGACGCGTTCCAAGCCCATGATTCATGTGGCGGGCCGGCCCCTGCTGGAGCACATGACCCGTGCCCTGGTGCGGGCGGGCATCACCGATCTGCTGATCGTGGTGAACCACGGACAGGAGGTGCTCAAGCGCTACTTCGAGCATGGCCGGCGCCACGGTATGACCATCGACTACATCTACCAGGAGCCGGTGGACGGCATCGGCCCGGCCCTGCGGCGCTGCGAGGAGCGGCTGCAGAACGATCCGTTCCTGCTGATCTACGGGGATATCCTGACCACGGGCGATCCCTATTCCCAGGTGCTCAGCCGCTACACGGAGACCGGGGGCGCGGTGGCGGCCCTGGCCCTGCCCAGCGCCTCCGGGGAATTCGGCAACGTGTACCTGGACCAGGACATGCGCATCGTCGAATTCGTGGAGAAGCCGGACAATCCCCATCTGTCCAACTATGTCTTCGCGGGCATCTACCTGCTGCCGCCGCGCATCTTCTCCCTGCTGGAACAGCACGGCAACAGCATCGAGGCGGCCTACCAGGCCCTGATCCAGAGCGGGGAGTTCTATGCCACCCAGTGGGACGGGGCGTGGATCGACATCAGCCGCCCCTGGCACATCCTGGATGCCAACCGCATGATCATGGAACGCTGGGAGCACGCGGAGATTCACCAGTCGGTGACCATGGAAAGCGGCGTGCACATCGAGGGCGCCGTGCACATCGAGCCGGATGTCTCCATCGGCGCGGGCTCCGTGCTCAAGGGGCCATGCTACATCGGGCAGGGCAGCACCATCGGCAACAACACGCTGATCCGGGAATTCACGGCCCTGGGCCCCGGCTCCGTGGTGGGCTACGGCACGGAACTGAAGAACTGTGTGCTCTTCGGCCGCTCCACCCTGGGCCGGTTGTCCTTCATCGGGGACAGCGTGATCGGCGAGGCGGTGCACCTGGGCACGGGGGTGACCACGGTGAACCTGAACCCGGACCAGCGGCCCGTCTCCGTGACCACCGGCGAGGGCACCCTGGACACGGGCATGGCCAAGCTGGGCTCCTTCATCGGCGACCGTGTGTTCATCGGCGCCCGGCACGTGCTGGAGCCGGGCACACGCATCAAATCCGGAGCGATGGTCGCAGACCTGATTACGCTGAAATCCATCATCTAGGGGTAGGGGTTGTCATGTGTGGTATCAGCGCTGTCACCGCGCGACAGGACATCGTCGGTACGCTGTTCGCGTCCATCAAGAACCTGGAGTACCGGGGCTACGATTCCTGTGGCCTGGCGGTGATCTCCGAGGGGGAGCTGGCCGTGCGCAAGAACACGGGCGGCGTGGATGACGTGAACGAGAAGGAGCACCTGACCGACATGCGGGGCCGCACGGGGATCGCCCATACCCGCTGGGCCACCCACGGCAAGGTGGATCAGCTGAATGCCCATCCCCACGTCTCCGCCGACGCGCGCTTTTCCATCGTGCACAACGGCATCTTCACCAACCATCAGGCGCTGCGCCAGGAGCTGGCCGCCAAGGGCGTGACGTTCCAGTCCGAGACGGACACGGAGGTGGCGGTGCACCTGATCGCCTTGGCCTACGCGGAGTTCGGCGATGTGCGCAGCGCCCTGCTGGCCTCGCTGCACCGGCTGGAGGGGAGCTATGCCTTCCTGCTCGTCTCATCCCTGGAGCCGGAGACGATCTATGCGGTCAAGCGCGGCTCGCCCCTCGTGCTGGGGCTGGACAGCGGACGCAACTTCGTGGCCTCGGACATCAATGCCTTTCTGCCCTACACGCACCGGGCGGTGATCATGGAAGACGGCGAATTTGCCGTGATTGAGCCGGATCGGTGGAGCATCCACAAGATCGACACCCGGCAGCCTGTGCAGCGGGAGCCGCTGCACATCGAGTGGGACCCGGAGACCTCCCGCAAGGGGGGCTATTCCCATTACATGCTCAAGGAGATCTTCGACCAGCCCCAGACCATTCGCACGGCCATGGACGCCCCGCGGGAGGATATTCAGACCCTGGCCCGCTCCATCCGCGACGCGGGCACAACCTATCTGATGGGCGTGGGCACCACCCACAACGTGGCCCTGGTGGGGCAATACTTCTTCAGCCGCCTGGCCGGGCGCTACGTGCCGGCGGTCAGCTCCGACGAATTCAACGACCTGGCCATCATCAAGCCCGGCGACCTGCTGATCTCCATCTCCCAGTCCGGGGAGACCTATGACACCCGGCGCGGCGTGACCTTCGCCAAGGAGCGGGGGGCGCGCACGGCCAGCATCGTCAACGTGATGGGCTCGTCCCTGAGCATGATGGTGGATCAGGTCATCATGCAGGGCTCCGGCCCGGAAATCTGTGTCGTTTCCACCAAGGCCGCCCTGGCCCAGATGATCATCCTGCTGCGCACCGCGCTGGAATTGGGGCTGATGGAGGGCGCCATCGACGAGGCGGTGTTCGAGCGGCACCAGACCGCCCTGCGCGACCTGCCGCGGGCGGTGCAGCGCTCCCTCAACGAGCTGTCGGGCTTCGTGCGCAACCTGTCCGCCGAGGCAGTGCACATGCACAACTGGCTCTTCCTCGGGCGGGGCGTGTACTACCCCATCGCCCTGGAATCGGCGCTGAAGATGAAGGAGGTGACCTACCTGCATGTGGAGGGCATGCCGGCGGGCTTTCTCAAGCATGGCACCCTGGCGCTCATCGACGACAGCATGCAGTCCCTGTTCTTCGTGCCGCCCGTGGAGGACGGCGAGCTGCACACGCTCACCCTGGCCGCCATCGAGGAGGTCAAGGCGCGGGGCGGGCCGGTGATGGGCATCCTGATGGAGAACGACACGGAGGCCAAGCGCCTGCTGCCCAGGCATATCGAGCTGCCGCTGCTGGATCCGGCCGTGGTGCCCTTCATGCAGATGATCGTGGCGCAGCTTTTCTCCTACTTTTCCGCATTGACCCTGGGCCGCAGCATCGACAAGCCGCGCAACCTGGCCAAGTCCGTCACGGTGGGGTGATGGCGCGGCGCTCCTGGTGGGATCCTGGCTTCCCTGGCGGACACTACGGCCGGCTCGCGCTGCTGTTCTGCGTGCTGGGCGGCCTGGCCGCCGTCCCGGCCCTGGCGCGGGAGACGCCGCCCCTGCGCGTGGGGGTGTATCACCCGGAGGGGGATTTCTGCCGCACCGAGTGGACCCCCCGCAACCTGCGCGTGATCCGCCTGGCCTTTGGCCTGGACGATGCCTTTCCGGCGCGGGCCGGTGCGCCGTGGTTCTATGTCCCCGAGACGCAGAACACACCGGCGGCGGGGCTGCGCCTGAACACCGAGGCCCTGTGGGGCTTTCCCGTCTCGCTGCTACAGCCCCCGGCCGATGTGGCGCCCGCGCGGCATCCGCTCATGCCCTGGCTGCGACGCCTGCAGGCGGTGCTGCCGGCGCTGGACGGGGACGCCGTGCTGGAGGAAGGCACCCTGCACTGGGACGCGGCCGCGGCGCCCTGGGCCGCCTCCCGGCTGCATGGCGCAGCCCTGCTCCCTTTCGCCCACACTTCCGATCAGGCCGACCCCACCGCGCCCTGTGTGCAATGGCCGCTCCCCGTCGTCTGGCAGCGGGATGGTAGCGGATTTCGGCTGGATGTGAGCCTGCCGGGGCGACCGCCCCTGCGCATTCAGGGGTATGCCGACCGGCGCGCCGTGTGGCGTGACCTGCGCGGTCAGCGGTTGGATGCCGCCCTGCTGGAAACGGGCGACCTGGGCGATCTGGCGCCGTCCCGCGCCGACCGGGACAGGTGGCAATGGGCCCACATGGTCGGCACCCAGCAGGTGGTGCTGCGCTTCCGCACGGCGCTGGCGGCCACGCTGGAGCCCGCCGGCCGCGCCGCCCTGTCGCTGGCCCTGGACCGGGCCGGGGATGCCAGCCGCGCGCGCATGCCCCCCATGCTGCCTGCCGAGGGGTTCTTTCATCCCCTGCGGCCCGACACTGCCGGTGCCGAGGGTACCGTGCTGGCTTGGGATACGCGCCGGGCCCGCCGGGCATGGCTCCAGGGGCCGGAACGGCCGGAACATTTGACCCTCGTCGTGCTGAACGTGCCCAGCCTGCTGCGTCTGGCCCGGCAACTCGCCGCGAACTGGCAGAAGACGCTCAACGTGCGCACGACGGTCGACGGCGTGCCCCCGGAGCAGTTGGGGCCCCTGCTGGCCACGGGCGCCTACGATCTGTGGCTGGACGTGGTGGATCTGGAGGACGGCTCCCTGCAAGCCCTGTGGCGCGACGCGCTGGCCGGGCAGGCGGTGTCCCCCGCTGCCGTCAGCGAGGGGGCGCAGCTCGACACATGGGAGGCCCTGCTGCGCGAGCAGGTGCCCTATCTGCCCCTGCTGGGCAATGCCCACGCCGTGGTCACGCGCGGCAGCCGTGCCGACGAGGCGCGCCAGGCCCTGTGCGGTGCCTGCCGCGGCTTCACGCCCTGACGCCACCCGCAGTTACTGCAACAGCAATGCGGGGAACGCGTTCCCCGCGCCCCTTTGCGCGTCCTGGCTCGCATGATGGCGCGCCATCATGCGCCGTGGATGGAAGATCGTATTGGGTGCAGGGAACGCGTTCCCTGCCGGGGGAGGGGGCAGCACCCCCACGGCCGTTCAGCCCTTTGCCGGGGTGATGCCGAGGGCATTTGCCAGGGCGGCGATGTGCTCCGGCATGACGCCGCAGCAACCGCCCACGATGGCCACCCCCCGCGCCACCCAGGGCGCCACGGCCGCCGCAAAGGCGGCGGGATCGGGCGACCAGGGCATGGCGCCAGTGGCGCGTCCGTCACCCGGCGAGCTGTTCTCATCAAGAATACCGGGGAGGTAGCTGACGGGCAGCCCCGTGGCCAGCAGCGCATCCAGAATCCCGCCAGCCTGCCCCGGTGGGGGCGTGCAGCACAGCCCCAGCGCCTCGGCCCCGCCGTCCCGTAGCGCGGCGGCCGCTTCCGCGGCGGTGCGCCCGTCGGCCGTGCGCCCATCCGGACCGAATTGCAGCTGGGCCAGCACCGGGGCATCGCTGGCGTGCTGGGCCAGGCGCAGCACGAGCAGCGCCTCTTCCACGTCCGTGACGTGTTCCAGCAGGAAGAAGGCGACCTCCGTATCGGACAGGTAGACCAACTGCTCGCTGTAGGCCCGCTCGCGCTGGGGGCGGGGTGGCCGCGCGCCGGTGGGGTCGGCGCCGATCATGCCGATGCTGCCCATGCGGATGGCCTCGGCACCCACCACCTCGGCCAGCAGGGCGGAGCCGGAATTGTTCATGGCCTCGCAGCGTTCCTCCAGCCCCAGGGGCGCCATCACCTCCCGGTTGGCCTGCTGGGTGTTGGTGCGGTGCAGCATGGCGCCCGCCGCCAGGAAATCCCGGTGCACGTCCTGCACCAGGGCCGGGTTGCGCTCGTTGAGGGTCTCCGGGGTGAATTGGGCGCGGGGCAGGCGCCGCCGCAGGGCATCGCGCACGCTCCCGTCGGCGAGCAGGGGCGGGGTGAGATCCACGGTCGGGCCAACTCCGGCAGGGGGATGTCAAAGGATGGCTGGCACGGCCGGCCGCACAGGCGGGGCCGTGGGGGTCCGCCACGCCGCACGGGTCGGCACGGCGTGGCGGCACAGGATGGCGCAAACGGGCCGCGCCGTCTACTTCTTGGTGCTCAGACCGAGCACTTGCCAGAGCGGTCAGTAACCGAGGGCGGCGGTGCCCAGGGGTATCACGGCCAGCAGCCCCAGCCACTTCAGGTTGCCGTCCAGGGTAAACAGCCCCAGCAGCGCAATGCCTACGACGACGCGGACAATCTTGTCCACGGTTCCCACGTTCTTGATCATGCTGGTTCCCTTCATTGAATGACCGTGCCGGCCATGGGGCAGCCGGCGCCATGATGTCCTCCGGCAAATCAACCATCATTGTGAACCGCCCTGGCGGCGAATTCCAGTGATACCGGCACAGAGCCGATCCGCGGCAGGCGGAGCGGGAGACCCGCGCCGATCCGGTCGCGAAGGGCGCACGCGGCGCAACGCTGAACTGGCGGGGGAATCCGCCCGTCCAGCGGGCAGGGGACCCACCAAGAAAATTCCGTGCGCACGGAATCTTTTTACGGAACGGCGGGTGCTGCGGCCTGACGGAGGGGGTGCCCTGAACCACCCGCCGCGCCGGGTGGTCGATCTGGCGGCAGCGGGATGGCCGGGCGTTTCACGTGAAACCCCGGCGACGCCCCCGACCGGGCCGTGGCATGCAACGCGGGACCACGCCGCCTGTTGCAATTTCCCCGGCTTTCCGCTGAACTTGTCGGACGTCCCAAGAATCGCTTTGGCCGCCGCCGAAGCCCATTGCAGGCCAGCCCATGACCCAGCACAGTCCATCGGACGGCCCGCCGCGCAAGGTCTACATCCAGACCTTCGGCTGCCAGATGAATGAGTACGATTCCGCCAAGCTCCAGGAGCAGTTGCGCCAGCAGGGCTATCGCGCCGTGAGCGAGCCGCGCGAGGCGGACCTGATCCTGGTGAATACCTGCGCCATCCGGGAGAAATCGGAGCACAAGGTCTACAGCCTGCTGGGCCGCCTGAGCGGCATCAAGCAGGCCCGGCCCGAGGTGCGCCTGGGTGTGGGGGGCTGCGTGGCCCAACAGAAGGGGGAGGAGATTCTCCGGCGGGTGCCGGCGGTGGACCTGGTCTTCGGCCCGGATAACCTGTTCGAGGTGCCCGCGCTGCTGGCGCAGGTGGAGCAGGGCCAGCGCGTGGCCCATGCCCAGTTCCACGGGCGCAAGACGCGCGTGGAGAACTTCATCCCGGACTTCGGGCCCCTGCCCGGCGACGAGGCGGCGCCCATCAAGGCCCAGCTTGCCATCACCAAGGGCTGCAACAACTTTTGCACCTTCTGCGTGGTGCCCCACACGCGGGGCCGCGAGGTGAGCCGGGAGCCGGACAACATCCTGGCCGAGGCCCGGCGGCTGGCGGAGCAGGGCGTGAAGGAGCTGACCCTGCTGGGGCAGAACGTGAATTCCTACCGCGCCGGCGGGGCGGACTTCGTGGACCTGCTGCGCCGGGTCGATGCCATCCCGGGCATCCCGCGGCTGCGCTATACCTCGCCCCATCCCAAGGATTTCGACGAGCGCCTGGCCCAGGCCCATGCCGAGCTGCCCAGCCTGTGCGAGCATCTGCACCTGCCCTTCCAGGCGGGCGCGGACCGCATTCTCAAGGCCATGCGGCGCAACCATACGGCAGCGGACTATCTGGAAAAGCTGGCCCTGGCCCGACGGCACGTGCCGGAGATCGCCATTTCCACGGACATCATCGTGGGCTTTCCGGGAGAGACCGAGGCGGACTTCCAGGAGACCCTGGCCGTGATGCGCGCAGCGCGCTTCGACCACATTTACGCCTTCAAGTTCTCCGCCCGCCACGACACGCCGGCGCGGGACTATGCGGACCAGGTGCCCGAGGCGGAGAAGGCGGACAGGCTCGCCCGGCTGCATGATCTGCACGAGAGCATTCTGACCGAGCACAACCGGCAGGCCCTGGGCACGACCATGGAGGTGCTGCTGGAAGGGCCGCATCCCCGGGACCGGGGCGCCATGACCGGGCGCAGCCGCACCAACAAGCCGGTTACCGTGATTGACTGCGCCGCCCCCGCCGGGGCGCTGGTGGAGACGGAGATCGTCGCAACCCGAAAATTCTCACTCGTGGCAAGGGAGCCCCATGGCCGACGAAGCGTTCACCCAGATGCGGGTGTACCGGCTCGTTCTTGATCCCAATACCAATTCGCCCGTGGTGATCCTCCAGGACGAGGCCACCGGTGTGCTGCTGCCCATCTGGATCGGCTTCTTCGAGGCCCATGCCATCGCCATGCGGCTGGAGGATGTGGAGCCCTCGCGGCCCATGACCCACGACCTGCTGGCCAATCTGCTGGGCATGCTGGAGGCGTTGGTGCCCCGGGTCGAGGTGGTGGATCTGGTGGACAACACCTATTTCGCCCGCATCTCCATCACCATCAAGGACAAGCTGCACCAGCTGGACTCCCGCCCCAGTGACGCCATCGCCCTGGCCATCCGCACGGGCACGCCCATCTTCGTCGCCGACCATGTGGTGGAACAGAGCAAGATCGACCCCAGCCTGCTTCAGGAGGAAGGCCCCGAGGACGAGAGTGAAGAAGACGAATGGACCCGCATCCTGAAGAACTTCCGGCCCGGCGGCGACAAGCTCAATTAGTTTTTTTTATCGGAACTGCATCTTGATGGAACTGCATCTTGATGGAACCGCGGTTGGACGAACTTCTACGGAACTGCATCTTGATGGAACCGCGGTTGGACGAAACGGCAGATTGACGGATGGCCGTCTGCGGCGGAGCCATGGGGGCGCTATTCCCGTGCGGGGAGCGCACGGGGGCGTGACCCCCTCGCAGCCGTTGCGGTTCCGGCGTACTACCCCTCCAGCTCGCTCTTGGGGTCGCGGCCCATCATGGATTCCACGGCGGCCAGGGGGGCCAGGCCCTCGAAGATCACCTTGCCCACGGCCTCGGTGATGGGCATGGACACGCCCTGCTCGGCGGCCAGGTCCAGGGCCGCGCGCACGGTGTAGTGCCCCTCCACCACCATCCCCACGGCCGCCAGGGCCGCGTCGGGCGAGTAGCCCTGCCCCACCAGATGGCCGAATTTCCAGTTGCGGCTGTGGGGGCTCATGCCCGTCACCACGAGATCGCCCAGGCCCGCCAGCCCCATGAACGTCTCGGCCTGCGCGCCCAGGGCCACGCTGAGCCGCACGATCTCCGAAAGGCCCCGTGTGATCAGCGCCGCCTTGGAATTGTCGCCGAAGCCCAGCCCGTCGGAGATGCCGCAGGCGATGGCCACCACGTTCTTCAGGGCGCCGCCCAGCTCCACCCCGCGCAGATCCACCTGGGTGTAGATGCGGAAGCGTGGCGTCATGAACAGGTCGCGGATGGCCTCCGCCGTGCCCAGGTCCGCCGCGGCAGCGGTGACGGCGGTAGGAATGCCCCGGCTCACCTCCTCGGCGTGGCTGGGCCCGGAGAGCACGCCGATGCGCCCCTCGGCGGCGGGGCCCAGTTCCTCCCGGCACACGTCGGCCAGCAGGGCATGGGTGCCCTGCTCGATGCCCTTGGAGCAGATGATGAAGAGCTGACCGTGATAGCCCACCTCGGCCACGGCGCGGCAGGTCTGGCGCACATGGGCCGCCGGCACCACGCACACGATGGCCTCGCTGCCGGCCAGGGCCTCGCCCATGTCCGTGGTGATGGGCAGGTCATGGGGGATTTCCATGCCCGGCAGCTTGGGATGCAGGTGGTTCGTCGTCAACTCGCGCACCACGGCGGGGTCGTATTCCCACACGCGCACCGGCTCGCCCTTGGCGGCCAGCAGGGTGGCCAGCGTGATGCCCCAGGTGCCTGCCGAAAGGACCGTGACCTGTTTCAAGATGTTGCGCTCCCCGGTGAGGTGGCCTGCCGCGCCCGTCCTGTCTGCCTATGGAACCTGCCTGTCTACGGGAAGGCGGGCAGCCTGGCCGGTACGAGGTGCTTGGCCAGACGGCGATAGGTGGGTAGCCCGTCCTGGTACGGCGGGTAGTCCTCGCCCTGAATCAACGGCCGGCAGTAGGTGCGGAAGCCGTCGGTGATGTGAAACCCGTCCTCGCGAATGTACTCGCCGGGCAGCATCTTCTCCTGATTGGCGATGTTGCCCGCGTCCGTGTGGCCCAGGCTCCAGCGGTAGGGGCTGTCGCTCTCGCGCACAATGGTCACCATCACGCCGGACAGACCCTGCTCGGCCAGGGCCACGGCCTCGCGCCCGCAGGCGATGGCCTGCTCCACATCCACCTTGGAGGACAGGTGCCGCCCGCTGCGCTGGCAATAGTCCAGCACGGCGCCATGCACCTTGAGCTTCAGCTCGCCCTTGACCATGTCCTGGATCACCTGCCCCGCGCCGCCGAGCTGGGCATGGCCGAAGGCATCCTTGGTGCCGCTCTCGGAGAGAAAGTTGCCCTCGGCGTCCTGGGTGCCCTCGGAGACGGTGATGGTGCAGTAGCCGATGCGGGAGACATGCTCCTCCACCGCCTCGAGGAAGCGCGCCTTGTCGAAGGGCACCTCGGGCATGAGGATCAGATGCGGGCCGTCCCGCTCGTCCCGCGCGGCCAAGCCCGTGGCGGCGGCCATCCAGCCCGCGTGGCGGCCCATGGTCTCCAGCACGAACACCTTGGTGGAGTCCTTGTGCATGGACTCGGTGTCCATGCTGCCTTCCATCATGGAGATGGTGTTGTACTTGGCCACCGAGCCGAAGCCGGGGCAGTTGTCCGTGATCGGCAGATCGTTGTCGATGGTCTTGGGCACGCCGATCACCTGCAGCGCGTAGCCCTGCTCCTTGGCGAAGGTGCTCAGCTTGGCCACCGTGTCCATGGAGTCGTTGCCGCCATTGTAGAAGAAGTAGTGCACGTCATGGGCGGCAAACACATCCACGATGCGCTGGAACTGCTCCCGGTTCTTCTCCACGTCCCGCAGCTTGAGACGGCACGAGCCGAACGCCCCCGCCGGCGTGTGGCGCAGGGCCTCGATGGCCTCCGGAGCCTCGCGGCTCACGTCGATGAGCTGCTCTTCCAGCACGCCGTTGATGCCGTTGTGGCCGCAATACACCGCGTCGATGGCGCCCGAGGCCTGGGCCGCCTGGATCAGCCCGTAGGCGCTGGCGTTGATGACGGAGGTGACCCCGCCGGATTGGGCATAGACTGCGTTGCGTTTCGCCATGACACACTCCGTCCGCTGTTGTTCCGCAGGATTCCCGTCTGACCCGCCCGCCGGCACTGTCCCATGAGCACGCCGGCCGTGGGCGCGCCCGCCTTGGCCCCCCGGGAATTACCTGCCCCATTCGGCCCGGATGTGCAAGATGTTCCCGCCCGCCGAGGGCCTCGGCGGGGCAGGCAACGACAACAACAAAGGCGGGGGAATGTCTTCCCCCGCGCCCCCTCTACGGAACGGCTTTCGGCAAGGTTCTCAACGCTTTTCTGCGGATTGCAGCCGCAATTGGTACAGGAAAATGGCGGTGGCGGCGGAAACATTCAGGCTGCCGGTATGGCTGGTGGGAATCGTGAACAGCAGATCGCAGGCTTCCGCGACCAGGGGGCGCAGGCCACGCTCCTCGCTGCCCAGCACCAGCACTGCCGCGTCCGTGCGGCGGTAGGTGGTCAGGTCCGTGCCGCCTTCGGTGGCCGCGCCGAGGATCCAGAAGGCGGCCCGCTTGGCCTGCTCCAGGTAGCGGGCCAGGTTGGCCGCCTCGTAGACGGGCAGAATCTCCAACTGGCCCGCCGAGGCCTTGCTGGCCGCCGGGGTGGGCATGGCCGACCCGTGCCGCGGCAGCACCAGCCCGGTGGCCCCGAACACCGCCGCGCTGCGCGCGATGGCGCCCAGGTTCTGGGGATCGGTGACCTGATCCAGCGCCACCAGCAGGGGCGGGGGCGACAGGGCCACGGACAGGCTCTCCCGTTCCGGCAGCAGGGGCAGGGGCCCGGCGCTCAGCACGGCGCCCTGGTGCGCGTCGCTGCCGCAGCGGGCAGTCAGCTCGGCGATAGGCTTTTTTTCCACGGGTAAGGCGGCGTCCCGCGCAAGCCGATGCAGCTCCTCCAACCGCTCGCTCGGCGCGCCCTCCCGCAGCCACAGCCCGTGCAGCTTGCGCCGCCGGGCCCGCAGGGCGGCCTCCACGGCATGAATGCCGTACACCGACTCGGATTCCGGGGCGGGAGCAGCACGAGAATATTTTCCAGGGCGGCGGGACATGGGGCACCGTGCGAGCTGAGCCTTAAAATATCTGAAATAACAAAAGATTATTCCAGGCTTCGCATCTGGCTGCAAGCTGGTATAGACATACGAATGTTTGCCTTTTTTAGCCCGGAGAGCACGAGGGGGCGCGCTCCCTCGCTGCTATTGGTGTTCATGGCTCCCTAAAATCCCTCGATCTGGCTGCGGCGGTCGCGGGGCTCCCAGCGGCCGCCGTCCACGGCGCTGAGGAAGGTGTGCAGGGTGTGGTTGAAGCGCTCCGGCTCCTCCAGATTCACCGTGTGCCCCGACTTGGGAAAAAATTCCAGGCCGCTGCGGGCCATGCAGCGCTTCATGAACAGGCTGCCCTCGATGCCCATCTCGTCCTCGTCCCCCAGGATGATCAGGGCGGGCAGTTTGCAGGCGCGCATCTCCGCGTCCAGTTCGATGATGCTGGGGCGCCGGGCCTGCACGCCGCGCAGGGTGTTGGCCGATCCCAGGGCGGAATGCTCGGCGAAGCGGTCGCGAAATTCCTGCCAGCCGCGGGGGTCCTTGTTCTGAAACTGCACCCGCGCGGGCCCGATGGTGTAGCTCTCCGCCACCGAGGCGGTCCCCTTGTCCAGGAATTCCTGGGCGCGGGCTTCCATGGCCGCGTGGAATTCCGCCCGGCTGCCGCCGCTGCCGTAGCCGCTGCCGGCGATGGTGAGGGACAGGACGCGCTCGGGCTGGCGCAGGCCGAAGAGCAGGGTGCTGTAGCTGCCCATGGAGAGCCCGCACACGTGGGCCTGGGCAATGCCCAGCCCGTCCAGCAGGGCCGCCATGTCTTCCAGGGCGATGTCCTGGGAGTAGGCTGCGGGGTCTTCCGGCACGTCCGAGGGCAGGTAGCCGCGCGCGGAGAACGTGATGCAGCGGTAGAAGCGGGAGAAGTAACGCATCTGGGGCTCCCAACTGCGATAGTCCCCCGCGAATTCGTGGCAGAACAGCAGGGCCGTGCCGCTGCCGGCTGCTTCGTAATAGAGCTTGACGCCGTTGACGGACAGATGGGGCATTTTTTTTACCAAGTGGAATTTTCCGTTTCGATGTCGGCCCGCGCCGCTCAGGGGCCGCGCTGTTCAAGGGCGGTGCTGTTCAGGGGCGGTGCTGTTCAATAACACCGCAGGTCAAGGGCACCACGGTTCAAGAGCACCGCTGTTCAAGGCCGATGCGCCAGCAGCCAGCGCTCCAGCATGCCCAGGGCATGGGTCGCGAACCCGTATTGGTGTTCCTTGCGGGTCAGAAAGGGATTGAGCTGCAGCGTCTCGGCGGTGGTGCCCTCCGGCGTGGTCATGGCGATCCAGCTCATGCCGGACTTCAGGCTGCGCCGCCGCGGATCGGGCGGGCCGGCCATGCCGCTCTCGGCCAGGGCAAGTTCCGTGCGCGCCTGGGCGGCCATGCCCTCAGCCAGGGCCGAGACCATGTCGGCAGAGACGGAGGAACCCACGTCGCGCCCCTCGGGGATCAGGGCCTGCTTGGCCACCTGATCGTAGGCGAAGCGCCCCTGGCGGAAATAGCGCGAGGCGCCCGCGCGTCCGGCCAGCGCGGCGGTGAGAAAGCCGCCCGCCGAGGTTTCCGCCACGGACAGCCCGTGGGGCAGGTCGTGCTCGCGCCGCTCGACCAGCAGCTCGGCGACCCGGGCGGAGGTGGCGTCCAGCTCGATCTGCAGGGCTTCCAGGTCCAGTTGCAGGCGGGTGCGGCAGCCCATCTCGTGCCCTTCCAGGTCCACGCGGCGCAGCACGATGCGCCCCTCCCGGTACCAGCCCTCGGCCTCCATGGTGGCCGCGGCGGTGCGCGTGACCATGCCCCCGGTGGGGTCGCCCGCCTCGGCGGCGTGGCGGATGCGCGTGGAGGACAGCTCCAGATAATTGGCCAGGAACTCGGGCATGCCCGCGGTGGGCAACACGGTGTGCGCGGGCAGCAGCCCCCGGTATTCCTGCAACATCGCCAGGGCGGGCGCCACGGGCTCGCCCGGACGTTCGAGAATGGCGAAGTGGCAGCGCTGTGCTAAAGTTCTGAGATCGGCATCGTCGAATATCGCGGGATCGGCCATGCGACGCACCAGATCGGACCCCACGAACCAGATCACGGGCCCGGCATCGGCCGGGCGGTCCCGCAGAATCCGCTCCACCGTCTCCACGGTGCGCACGGCGCGGGGAACATTGAATTCCGTATCCGAGACAGCCAGGGTCTCCGGCCCGATGTGCAGGCGCTCGCCCGCCCCCTCCGCATGGCGCGCCAGCAAGGAGCGGCGCGGGTCGGCCACCTCGCCGATCATGGTCTCCAGCAGCGCCAGGCGCGAGGTCGCGTCGCGCTCCGCCGGCGGCTTGTGGGGGTCGGGATGGTGGCCGTTGGAGAGCACGAACACCACCCGCGACCAGCCCTGGCCGGCCCGCAGCAGCCATTCGGCCGCGGCGAAATGGTTGAACCCCGGCGGATTGCCGGAGAGGGGAAAGAACACGGTCTCGGCCAGGGGCAGCTGGCACAGGGAAGCGTCGTCTATGGTCATGGGCGGTCGGGCACACGGTTGGCGAGGAGGCACCGGCGGCCAGGGGCGGCCGGGCAGGTGGCTGATGGCGTTGCTGGCGGCGCTGCTGCTGACCCTGTTGCTGCAAGACCTTGCCGTGCCGGGGGTGGCGCCGGCGCAGGAGTCGGCGCTGCCCGTCACCGTCGATCGGCTGCTGGCCGAGCAGCGGCTGGCCCCCGAACAGGTGGCGTTGGTGCTGCATTCCCGCAAGCGCGGCACGGCCATCTACCGGCGGCAGGCGCGCGAGCCGATGGTCGCGGCATCCAACATCAAGCTGCCGATCACCTATGCGGCCCTGCGGGAGCTCACACCGGATTACCGCTGGCGCACCACGTTTGCGCTGGTGGAGCAACAAGATGGCGCAGGCGGTGAGACGCGTCAAGGACTGTTCGTGCGCGGCTCCGGTGACCCCACGCTGACCCTGGACGATCTGCGCCTGGTGGCGCGGCAGTTGCGCACCCGCGGCGTGAGCCGGCTGGATGCGGGCCTGTTCTTCGCTGTGGGGCTGTTCCGCGAGGATGCCCTGCCCCACGGCAACGGCTCCGTGCCGGCCTGGGCCGCGCCGGTGAGCCCGTACATCGTGGGCGGCAACAAGGTGGACTTCACCTTGCGCGCCCTGCCGGGGGAGGATCAGGTGCGCGTGTTCACCACGCTGCCCCCGGAGGCGGTGCAGGTGGTGTCCCGGCTGGCCCTGAATTTCGGTGAGCCGTCGCGCATTGCCGTGTCCCAGCGCTGGACGCCGCAGCGGGTCACGTTCACCTTCAGCGGCGCGGTGGACCCCGCCGTGCGCACGCACTGGGTTTCCACGGCGGTCAAGGAGCCGGTCGGCTACTACTTCATGCTGCTGCGGGCGGCCCTGGCCGAGGAGGGCGTGGCCAGCGACGCCACGCTCCAGCCCCTGCCGGACAAGGGCACCGCGCCGCGCCGCGTGTACGCCCACGAGTCCGAGCCGCTGCGCGCGCTGCTGGGGCAGATCAACAAGGACAGCGACAATGTGGCCGCCGAGGTGCTGGTGCGCACCCTGGGCCTGCGCTACAAGGCGCGGGGCGTGGGCGTGGAGGACGGGCTGGGAGTGGTGCGCGAGCGCATCCGACGGGACTTCGGGCCACTGGCGGATCAGGTGGCCCTGGCCGATGGGAACGGCATCAGCCGCGACAATCGTGTCTCCGCGGAATTCCTCGTGGCCCTGCTCAACCGCATTGCCGCCGAACCGGGCTTTGCCCCGGAATTCATCAGCTCCCTGAGCATCAGCGGCTGGGACGGCACCCTGCGCTACCGGCAGTTTCCCGACCGCCTGCGCGGGCGCGTGCGCGCCAAGACCGGCTCCCTGAGCGGGGTGCAGAACATCAGCGGCTACCTGATCACGCTGCAGGACGTGATCACCTTCTCCTTCCTGATTCAGGCGCCGGGCCGCAGTGTGGAAGCCCTCCAGACGGCCCAGGAGCAGGTGCTCACCGGCATCTTCGATGCCCTGGTGGAGGAGGAAATGCCCCCGCCTTCCCTCAAGCCGCCGCCCCGCCCCGTCACCGCCCAGGCGCAGAAGCTGGCCGCTGACGGACGGAAGTAGCGCAACCATTGAACAGCACTGTACAGCAAACAGCAGCGGGGGAATGTCTTCCCCCGCGCCCCCTTTCCACAAGAGTGGTGGCGGGCAGGTGTGGCGGGTTTGCACGGGCCCCAGCCCCGCACAGCAGCCGTGGTCTTGACCCGGTCTACCGATAGCCCGTGGCGTCGGGGGGTTTGCCGGCCTCCTGCACCTCGGTCAGATAGCGCCAGCAGTCGGGCCGGGAGCCGTCCACGTCGGTGAACCCATACGCCTGGGCCAGCCCGCCGCTGGACAGGGATTGCCCGGCCCAGCGGTCGCGCTGGGGATCGGCGGCCAGGGCGGCGACGGCCCGCCCCACGAAGCGGGGGGATTCGGAGATCACGAAGTGCGGCTGATGCGCCGCGGCGTCGCGCCAGTTGGCCTCGGTGACGCCGAAGATGTCCAGCATCTGCTCGGAGCGCAGCCAGCCGGGGGTGATGGCCACCGCCGTGGCGCCGTGGGG